>Ga0265296_1001983_pt1 | contig 21695 bp, 17 predicted proteins | sample MunlanPumphouse1_FD_189073 | JGI IMG/M metagenome (GOLD analysis project Ga0265296, IMG submission 189073) | Groundwater microbial communities from a municipal landfill in Southern Ontario, Canada - Pumphouse #1 | ecosystem: Environmental > Aquatic > Deep subsurface > Groundwater | place... | reverse complement strand
ACGGAAGGCTTCCAGGTTTATCGATGTTTCTTTAAGCGATTGTTCAATAAGACAGGAACTGGGGTTGATTATTGTGGCTATAAAGAAGGCTACAGGGCAGATGGTCTTTAATCCTTCATCGGAATCTATGATTGAACTGGGTGATACCCTCGTTGCCCTTGGTGAAAAAAAGGATTTAATAGAACCGGAAAATATGATGGGGGCATAATCAGGAGTCAGAATTAAAATAATTTTCTTCTGACTCCTGAATTCTATTCCATTGCTTCCTCTACCAGTTCAGCTATATCCTTACTTTTCAAAGATTCTTGCACATCCTTTTCTTTAATGGCATCCTCAAACATGGTCAGACAATAGGGGCACACGGTTGATATCAGGTCTGGATTCACATCCAGGGCATCTTGCAGTCTCATCTCATTTATCCTCTTTCCCAAATGCTCTTCCATCCACATCCGACCACCGCCGGCACCACAACATATACTCTTTGCCTTGTTTCTTAGCATTTCAACCAATTTAACCCCTGGAATACTCTTTAATATCTTCCTTGGGGCATCATATATTGTATTGTATCTTCCCAGATAGCAAGAATCATGGTAAGAAATGGTTTTGTTTATCGGTTTAGTCAGCTTAAGTTTGCCCTCTGCAATCAGTTCTGTAATGAATTCTGTGTAATGCAACACCTCAAATTCTCCACCGAATTGAGGATATTCGTTCTTTAAAGTGTTAAAGCAGTGGGGGCATTGGGTTACAATCCTTTTTACGTTATAATTTTTCAAAATCTCTATCGTTTCTGCAGCAAGCATCTGGAAGAGATATTCGTTTCCAATCCTTCTTGCAGAATCGCCACAGCACTTCTCCTCTGCTCCGAGTATGCCAAAATTTACACCTGCCTTATTGAAGATATTGACCAGAGAGGTTGATATTTTCTTATTGCGTTCATCAAAGGACCCTGCACAACCTACCCAATAGAGTATGTCAACGTTGCTATCCTCTGACATGATTTTCACTCCCAGGTCTTTAGCCCAATCACCCCTTGTTGCCCATCCTATGCCCCAGGGATTGCTGTTGTTCTCCATATTTTTAAAGACAGTCTGAACCTCAGAAGGGAACTTACTCTCCATAAGCACCAGATAACGCCGCATATCTATTATCTTATCTACATGCTCATTGGATACAGGGCACTGTTCCATACATGAACCGCAAGTTACACAAGACCAAATTTTATCCTCGGATACCACGTCTCCTATAAGACTCTTACCCTCATAACCCTCTTCTGCTGCTTCTTCTGTTTCTGCCTTTCCATCCCCCCCATTCTTACTTCTAAGCAAATTAGACCCCTTTTCCAGAAGGTGTACTTTAAGGTCGTGGATCAAGTGCCTTGGAGAAAGAGGCTTTTCAGAGAGGTGGGCTGGACAGTTAATCTCGCACCTACCACATTCGGCGCAGGTATACAGATCGAGTAGCTGTTTCCAGGTAAATTCCTCTACATTAGATACACCAAATGTTTCAGCCTCTTCCATGTTCAATATTGGCATGAGGGCACCTTTCGGCCCCAGTGACTTAAAGAAGATGTTAAAGGGAGCAAGTATAAGATGGAGATGTTTTGAATAAGGGATAAGAACCATGAACCCAAGGACAAGAAGGACGTGAATCCACCATGAAGCGATAAAGAGGGCTTCCTGGGTTGTTTTTTCAAAACCCATATTGCTAAAAAAACCGGCAAATGCTGCCCCGACAAATGCCAGGGTTGCCGTTTCGTGGGAATCTATATTGATCTCAAACCCCTCCATGAGGAAATGAAAGACCATCAAGGAAAATATTATGCCCAATATAATCGCCGCCTCCCGAGTAGTCTCTAACCTTGGAGGTCTTACCACATATCTTCTCAGTAACGCCCAGACAATTGCAATCATAACCATTAATGCAGCTATATCCAGGATCAATGGGAAATAACTGGCAAAAGAAGCTCCCAGCACATGAAAGGAAAGACCGGGGATAAAGCCTCTGCCGAACATGAATATATAACTGAATGCGAAACAAAGGAATCCATAGAATATCATAGCATGACCGAGACCGGCCAAATCCCTGGCACTGACGTCTTTTAGAACACATATCTGTAAAAGGATCCTTTTTAGAGTGATTTTTATCCTTTTGCCTATCTCTTTGAATCTGTTGTCTTCTTTCCCGAGGCGGAGAATAATATATAGATACTTAACCCTGTTTACAAAAAATACCAGAGCTGCTATTATCACAATAGCCAATAGAACAAAATTTGGAATACTCAGGATTGTATAACCGGCTACATTCATGATTTTTGTAAACCTCCTCTCAGCAAATCAGGGGGGGGTGAGCATAGAGCATGGAATGCTCTATGCTCCATACTTCTAACCTTCTGCCTTTAATTTCTTTAACTCTTCTGTAAGGACAGGCAACACTTTAAACAGATCGTCAACTATGCCATAATCGGCCTTTTGGAATATGGGGGCCTCTGAATCCTTATTTATGGCAACTATGTACTTAGATGTGCTCATACCTGCCAGATGCTGGATGGCTCCGGAGATACCGCAGGCTATATAGAGGTTTGGGGAAACGACTTTACCTGTTTGCCCTACCTGGTCCGATACATTTTTCCATCCGGCATCAACAGCAGCCCTGGAAGCCCCCACAGTTGCTCCCAGAACATCGGCCAATTCTTCTAACATCTTGAAGTTTTCCGGTCCTTTCATCCCCCTGCCACCTGAAACGATAATCTCTGCTTCGGTAAGGTCAGGTCTTTCACCGGCAGCCTTTATAAACTCCTGTACGGTGGTTCGGATATCGTCAGGATTAATATTTACATCTACCTTTATCAGCTCTGCCTTCTTCGATTCATCCGGTGGGCTGACGGGCAAGGCATTTGGTCTTATAGATGCCATATTTGGTTTGCTATCGGAGAAGGATATGTCGGCATATGCCTTTCCAGCAAACATCGGTCTTGTTGCGGTAAGCTTACCATTGTCATCCAGGCCTATCCCTGTACAGTCTGTTGCCAGTCCAGCCTCGACACGGGCAGCAACCCGCGGAGAGAGGTCTTTACCTAAAACCGTAGCACCATAAAGGACTATAGACGGCTCATTTGCCTTTATCAATTCAGCGATTACCTTACTATAGGCATCGGTTGTATAATCCTTTAATGCCTCGTGTTCAGCCAGATATACCTTATCAGCACCATAGTGACCGAGTTGTTCCGCCAGAGACCCTACATTTTGGCCCAGGAGTACAGCCGAAAGATCCCCTCCCAGTTTCTCTGCCATCTTCTTGCCTTCACTCAACATCTCGAATGTGACCTTTTTTATCCTACCATCTTTAACTTCTGCAAATACCCATACACTATTAGCCATTATTACCCCTCCCTCCTTAAATCATCTTTGCTTCTTCTCTTAGAAGCTTAACCAGTTTGGGTACGGTTTCCTGTGGCCCTTCTCCTTCTATAATTTTCCCAGCGGCACGCGGAGGAGGAGGAGTATACTTTGTTATTATCGCCTTTGAACCGGCACAACCCACACTGTCTGAACTCAACCCCAATGCTGCAAGGTTTTTTACATCAAGGGGCTTCTTTTTGGCCTTCATTATTCCGGGTAATGAGGCATATCTTGGTTCATTAAGACCCCTCTGTGTTGTCAAAACCGCAGGTAAAGACACCTTCAGTATCTCGATGCCTCCCTCCACCTGACGGTGTACCGTTGCGGATTTTTTATCATCTGCAATCTCCAGTTTCTGGATTAATGAGACCTGGGGAAGCTTTAATAATTCTGCCAGGGATGCACCCACCTGTGAGAGATCATCATCAATAGCCTGTTTGCCGCAGAAGATCAGATCGTATTCTATGCCCTTCAATGCCTCAGCCAATGTCTTAGCAGTAGCAAAAGCATCGCCTCCTTCAAAAGCAGGGTCATCAAGTTGCACGGCCTGGTCTGCTCCCATAGCCAGGCCTGTCCTTATAGTCTCGACAGCCCTTCCTGGTCCCATACACAAAATGGTAACCACCCCACCGAATTTTTCCTTAATCCGCAATGCCTCTTCTATACCATATTCATCATAGGGATTCATAACATACTTTAAATCATCTTTAATGATACCTGAACCGTCTGGTTTAACCTTTATTGCCGATTCGGTATCCGGAACTTGTTTTACACATACGACTAGATTCACCTTAAACCCTCCTTTTCTATTTCGTATTTAAACACGGTTGGAAATTCCCTTTTGAGCTAAACTTCCACCCCCTCTCTATTCAACCATTCCCTTGATAAAGATATCGCTTATCAACTCAGCAGAAGTGGATAAACTGACTTTCTTCCTGGGGGATAACACCCAAAACCTGGCCACTTCATCCAATGCCCCCCAGAATGCCCTGCTCACAATGGTGGGGTCTACCTCCTTTTTGATTATCCCTTTCTTCTGTCCTTCCTTTATTATGGAAGAAACAATCTTTAAATATTCAATAAATTTCATATTCACATATTCTTTCATAAACTTACTGCTCTGCCTTAGCTCCACTTCCATAATGGCTGCCAGATCCGGATTTTCCTTCTTGGAATTCAATTGCACAACAGCAAACATCTTCAACTTCTTTAAAAGGTCTTCCTCTTTGTCGATCTCCTGTTTCATGTTCTGTATAATTTTTTCCATCTCTTCTTCAAAGAGGGAAATGAGTATGTCATCCTTGTTCTTAAAATAGAGGTAGATCGTTCCATCTGCAACACCTGCTTCCTGGGCAATTTCGGAAACCTTTGAATTATAAAAACCGTTCTTGGCGAATACCTTAATAGCTGCCTGGAGAATTCTTTTATGTTTGTCCTCTGTTTTTGTTGGTAACTCGGTCATTTAATCTCTCGGATCCCCTATGTCCTGCTTATGCTGAAAAAGGAGTTACTACTCAGGTTGTTTAGGCTGTAGACTGTAGTAGCCTAATAGACTGTAGGCTGAAGTAGGCTAATAGTCTACAGGCTAATAGTCTATAGCCTAAACTTCAGCCTATCCACCTGAGAAATTATGAATGATTGTTCATTCAACTCAAATTTAACACACGGCCAATTTGCTGTCAAGATTTTTTGTTGTTTTAACCAACCTTCTCAACCCGCACGGCACATACCTTGTATTCCGGTATCTTCGCAATAGGATCAATAGCATTTATTGTTAATATATTTGCAGGCGACTCCTTGAAATGAAAGGGAACAAATATGACTCCCCTGTCAGGGCGTTCACTAATTATTGTCTTTACCTTAATATCCCCTCGACGGGATGCTACAGTAACAAAATCACCGGATTCAATACCCAAACCCACGGCATCTTCCGGATTTATCTCTGCCAAAAGTTCAGGATAAAGCATATTAAGCGCTTTTCCTTTACGAGTCATTGTACCTGTATGGTAGTGCTCCAATACCCTTCCTGTGGTAAGCAAAAACGGATACTCCTTATCTGGCAATTCAGCAGGTTTTTTGTAATCGATGGCAGAGAATAGCCCTTTACCCCTTGCAAATCTCTCTAAGTGAAGGATTGGTGTTCCAGGATGGTCTTCACCCGGACAGGGCCAGGGAATACCTTCTTTTTCAATCCGTTCATAAGTTATGCCTGCATAGCTGGGGGTTACTGTGCGTATCTCCTCCATAATCTCACTCGGACTACCATAATTCATATGGTATCCCATCCTTTTGGACAACTCACATATTATCCAGTGGTCTTCTCTGGCATCTCCTCGTGGTTGAATCGCCCTCCTTACACGCTGAACCCTTCTTTCAGAATTTGTAAATGTTCCATCCTTTTCGGCAAAAGATACACCGGGAAGAACCACGTCAGCGTACTCTGCAGTCTCTGTTAAAAATATGTCCTGGACTACTAAAAATTCCAGCGATTTTACACAATGTTCTATATGATGAATATCAGGGTCACTGAGCAGGGGATTTTCACCCATAATGTACATTGCCTTTACTTTTCCTTCTTTTGCAGCATTAAACATCTCAGTAACTGTAAGTCCAACTGTACTTTGTAGACTATCCACCCCCCATGTCTTTTCAAATTTTTGTTTGACTTCATCATTGGTAACCGGTTGATAGCCTGTGAAAACATTTGGCAAGGCACCGAGGTCACAAGCCCCCTGAACGTTATTCTGTCCCCGTAAGGGGTTAATACCTCCTCCTTCAACACCAACGTTACCACATAGCATTGCAAGGTTTGCCAGGGACTTTACATTGTCTGTTCCTGTTATATGCTGGGTGATCCCCATAGCATACATTATTGAGGCAGGTTTTGCCTTTCCATAGGTAAGAGCCGCATTAATCAGATCTGAGGATGGTATGCCGCTTATCTCTGAAACATATTCCGGATTATATTTTTCAACACAAGCCTGAAGCTCCTCAAACCCTTCGGTTCTCTCTTTGATATATTCTGCAGCATGCAAATTTTCCTTGATAATAACATGGAGTAACCCGTTAATCCACGCAACATCAGTACCAGGTTTTGGTCTAAGCCAGATACTTGCATAATCAACCAGATCAATCTTCCTGGGATCAACAACTATTAATTTGGCTCCTTTTTTTAAAACAGCCTCTTTAATGTAGTTTGCAAAGATTGGATGATTTTCTGTAGTATTGCTTCCTGTTACCAATATGGCTTCTGACTTTAAGACGTCAGCGATAGGATTTGTCATTGCCCCGCTGCCAAATGCTGTGGCAAGACCTGCCACGGTAGAGGAGTGTCAAAGCCTGGCGCAGTGGTCTATGTTATTTGTTCCAATAACTGCCCGCATGAATTTCTGCATAAGATAGTTCTCTTCATTGGTGCAGCGGGCAGAAGAAAGGCCTGCGATGGCATCAGCCCCATGAGAGGCTTTGATTCCTTTGAGTTTTTCAGCAACAAGACCGAGCGCCTCATCCCAGCTTGCCTCATGAAATATCCCATCCTTTTTGATAAGGGGTTTAGTAAGCCGTTCCTCACTCTCTATGAATTCATATCCAAAACGCCCCTTTACACATAAACTGCCTTTATTTACACCGATACCGTCTTTTGTTGTTATACCCACTATCCTGTTATTAAACACATTGATCTCAAGCTGACATCCACATCCACAATAGGTACATGTAGTCATAACCCGATTTACCATCCATGGACGTCCCTTATATCGGCCTAAATTTTCTGTCAAAGCACCTGTAGGACATACCTGGATACATTCGCCGCAGGATTCGCACTTATCCCGATTTACAGCGGTTATACTTGTGTTAAAGCCTGAACCATCAATATCGATTGCTCCTAATCCTTTTATCTCCCTGCAGGCCGTAGCACAGCGCAGACACATTATACACCTGTCCGGCCAGTAGTGAATAAGGGGTGTAGGGTATAAAGACTCTCTATCTTCTCTTTCAGCCTGATATACCGTGCCTTCTATCTCAAACTCGTGTACCAGATTCTGAAGGGTGCATTCACCCCCTTTATCACATACCGGACAGTCCAGGGGATGTTTCACCAAAAGCAATTTGAGGGTCTCCATTTTCATTTTTTGAAGCCGAGGAGAATCCGTCGTTACGATAATCCCCTCTGTAACAGGTGTATTACATGCTGTCATTGGATGAGCCAAACCCTCGATCTCCACAATACACATCCTGCATGAGCCTATAGGGTTCAACCTCTCATGATAACAAAGGGTAGGGATCTCGATTCCTGCAAACCTTGCAGCCTTTAAAATTGTAGTGCCTTCTTTTACTGCAACCTCTTTCCCATCAATCGTTAAATTAACCATCCTCACTCCTCTTTCTATGTTGATTTATCCGTTATCCGTTGTCTGTGAACGGTAAACAGTAAAAAACGATTACGTTTTTTTACTAAACTGCCACCATCCCAACTCTATAACATCTCAGACACCGATCTGCTTCACTCATTGCCTCAAGTTGACTATATCCCTTTTCCACCTCGTCAAAGGTCTGTTTTCTTTCATCAGGGGGAAGCATTTCCAGATGCAGCCTCTTTCTGCCTCCTAAAAATCCTATCTCTTCTATGGGATCAAAGACTTTAACCTTCTCAAATAATTTATCAAAGTAGTCCTCATAGGTTGCCCTTAATTCCTTACCATTTATTAATCGGTCTATATTTATTGCTGCCTTTCTACCGCCTGCACAGGCACGAATCAGGGTTGATGGTCCGGTTACGCAGTCTCCTGCTGAAAATATTTTTGGATTGTTTGTCTGCATTGTAAATTCATTTACAGCCAGAGTGTTTCTTCTGGTTGTCTCTACTTTATCCTCACTCTCCAGCAGTTTCAGGTCAATCGCCTGTCCTATGGCTGGAACCAAAATATCACAGTCTATAACAAACTCAGACCCCTCAACAGGAACAGGACGCCTGCGCCCGCTTTCATCCGGCTCCCCCAATTCCATGCGAATACACTCAACACCTACCACCTTTCCCTTTTTTGTGAGGATTCTGGTTGGATTGGTTAAGTAGTGAAATTTTACACCCTCTTCTTCTGCATCGCTAATCTCAATATGATCCGCCGGCATCTCCTTTTTTGTCCTACGATACACCAGGTTTACATCGGCCTTACCAATTCGAAATGAACAGCGCACACAGTCGATGGCAACATTCCCGCCACCTACCACAAGGACCTTTTTCCCTTCAGGATAGGGGTCAGTGCCCATGTTAACTTCCTGAAGATACTGGACACCAGGGATAAATCCCTTATATCCCTTATCTTCCCCTTTAAGTCCCATTTCTGTGTTCGTTTGTGCCCCAATGGCAATAAACACAGCATCACTTTCTTTATCTATGTCAGAGAGTTTAACATCTTTTCCAACAGTAGCATTATATCTTATAGCAACCCCCATCTTTTGTACCTGATCTGCCTCAAAACCGAGTATATCCCTCGGCAAACGATAATCAGGAATCCCCATAGCCGCCATCCCGCCCGGCTCTCCGTGTCTTTCATAAACAGTAACCTCATGTCCCATCAGGGCTAAGTGATATGCACAGGTCAGCCCTCCTGGACCGGCACCGATAATGGCAACCTTTCCAGTCTTCTCAGATGGCGTTGGTTTGAATGACATCCCCTTATTTCTTTCAAGGTTATTATCCGACACAAAACGTTTCAGATGCTTTATGGAGATGGGTTCATCCAGAATCGTTCGACGACAGTGCTCTTCACATGGTCTGACACAGACCCTTCCAAGCGTTCCAGGAAGGGGGAGTTTGTTTGTAATCACACTCAGAGATTCCTGAAATTTCCCTTCCTTTATGCATTCTACATAGCCGGGAATATCTAAATGAATAGGGCAGGCATCCATACATGGAGCAGTAAGCTTGTACCTGTAATTCCCTTCTGGAATCGGGTTCTTATCCTGTATTGCCTTCTCAAAATCTTTTGCAAAATACTTTAGCGCATCCAAAAGGGAAATAGGTCCGGATTGTCCAATGTTGCATTTTGAACCTTCCCGAATAACCTCTGCAAGACGAGAAAGAACTTCCAAATCCTCATCCTGGCCTTTTCCCCTGCAAATTCTGGACAAGGTATCTGCCAAAACTTTTGTGCCAATACGACAGGTAAAGCACTTCCCGCAGGACTCATTCTGTATCGCTGTTAAGTAGGCTCGGCACATGTCAACGATATTCACGTCCTGTGCTCTCAATAAAAAGCCGTACCACCCTATCAATGCATTAATGTCTTCATCCTGTGCAAATTGTTCAGGCAGGGAAACTTTTTCAATTTTCTCATAATTCTCAGGCTCTTTTCCCCGATTGTCTACAACAACTCCACCCCATGAACTGAAAAGAATGTCACTCATCACTTACTCCCTGTTTTGAATTTTGAGTTTGCCCCGTTAGAAAGCCCCATCCTGTGGGCGGGGATGGAAACAACAGCGCACTCAACAGCAGGCTCAACAGCGGGCTCAACAGCGGGCTTAAGCCCGCTGTTGTATGTGCGCTACAACCTCTTCTCATAGCTCATCTCGATAGTCTTAACAATGCCTGTCAAGGTCTTGTTCACAGGAACCGATATCCCCAATCTTTCACCTTCACTAACAATAGCTCCGTTTATGTAGTCTATCTCCGTTTTTTTAGCCCTCAAGACATCCTGGAGCATAGATGAGACATTGGTTGCTGTTGCCCTGCATACATCCTCTACCCTCTTTATAGGATCCTCATAGGTCAACCGGATACCCCTTGCTTTTACAACCAACACTGCCTCTTCCACAGCCGTCTTCAAGAGTTCCCTTGCCCAACCGTATTCAACCAATTCTCCATTCTTTAATCTAAGAACAGCGGTCAAGGCATTTATTCCCACATTAATCAAGAGTTTGCTCCATACAAGCCCCTCAACATCATCTGTAATCCTGGTATCTATGCCTGCCGAATTAAAGATACTGGAGATGCTTTTAACCCTCGAAGAAAGACTTCCATTCAGTTCTCCAATGGTTGTTTCACCTCTGCCGGCGTGTCTTATGTGCCCTAATCCAAGAACAGTAGCCCCCTGAGAGGTAGTTCCGCCCACAACCTTTTCTTTTCCAACAATCCTGGAAATGGTCTCTATATTGCCAGAACCATTTTGCAGGGTGAGGAGGATAGTGTTTTCCCCTATGAGCGGCAGTGAATCCTCGGTGGCTTTTTCGGTATCATATGCCTTAACACATATGATTATAATATCTGCATCTCCTATATCTGCCGGGTTGGTTGTTTGATTTACGTGTACCCTATGATTACCACTTATTCCCTCTATAATCAAACCATTTTTATTGATTTTATCCGCTCTGTCTTTTTCCTTATCCAGAAGCCATATCTCCTCTCCTGTCTTCGACATAAAAAAGGCAAACAGGTTTCCCATTGCTCCTGGACCAACTATAACTATCTTCATGATTGCTCCCCTTTTAATCTCTGTATCACTTTGTCCATCTCCAGCATAATCCCTGGACTGAGTTCAAAGGGTGGGATACCTTTGAGATCTGCCTCCACTATCTGGGGATCCGAATATATTGAGCCCAAGATGTCAAAGCCTTTCATTTCACTCCTTATAAATTCTCTGTCTGCATCACTTCTCACCTTATTGGCTATTACTCCTATCCTCTCTATACCAATATCCTTTGATAACCCCTTTATCCTGTAAGCAGTTTCTATACTTCTTCTCCCCGGCTCTACAACCACTATCAACATATCTACGGCCTTTGCCGTTGCTCTACCCAAGTGCTCCACTCCGGCTTCCATGTCCAGAATAACCACTTCTTTCCTGACAAGCAAGAGATGGGAGACCAGTGTCCTCAAGAGAACACTTTCCGGACAAACACAGCCCCCACCGCCCTTCTTAACCGTACCCATAATCATCAACCGTATGCCCTTGTGTTCTACCCAATATTTTTCCGGGATGTCATCAACCTTGGGGTTTAGTTTAAAAAAACTACCACTCGTGCCTGGTTTTGCACCAGTTCTATCTTCTATCAGATCACTCATCTCTGCTATGGGTATTATATCATTGGGATTAGGAAACCCAATGGCCATAGCCAGATTGGCATTTGGATCCGCATCTATGGCTAGTACGGAATAACCGTCATCATGGAATTTTTTAGAGAGGCATGCAGTAATAGTGGTCTTTCCTACTCCCCCTTTACCTGTTATGGCTATTTTCATTACTTCACCGCCTTATCTGCTCTTAGAGACTTTACATAACCTACCGAGAGCTTTGAAGAAGTAACTCTGAGAGCGAATTCATGCTGAAGCGAAAAGGGGTAATTTTTCAAAGCTTTCTTTTAATTAACAAAGGTTATTTTACTTAAGGCTGTCTGAGATTGTCAAGTAAAGATTGCTTAAAAAGTATCCTTTTGGGGTTTTGAAAGGAAATTTTTCAGAAGGTCGGGGGAGGGGAATGGGGGAGGTTTATTCGGATGCCTTAGGTAACAGGACAGTAACGGTAGTTCCATTACCTTCTTCACTCTTTATACTTATTGTGCCACGGTGAGCCTCTACTATTCCTTTGGCAATAGGTAATCCCAGACCGGTACCGATGACTGTTCTGGTTTGGGAACTCTTAACTCTATAAAACCTATCAAAGATTTTTGGAAGATCTTTTTCAGGAATGCCTATGCCGGTATCGGTCACATCAGTACGGACAAACTCTCCTTCGCTCCGAAGAGTTATAATAACACCCCCACCTTCCACATTGTACTTGATTGCATTACTAATAAGATTGGTAAACACCTCTTCCATGCTTTCTCTGTCAGCGTTTACAGGTGGAAGTGGATCACTTGTTTCCAGGCTCATTTTTATACCTCTGACTTCTGCTTCAGGCTCCATTAACTGATAGGCTTTCTCTACTATTTCCTTCAACACTATGGATTCCTTATGTTGAACCACGATACCTGAATCTATACTGGATACATTGAGAAGATCATTGATAAGGTCAAGGAGACCCTTTGTCCTCTCTTTTGCCCGAATCAACATCTTTCCCTGTTTTTCAGTGATCAGACCGGCCATGCCCCCTTCTATTACGGATAACTGCTGTTGTATTGCTGAGATTGGCGCCCTTAACTCGTGGGAGACCATCGTTAGAAAATCGGATTTCATCTGATTCAGTTCTTTTTCTTGGGTTATATCGTGTAGAACTGTAACAGACCCCATTATTTCGCCATCCTCATTAAGGACAGGGGCAGTGTCCGCTCTCAAAAAGACCCTCGCTGATCCTTCGCAAGGGGTAATCTCTTGAGATATTTCAAGGTATTTTGACCTTTCAGCGCTCAAGGTCGTAGCCACTGCTTTGACAAGACCTTCATTCTTAACACACTGGCATAAGGATTTATTTATGATTGGTAAACTTTCGATCTCCAATAGTCTTGTTGCTGCAGGGTTATGAAGTACAATTTGACTATCACGGTCAGTTACCAGTACCCCATCCACCATACAGTTAATTATCGTACTGATCCTGCTCTTTTCATATGCGATATCCTTGAGACTCTTTTCTCTCTCCTTTCGAAGATATTCTGCCTCCCTTTGAAGTACCCTCTTTTCTACCCCTCTTCTGACAACAATCCTCAATTGATCCGGGGTGAAAGGCTTTGCTATAAAGTCGTAAGCCCCTTTTTTCATCGCCTCTACCGCGGACTCTACAGTAGCATATCCGGTAATTACGATTACAATCAGTGACTGATCAACGCTATGTACAGCATCAAGTACCTCCATGCCACTGATCCCTGGCATCATCAAATCCAATAAAAGGATGTCAAAAGATTCTCCCTTGTTGGTGATAAGGTCAAGACCTGCCTCTCCGTTTTCAACGCCCTTTACCCGACAACCCTCCTTCGTTAATATTCGGGAGCATCCATCTCTTATAACGGCCTCATCATCTATGACCAGGATATTTGCATCCTTCAACATGTGATGGCTTTCCTCGGGCGGATTAACCGTTTACCGTTGTCCGTGAACTGTGAACCGTGAACCATTAATTTCTTTCACCCTTTTCGTAATAGGACATCAACCCGTCTCACCAATTCAGAAGGTTCCACAGGTTTGTCAATATAGTCATCTGCCTCTATTTCCATACCCATCCTTTGTGTATAAGTTGTAGTAGGTATATGAGAAACCACAGCAGTTAGAAGAATTATGGGTATATTATTGTAGTTAGGGTCAGCCTTTAGCTCAGCACACACAGAATACCCATCTTTATTTGGCATCATTACGTCCAGTATAATCAAATCAGGTGACTCTTCCTTAGTCTTCTGCAATCCTTCAATTCCATCATAGGCAGTGATTACCTCATAATTCTTATTCTCCAGCATCATCTTAACCGATTCCACAAGATCAGGATCATCATCAACAACTAAAATTTTAGGCATTTTTTCCATCTCATTTTACCTCCTTTCTTAGTTACTACCCAGGTTGTTTAGGCTGAAGCCCCGTTGTACAACGGGGCTGTAGGATTTATCCCTAAAAGCCTTCAGTCTTCAGCCTTCTATATGTGGTCTGGGGAAAAGCCCGGCCCTTTTAACAATCTCTGACACCATCTCTTCCCATTCTATTGCCATGACATGGACACCGTGAATCCCCTCTATTTCTCGCAGCCTTTGAATAGTCTCTATACATATATTAATGCCTTCTTCTGCCTTCTTCTCCTTTGGGGCTGCCTTCATTCTCTCTATTAATTCATCAGGAACATCCATGCCCGGTACGGATTTTTTCATATAATTTGCCATTCCCACCGACTTGAAGGGAGTAACACCCCCTAAGATATGCACCCTTTCATGTAAACCCCTATCCCTCACCAGTTTCATCCACTTTTCGAATTTCGGGAGATTATAGATACACTGAGTCTGGATAAAATCTACGCCGGCAGCTACCTTCTTCGCCAGTCTGGGAACCCTGATCTCAAATGGATCTGCAAAGGGGTTGGCTGCTGCTCCAATGAACATCTTGGGGCTTCCTTTCAGTTCCTCTCCCCCCAGGAATTTACCCTCGTCCCGCATCAATTTGACCGTCTGGACAAGTTGTATAGAATCCATATCAAATACGTTTTTTGCAGAGGCATGGTCACCAAATTTCTGGTGGTCTCCTGTCAAACAGAGTATGTTGTTGATGCCCAGAGCTGCTGCACCGAGGATATCGCTCTGAATAGCAATCCTGTTCCTGTCTCTGGTTACCATCTGCATGATTGGATTTAATCCCAACCCCTTCAGGATAACACAGGAAGAGATACTGGACATCCTGACAACTGATGTCTGGTTATCGGTGACATTCACACCATCCACAAACCCTTTTAACAATTCTCCCTTTTTTCTGATGACCTCTGCATCAGCCCCTCTAGGCGGACCACATTCCGATGTCACCGCAAATTCCCCTTTGGTTAATATCTGTTCCAATTCGCTTTCGGATTTCATAGTCTCAAATCCTCTCTTACAACCTTACGAGGCCCCCCATCCCTGTTGGTGGACCAGTCGTTTATAGGAATTATCTCTTCATACTTTTCCAATTGTCCCAGGTCACTCAATCTCTCTATTATGAGCTGCCAGCCGCAGACCACCTCGGGACTGATTTCGCATTTTCCGTTTGTTGACCCCCCGCAAGGACCATTGAGCAGACTCTTGGAACATCTGGCGATGGGACAGACCCCCCCTGTCAAGTGGAGTTTGCAATCACCACAGGCATGGCATCGTTCAGACCAAACCCCCTGTTCCTCTGTAACACCAATAAATTTGGTATTGAGGGCAGGTAATACAAGACTATTCTTGTATTTCTCTGCCATGAATTGGACTCCTGCTCCACAGGCCATAGAGATCACTACCTCATACTCACCGATGAATCCCCTCAACTGCTCCAGGTATTCTGCATCGCACTGCCGCTCCAAAGTCTCCTGCCTTATTTCTATAGGCTTACCTTCTTTACTTCTTATCATATTAAGGGCAGAAGCCAGGATGTCCACTTCCTTTTTTCCTCCAGCGGAACAAACGGTAACACACTCCCCGCAGCCAACAATTAAGACCTTACTGTTACTCTCAATCATTGAAGAGATCTGTTCCAGTGGTTTTCTCTCTGCTACAATCATACCTTCACCTCTCAACTTAGAATCGTGAATCGTGAATCGTGAATGGTAAATGGTTTACGATTCACGATTCACGATTCACGGTTTTTTGCCCTTATGGGATTTGGCCCCAATGTCATTATCCTTTCTGTCATCTCTCGGGCGACTTCTGCAAAACGCGGTCCCTGAGCTGCCGACATGTTATACATTTGTAGCCTTTCTCCACCTATGCCTATCTCATCCAACAGCCTTTTTGTATATTCCATTCTCTTTTTTGCCCTAAGGTTACCCCGCAAGAAATGACAGTCCCCCTCTAAACAACCTGCTATATACACTCCGTCTGCACCTCTTTCAAATGCCTGTAAGAGATGAATTACATCCACCTTGCCGGTGCATGGAACCTTTATTATCTTCACATTGGGAGGATAGTTCAATCTCATAGAACCTGCCAGGTCCGCCGCCGAGTATGCTCAATAATGGCAGCAAAAGGCAATGATGATAGGATCGAACTCTTCCATTATAAAACCCCTTCCAATAATGCGTTACATTTTGCCAGTATCTGTTCATCCCTGAAGTGTTGGAGATCTATAGCCTTCGCCGGACACTCAGACGCGCAACTTCCACACCCCTGACATTTGGCCATATTAATCTCTGCAAAACCCTCCTCGTTTATGACAGGGACATCATAAGGGCATACCCTGACACACGTGAGGCATGCGGCGCATAAATCGCCGTTTACTGTAGCAACTACGCCACCCACATGAATCCTTTCCTGGGAAAGGATGGTACTGGCCCTTGCAGAGGCGGCATATGCCTGGGATATACACTCACTTATGAGTTTGGGTGAATGTGCCAGACCGCATACATACATTCCATCGGTCCCGAAATCTACAGGCCTCAGTTTCATATGAGCCTCAAGAAAAAAACCTTCCTGTGTTCGAGGAACCTTTAGTAATGTGGCCAATTCATCGTTCTCTTTTGGTATGATGGCGCTGCTTAAAACTATTAAGTCAGGTGACAATGACATGTCTTCTCCCAGGGCAGGGTCTTTTATGTCAACTTTCAGAGCCCCATCTTCAACTGTTACCCCTGGTTTTGAGTTGAGATCATACCTTATGAATTTTACCCCTTTCTTTCTTGCAAGGGTATAATACTCCTCCATCAAACCATAAGATCTTATATCCCTGTAAAGGATATAGATATTCATTTTAGGGTTCAGTTCCTTCAGCTTCAAACTATTCTTGATGGCCTCAGAACAACACACCCTGCTGCAGTATGGTCTTTCTTCCGTTCTCGAACCCACACATTGAATCATCACTATGGAATCGATCTTTGAAAGTTCAGGGGTATCATTTGCGATTCTTTTCTCCAGTTCCAGTTGGGTCATAACCCGTTCATCCTCTCCGTACATGTATTCTCCCACTGGTTTGTACTCTTCTCCCCCTGTAGCTACGATAACAATACCATGTTCCAGTTTTCTGTAGAACATACCTGGTCCGACCATTAAGCCTGTCTCAAAGTTTCCTTTATATCCGCTAAAGTCAACAACCATGGTATCCTTGAATATATGAATGGAGGGATTTGCTTCAACCCTTTCTATGATCTCTCTAAGATGGGATTGAACATCGTCGCCCTCCAGGGTGTAATAGACATCATGCAGCACTCCCCCTAGTTTTGCCTCCTTTTCTACCAGATAAACCTCATACCCCTGGTCTGCCAGACTCAGAGCAGCCGTCATTCCCGAAAGTCCACCACCAATCACCAGAGCTTTATTTTTGATTTCCAGGGATAGCTCCTCTAAAGGTTGTATCAGCCTTGCATTTGCCACAGCCATCCTTACTAAGGCCCTTGCCTTTTCGGTGGCCTCTTCTTTTTGCCTCATATGTACCCAACTGCATTGATCTCTAATATTCGCCATCTCAAAGAGGTACTTATTCAATCCTGTCTCCCGTAATGTCTCCTGAAACAGAGGTTCGTGGGTCCTTGGAGAACATGATGCTACAACCACCCGATTAAGATTGTGCTCAGAAATGACCTTCTTCATGAGTTCCTGGAAATCTTGTGAGCATACATATAGTCCCTCCTCAGCATAGACCACATCCTTCAAAGATTCCGCATATCCCTTTACCTGTGATACATCTATAACCCCTCCTATATTGATACCGCAATGGCAAACAAATACACCAATCCTTGGGGATATATCCTTTACTTCTTTTTCAAGGGGATATTCTTTCCCTTTCACCATGCTTCCACGGCTTTCCGAAAGAAGACCCGATGCACAGGCTACACTGCCGCTTGCCTGGGCCACTGTTTCCGGGATGTCTTTGGGCCCCTGAAATACGCCACTTACGAAGATCCCCGGTCTGGATGTAGATAGAGGCGAGAATTGTGAGGTTTCACAAAAACCGTATTGATTCAGGTGGATTCCCAATCTTTTCCCCAGCGCCCTGGCATCTTCCGATGGCGTAAGCCCACCTGAAAGAACCATCATGTCAAATTCCTCTTCTACGGGCTCGCCTTCCTCATTTATATAAGTCACTCTCAAGTTCTTGGTTCGGGGCATCTCTACGATTTTGGATACCATGCACCGTATGAATCTAACTCCATATTCCTCCTGTGCCCTTTTGTAATAATCATCAAACCCCTTTCCATGAGCCCTTATGTCCATGAAGAATATGGTCGGCTCCACCTCACCTGAGTGCTCTTTCGCCACAACCGCTTCCTTTATGGCATACATGCAGCACACACTTGAGCAGTATCCCTTTCCTGCCTGTAAGTCTCTAGAACCAACACACTGTATAAAGCCTATCTTTTTTGGTTCTTTTTTGTCTCCCGGTCTCTCAAGGTGCCCCATGGACGGTCCGGAGGCGCTGAGTATCCTTTCGAACTGTTTGCTCGTTACAACATTATCGTACACCCCGTACCCATATTCCCCTTTCAATTGGGGATCAAAGAGTTCAAACCCGGGGGCCAGTATTATGGAGCCTACTTTGAGAGCGTATCTTTTCTCTGTATCTTGGAAGTTTACCGCCTCATTTTTGCAAAGCTTCTCACATATTCTGCATTTCCCTTTAATAAAGTAACGGCAATGGTCCTTGTCTATTTGATATATCAGGGGTATAGCCTGAGGGTATTGAATATATATGGCCTTTCTCTCTCCCAACCCCTCATTGAATCTGTCCTTAACCTTTACCGGACACTTCTCTGCGCAGACTCCGCATCCTACACACTTGTCTTCATCCACAAACCTGGGGCTTCGGATCAGAGAGACCTCCATGTTGCCCGCGTCTCCCCGCACTTCCTCTACCTGTGTATTGGTAAGGATCTCTATATTGAAATGTCTTCCGCATTCCACCAGCTTTGGGGATAAGATACACATAGAGCAATCGTTGGTTGGGAATGTCTTATCCAGTTGGGGCATGACCCCGCCGATTGAAGGGGATTTTTCCACCAGGTATACATAGTAGCCGGAATTTGCCAGGTCAAGAGATGCCTGTATACCTGCAATTCCGCCTCCAACAACCATCACTGAACCTATCTTTCGTTGATTACTATCCGACATCTAAACCACCTTTTTATTCGTGAACCGTAAGTCGTAATCCGTAAATCGTGAATGGTTACGACTTGCGATTTACGATTTACGGATTACGATTATACTAACCCCTTTGAGAGTAAAAGAGGCATGGGATCAACAAAATGCCTTTTCCACCATCTCCTCGATTTTTTCTCATCTATGGCAAGTCCTATCAGCTCGGTAATATAGAATATAGGCAGGCTGTATTCCTTGCCTTCATCTCTGCTGATCTCATCCTGCCTGGTATCCAGATTGGCATGACACATGGGACACGCCGTAACCAAACAATCTGCTTCTGCCTCCATAGCCATCTCTATTATCTTTCTTGTTAGCCTTTTCACTATATCAGTATGTGTAATGGCAAGACTTCCTCCACAACACTCCGTTTTGTACGGCCAGAAAACGGTTTCTCCACCCAAAATGCCTACCAGATCATCCATGCTTTGTGGGTTTTCATAGTCCTTTACCTCTGTTATCTTTGGTGGGCGAGTCAAAAGACAACCATAATAACAGGCTATTTTCAAGCCTTCGAGAGGCGTTTTAACCTGTTCTCTAATCCTGTTAAAATTATCCTCTTCCCTTAACAGCTCGGGAAGATTTCTGATCTTTACAGTCGGTTTAAGGGAAGGATTTTCTTTTCCTGCCGTCATCATCCTGCTGTAACAGGCAGCACATGGAACAAGAAGATCCAGACCGGTTTTGGCAGCTATTTTGAGGTTCCTCTCAGGGAGGGCATTAGATAAAAATTCATCAGTACAGTGGGCGGATGACGCACCGCAACAATTCCAGTCCTCTAATTCAATTAACTCAATGCCTAGACGATAACACACGGCACGGGTTGACTCATCGTACTCTTTCGCTGTTCCATGGAGTGAACAACCGGGGTAATAAGAGAGCTTCATCCGATTACTCCCTTCTTTACCTGCGAAAAGATATCCTTGATTTCCTTCTTTCCCTTAATCTTAGAGGACAATAATTTGAGCTTCCCCTTTAGAAACATCATAATCCCCAATTTTATGTCCTTTTTGAATTCTCGGGTTTTGAATTTGTATTTAGCTATCATTTCCAATTCGTATATTCTGCCTCTCTTGCGAATAGAGGAAAGGAATGCGGAATGGAAAAAGGGGACACGGCTATCGCCCAGGGGTTCACCGGAATTGGTTGCCATCTGTCTTAACACATCCATGACCTTTGCCAGATCCACGTCATTGGGACATCTGGCAGTGCAGGTTTCACAGGAGGCGCATAACCATATTGCCTTGGAGTTGAGAAGCCTCTCCTTCATGCCAAACTGTATCATTCTTATGACCTGATGGGGAAGAATGTCCATATCAGGGGTTACAGGACACCCGGCTGAGCATTTCTTACACTGATAGCATGCCAGTACGTCTGTCTTCCCTATCCTGGAAACTAGAGCGTCAAGGGAATGATTTGTTTCGTTAACCATATCTTTCACCTCAAAATAGCTCCTGTGTAATTAGTTTGTCCTGAAAAATGAAAAATTTCCTTTGGAGCGAACATGAGCAGGATTTTTGGGGTACCCATCTTGACGAAGCGAAAGATAAGCATTTTCAGGTGTTTGAGCCGGAAGGGCGAGTTCCTGAAAATGCATGAAGCGAGTCATAGATGGGTCAAAAAACCTGCGCCAGAGAGCGGAAAAGGGAATTTTTCAGTGTGAACTAATTAATACAATCCAGCCTTTTCTATAATTGAAGGAACCTTGTCTTCCCAACCGAATGGGATCAGGTGAACCCCCTGACAGAGGGGTTTCAGTCCATTGATCAACTCAGAGGCAATCTCCACACTGGTCTTTGGTTTATCTGCTGATTTCATCAGTTTTTCAATTAAAACCTCAGGGACAAAGACATCTTCCACATGTTTATTCATAAATCTGGCCATTCCAACTGATTTGAGAATCATTATCCCTGCAATGATCGGTACCTTGAGATATTCAATCTTTCTGATAAAATTTTCGAAAATATTCAATTCGAATACAGATGTTGTAAGGAAAAAGTCTACCCCTGCCCTTATCTCTTCTTCCATCTTTTTGATTTCCAGGTCTAATGCTCCCCTCTGGGCACTGGAATTGACCGTGGAGCCGACACAGAATTTTGGGGTCCCATGCAGGTCGCTCTTTGCCATATCATGGCCCTTTTGTAAGTCCCTGATGGCAGAAATAAATTCAAGAGGGGTTAAATCGAAGACAGGCTTCGCATCGGGGTGGTCCCCCAAAGAGGGATCTTCTCCTCGGCTGACTACTATGTTCTCAATACCAAGGACAGAGATATTGAGTAAGTCAGATTGCAAGGCAAGCCGATTCCTGTCACGACATGTCATATTACAGATCGGGGTAAATCCTTTTTCTTTTAACAGGTAAGAAGCAGATAGTGAACCTAACCTCATTACCGCGCTTTGAAGGTCAGGGACGTTAATTGCATCGATCCTTCCCCTCATCTTCTCAGCATAATCATAAAATTCAGTCAAATCAGTACCTTTTGGCGGCTGTAACTCTGATATTACCAAGAATTTTTTAGAATCCAAGAGTTCTTGAAAATGCATTATTCCTCCTTGTTTACCTTTCTAAGGCATTATGCACTGATAATTCCA
>Ga0265296_1001982_pt1 | contig 21695 bp, 9 predicted proteins | sample MunlanPumphouse1_FD_189073 | JGI IMG/M metagenome (GOLD analysis project Ga0265296, IMG submission 189073) | Groundwater microbial communities from a municipal landfill in Southern Ontario, Canada - Pumphouse #1 | ecosystem: Environmental > Aquatic > Deep subsurface > Groundwater | place: Canada... | reverse complement strand
GAAGAGCTCATAAACTCCCCCGGAGAGCCGACTGAAAACAGTCGCTCTAAGGACAGATGATGACCCTCTCGTCCAGAGAGCACACGTCTAGAATTTTACAATGAACGGTATGAATTTAATATACAAGAGACAGTGTTAGTACAATTATGATATCAGAGTTTCTGTCACCTTCTCCCTCCCACGCATGCCCTTCTGTTTATGGCATACGGGGGAGGGTCGGGGTGGGGGGAGACACTGTCGCGAACCGACTTACCCATAAGAAAGTCGGAAGAACCATTTTAAATGGTTTTTTTTATTAGTGTCATATACTAAATTGTAAGCGGCGACTTTTTCCTTCCCCTCCCTCCGTCGCTCCTCCTTCGCTGGGCTACGGAGGACACGGTCATGGCGAGCTATGGAGGGCAGGCTTATCCCCTCCCGCCTCTCGACCTTGCTCGAGGCGGCCTGAGCTCTTCGATCATTCAATTGGCTTCATGGTCGCCTTGAGGGATTCGAAAGGCGATTGGCCTCAGAGCTCCCTGAGCGAAAGTCGAAGGGAGCGGAGTCGAAGGCCGGGAGGGGAAGACCAGCGCAAGAAACTTTTCCTCCCCCCATCCTCCTACGCTTGGGCTTCGGAGGACAGGTCGGAGGATTAACTGGAGGAGGACCTAAGGAGGAGGATTCAACGTCTTTTTTTAAAATGGAGAATTTTGGCTACGCTAGCGTAGCCAAAATTCATTTTTTATTTTCTTTTCAGGACTTTAGGTGTTTAATTTTATGCGTTAAAAAAAATTCAAAATTTTTCCGATTTGTTTTCAATATTTTTTTTTGAAAATATTTTCTTTTTTAAAAAATAAAGTTATCCACTGTTTTTAGCAAAAATATTATATAAGTCATTGACGCTTTGTGATATAATTTTGACGAGCAAATTTTTAATACGCGTGAAATATTTTTTTCTTTAATAAAAATTAAATTTTAAACATCGTTCTTAAAAAAAAATTATGAAAACATTAGCCGTACTTTTTATAGGTCTTGTGACCTTCGGCGGTATTTCCATGGCTTCAGTGGCTCATGCAAGTGGAAATGCCACTTTGTGGTTTTCGCCACAAACATACACTGTGCAAACCGGTAGCACGGTTCAGGTTGTTCTGACGGTTAGTCCGAATAGCGAGTCGATTGATACTGTTCGCGCCAACATTAATTTTCCAGCCGCCATGTTGGAGGTGGTAAGTTTTTCTCTCGGGAGTTTGTTTCCATACTCCTCGCCGGGGAATGGTTGGAATAACACGGTCGGAACTTTAACCGAGGGAGCTTATGAGTATGGTTCACCGGTTATAACCGAGGGGACTTTTGGCACAATAACTTTTCGCGCCTTGTCAGCCGGCACGGCCACGATTTCAGTCGCTGATGATTCAAAGTTGATTTACGCGGGCAGTGAAAAAATTAATCTCGCGAGTTTAGGTTCAGCAACAATAACCATCAGCGGCGGGTCCGTTGCTCCAACAACTCCAGCAGTAACACCTACCGGCTCGCTTGAAGAACAAGCCCTAGTTTATTTCGGCGCCTTCTACGGTTTCATGCCAAGCGCCAGCGCTGATTGGAGCGCCCTGCATTGCTTTGCCTACGGCGGTTGCCAAGGCAGTCCTCAAGACGTTGCCGCTGAACAAGCCGCATTGGTTATCTTCGGAGCTAAATATGAAAAGATGCCGGCCACCACCATTGAATGGAATGTAATTCATACTCTTGCTTACACTGATTTCTTAACTACAGGTGAAACCCCCGTAGCAGAAGTTCCGGTCGCGGAAGTCCCTGTTGTCGAAACTCCGGTCGTTGAAGTTCCAGCTGAAGTACCAGCAACTGAAAAGAGTTTGGAAGAACAAGCCCTAGTCTATTTCGGCGCCTTCTACGGATTCATGCCAAGCGCCAGCGCTGATTGGAGCGCCCTGCATTGTTTTGCCTACGGCGGTTGCCAAGGCAGTCCTCAAGACGTTGCCGCTGAACAAGCCGCATTGGTTATCTTCGGAGCTAAATATGAAAAGATGCCGGCCACCACCATTGAATGGAATGTAATTCATACTCTTGCTTACACTGATTTCTTAACTACAGGTGAAACCCCCGTAGCAGAAGTTCCGGTCGCGGAAGTCCCTGTTGTCGAAACTCCGGTCGTTGAAGTTCCAGCTGAAGTACCAGTAACTGAAAAGAGTTTGGAAGAACAAGCCCTAGTTTATTTCGGCGCCTTCTACGGCTTCATGCCAAGCGCCAGCGCTGATTGGAGCGCCCTGCATTGTTTTGCCTACGGCGGTTGCCAAGGCAGTCCACAAAACATTGAAGCTGAACAAGCCGCTTTGGTTATCTTCGGGGCCAAGTATGAAAAAATGCCAGCCACTACTATAGAATGGAATGTGGTTCACACTCTGGCTTACACAGATTTCTTAACTACAGGTGAAACTCCCTCCTCCGCTTCTGATTCTGAAGGAGCTTCGGAGGGCACGCCGGCTGAAGAAGCGGTTGCTGAACTTTCACCAACAGAAATTGCGATTGGAAAATTCGGCGCGTTAGCCGGATATCTACCAAGTTCAGACGCGGATTGGAACGCGGTTGATATAATGGTTAATGGTTATAATGGGGAACGCGATCTTGAAGCCGAAACTTCAGCTGTGGCCACATTTGTTTCTGCTTTCGGAGCAGTACCAGCATCAAGCAACGATTGGAATATAGTCGCGGCCATTGCTTATTCAGGATCACTTTAGTCTTCTAAAAATTTTTTAGAAATCACCTTATGAAAAAAACAATGCCAAACATACGCCTCTGGGTTCTCTTGGCGATTGTTGGTTTGTTGGCAAGTCCTTCAGCCACTTTGGCGATTACGAGCACCAGCTACGAGATCATCGATGGCGGCACATCAGGCTATGGCCAGCACACGGCAACTTCCACCAGTTATGAACTGGTTGGATCGCTTGATCCAATGGTAGGTTATAGCACTTCAACTTCGTTTCAGTTAAACTCCGGATCAACCTTGAATGGATCATACTGCGGAGACGATGAGATGAATGGAAGCGAAAGTTGTGATGGCGCGGACCTTGTTAGTGAGACGTGTGTTACCCAAGGATTCGACTCCGGAACCTTGTCTTGTTCATCGTCTTGTACTTTTGTCACTTCCAGTTGTTCTAATGATGACGACGGCGGCGGAGGCGGAGGCGGCGGCGGCAGGGCTACGGCCGCGCCATCCGTGCCCACTGTCGATACTTATTCAGACACTGTTTCCGCGTCAACAATAACTTTGACCGGAGAACGAGGAACAAATGTTACAGTTTACGTAACGGTTAATGACGAGGTAAGTGATAGCGTTATTACTTATCCAACAAGTACAACTTGGAAAGCCGTAGTTTCCCTTGATGTTGGTGAGAACACGATTGAAATTTACGCTAAAAATTCCGGAGGATCTTCACCAATTGACACTATAATTATTGACAGATTAGCCGGAGGATACGGCGATGCTACCGGAGATGGAGTGGTAAATGATTATGATTTGAGTCTTGTGGCTTATTATTGGGGAAGTTCAAACGCCGTGACCGACTTTAATGGAGATGGCATTGTTGATGATTATGACTTGTCGATTATGGTGGCTTATTGGTTAGTCTAAAAGATTTAACAGGAGGACATTAGCAAATTTATGAGAAAGATTTTCGGATCAATTATCGGTTTAGCTCTTTGTTACGGATTAGCGGGTTTTGCCGCCGGGTTCTTGCCAGCCAAAGCCTTGGCCCAAGCCGGAGCCACCTTTGGTTTTGAGCCAACCCTGATTGTGACCGACCTTGGCGACACTTTTACAGTTGATGTCATTGCTTATCCCAACGGTGAACTAATTGATACGGCTCGTTCGATTGTTCAATTCGATGATGATGCTTTAGAACTTCAATATTACGAACTCGGCAAACTGTTCCCAAATGTCGCGCCGGGTAATTATGTTGATAACAGCGACGGCTTTGTTTCCATCGGCGGTTATCTTAAAGGAGAACAGACTTCGGCCAACGGAATTTTTGCCACCATTGCTTTTAAGAGCAAATTATCCGGCGTCAGCTCTCTCAACTTTGTTGAAGGAACCAAGATGATAAGTATCGGCGACGAGCGGATTGATTTGGCCGGATCCGGTCAAGCGTCGGTTACAGTATTAGCGGTTGCCGAAGCGAATATTCCAGAGTTTTTTCCGCAAATGGCCGAAGTAAAAATTCCAGGTGATTCAATTATCAAAGTAGATGAGACAACCGGGGAAGAGTATGAAGAGGTCAGCGCTTTAAGGGTGATCAGTCTGTCGCACCCCAATCAAAATCAATGGCAGGCTTTAAATGATGTTGGAATGTCTTGGCAGGTAACAGGCCGTCCTTCGGTCGAGGTTCAGGAGTACCACTATTCATTTGATAAAGAACCGCAAACTGATCCCGGATTGAATAATAAGACTCAAGAAACCGCGGCCAGTTTCGAAGACGTGGAAGATGGGATTTGGTACTTCCATATAAAGGCGTTGTTTACCAATGGAGATTATTCAGACGCGGCGCATTACAGGGTTTTGCTTGATACGCAAGCGCCAAATCCGATCGTGCCAGTATTGGACTTTGAAACTATTGAGGCCGGAAAAGGAGTTTACCTTCGTTTCCGAACCATGGATCAAACTTCAGGCGTCAGTTATTACGAGATCGAGTTGAACGACAAACTTTACGCCACCCAAGCCAATGAAATGATTATTTCAAATCTTAAGGCGGGAAAGTATCCGATAGTCGTGCGCGCCTTTGACGAAGCAGGAAATTGGGTTGCCGGAGAAACTAAGTTAGTTGTCAAAGGAATTGGTTGGAACACTTGGTACACATTAGGATTAGTTGCGGTTGGACTATTAATTCTCTTATTAATTTTTAAAAAAACCAATTTAATAAATCTAATAAAAAACAATAGATCTAAATAAAAAGAATCTATGAAAAAACTAAAAAAAGTTCTTCACCTTACGGTGATCTCCGCGTTGGTTTTCTACTTCGGTGTAGGAAACCTCGGAGTTATGTTGGTGCCAGAGGCCCAAGCGGCCTCGCCCCAGTCTGGTTACTTGAGTTACCAAGGTCGTCTCAAGGATTCAGACGGTGATCCGCTGGCGGATAGCTCTTACGCTATCACCTTCGTATTTTACGATGCGTTGACTGGCGGCAACCTCGAGTGGGCCGGGGAAACCGACACAGTTACAACTGTTGACGGTTATTTTTCCACGACCTTAGGGGATGGCACGGCCTTTGCCACTGATCTTTTTCAAGAAGATTTGTGGATGCTAGTTACTTATAATAGTGAAAACTTTTCACCTCGAGTTCAGGTTCATTCCGCGCCTTATGCCATGGTAGCTCGAGCCACAGAGGTTCAGAGTACTGCCCCAACCGCTTACGGCGGACGGCTGTATTATGACTCGGACGACGGCGGTCTCTATGTTTATGATGATGTTGCCGTAGCTTGGGTTGATGTAACTTCCGGAGCCGGTTCAACCACTTTGGATACTGCTTATGATAATTTCGGCGCCGCCGCCCAGATAATCACGGTTGATGACGCGACAACCGGTTTAGATTTTTCTGTAACAGCTGCTGGCGATATGGTGATTGACTTAGAAAGCACTGGAGATTTTATAATTAAAGATGCCGGCACGGCTTTTGCCACTTTTTCTGACACAGGCGCTGTGACTTTGGCTAATGATCTTGCTGTTAATGGCAATGATATTACAGCCTCTGGCGATTTAACTGTTACCGGCGCTACCGGCGCCAATGTAGTTGCCACTACTGGTAATTTAGACCTTCAGGCTACAACCGGCGACTTAACACTTACTTCTGTGGCTGCTGATAAAGATGTAAATATAACCACGGCAGATGATTTTTCAGTTAATGGCGCTGCTGGAGCTGTCTATAATATTGGCACAGGCAATGTCGCGCAGACTTTGAATCTTGGAACCGGCACGGCCATTGATGCGATTAATATTGGTACTGGCATAACTGGTGTTGATGTGATTTCTATCGGTCAAGCCGCGGCCAGTTTAGCTCTTACCGACGCTGACTGGTCAATCACCACAGCTGGTTTATTTACCACAGCTAGTGATATTGCCGTTAATGGCGATGATATTACCGCTGATGGCGATTTAGCCATCACTGGCGCGGCCGGCGCGAACATGGTTGCCACCACCGGCACCTTAGATTTGAGCGCCGCGGCTGGTAACTTGACTTTAACATCTGTCGGCGTTGCTTCTGATATAAATCTTACTGCCGGCCACGATGTAAGCATCAACGGTGTAGCTGATTCAATTTATAATATTGGCACAGGCAATGTTGCGCAGACATTAAACTTAGGCGCTGGCACCGCTGTTGACACTATTAATATTGGTACTGGCGGCGGCGCTGACATAATTACTATTGGTAATGCCGCTTCCGCTTCCTTAGCTTTAGAAGGCGGTGTTGGCGCAGTGACAATCCAAGGTGATACTACCGTGGATCTTGATGCTGGTACTGCCTTAAGTTTTAATTCTTCTGGCGGGGCAATTAATATTGGTAATGACGCAGTAGCTCAAGCAATTAATATGGGTACTGGCGCGGCTGCCAGAACCATTACTGTTGGTAATGCCACTGGCGCCACTGCTATTGCTCTTGACGCTGGCACTGGCGGGGTTGATGTTGATCTAGTTGCTACTGGTCCAATGTCAGTTGATGGCGACCTATTGGTAGTTGGCGGCGCGGCTGATGGTAATTTAGCTGATGGCGATGCCGACCTCTATGTAGTTGGCGACTTTGAAGTTGATACAGGGGCTCGATTTGATGGTGATGTGGATTTAGGTGATCTCACTTCAGATACAATTACGGCAACCGGTCGTTTTGATAGCGCTTTGACTCCTTCGACTGATAGCGCGCGCGACTTAGGCACCGCGGCTCTTTATTGGGCTAATGCTTATATTGATAGCATTACTACAACCGGCAATTTAAATGTCGGCGGTTCATTTAGCGCTTCGTCGGGTACATCAACAATTACAGGCAATTTAAGTATAAATACCGACTTAAGCGTATTGGGCGCAACCAGTTTGGGTAATAACGACGGAGACGTTGCTTTACTTCAGGGTTACCTTGATATTCGTCCAACCAATGCTACAAACGCTAATCTATTAGATATTAACCGTTCAGCCACTGCCGTAGATGGAGATGCACTTAATATTACAATGAGTGGCGTGGCTGATGCTTCTAATGATGGTGACGCGATTGATATTGATTTTGATGGAGCTGCTACATGGGGCGATGGCGTGAAGGTAAGTATGGGTACAACTAATATTAATAGCAGCGCTTTTGAAGTGACTGATGCAGGCGGTGCTCGAACTGACGCGGTGGTTGATATTACCGCCGCCACGACCGGAGCTGGCACAGACGCTTCTTCCTTATTCCAAATTAATTCTACTGGAGCGATGCAAGCTCTCTCTAATGTTATTGATGTTAATGTGAGCGCGGCTGCAGCCAGCAATGCTTTTGACATTACTTATTCTGACGGCCCGGCAACCGGCAATGCCATTGATTTGAATATGGCTACCAATGTGGCTGGCAATGCTCTAAATATCGCTGGTTCTAATAGAACCGCTGATGTCATTTCTATTGCTTCTGATGTAAATTCCACCAATGTGGATGGTGTTTACTTGAATTTAGATGTTGCTACCGCTTTATCAGCCGGAGAAGTTTTGAATGGTCTGAATGTTGATGTTGATGGTGCGGCTGGCGATAATGCCACAGCTCAAACCAATGGTCTGTTCCTTACTTCTGCCAATACTACTGGCGGTGTGAGTACAGGAATACTTTATGGTGGAACTTGGGATATTGGATTGGATTTAAGCGGCGCTACTTCTACCGTTGATTTGACATTAGATGATGGTTTAACAATTTCACAAACCTCTGACAATGATTTAGATATTGTTGAAAACAGTGTTACTCTCAATCTTGATTTTGCCGAGACGACCGCCGCGACTATTACATATTTAAGCGCGTCTGATCTTGATTTCACAAGTTCTGCCGATGGCGAGGATGCAATTGAAATCAATGCCACGGCTGGCGGTATTAATATCTTAGCTTCTGGCGCTGCTGATGCCGAGGATATTGACATTATTGCCACTGGATCATCGGTTAAAGTTACTTCCACTCAAGCAGTTGCTGACGCGATTGTTTTAAACGCCTCCGCTGGCGGCGTGGATATTACCGCCGCGACTAATGAGATTGACCTCGTGGCTACACTTGCCGATGTGAATATCACTGCTTCAGCCACTGATGTTGATATTACCGGCAATGTTAATGTTGATTTAGTTTCTACCACTCAAGACATAACCCTGACTTCAGGCGATGACATCATGCTTGATGCTGATGGCGCGGCTGGCAACATCATTACTCTTGATGCTTATGATGGAGCCACAAACACAACTGGTGGAATTGTCGTTGGTTTTGGCACAGGAGATATTGCTTTCACCGGTACTGGCGCCAATGCTGATTTTACTGTTGATGTTGCGGCCGGGGGAATTAGTTTAGACTCAGGCACTTCTTCAAACTTCACCGTGACTGCCGCTGATCAAGATTTGACTTTAGCGGTTGTTGGCGGTGGAGATCAAGAATTATACATAAATTCAGCCGGCACTGAAGCTGATGCTATTGATATTAATGCAACTGCTGGCGGTATTGATATTGACGCTGATACAGACGGAATCACTCTTGATGTAGCCGCGACAGGAGTTATTGGTATCGGTACGGCTGCAGTAGATCAAGACGTGTTTATTGGCAACGCTATAGCTGATAGCAATATTGCCGTCTATTCCGGCGGTATTGGAGATATAACCCTTACTTCCGGCGACGACATCATGCTCGATGCTGATGGCGCGCCTGGCAACATAATTACTCTTGATGCCTATTCAGCCGGTGTTAATACTACCGGCGCCCTGGTCATGGATTTCGGTTCCGGCAATATGACCTTGACCGGTACTGGCGCTTCAGCTGACTTTACTCTTGACGCTGATCTTCTCTCCATTGACGGCACTGGAACATCTAATATTTCAGTAACCGGCGCGATTGGTGAGGACTTCACTATCTCTCAAATCGGCGCCGCTGACGCTTCTCTTATCCTTTCTTCAACCGGAACAGGCGTTGACGCTTTGCAAATCTCCACTTCTGCCGGCGGTATGGATTTGACTGTGGCTGGCGCTATTGCTGGCGAGGATATGGATCTCTTGTCCAATACCTCGATTAATATCACTGCCACTGAAGCCGATGCCGCCGCGATTGTCCTCAATGCTTCTGCCGGCGGCGTGGATATTACCGCTGCCACTAACGATGTTGACATTGCCGCTACTACTTTAGATGTCAATATCACTGGTAATGTTAATGTTGATTTAGTTTCTACCACTCAAGATATTACCTTAACTTCCGGCGACGACATCATGCTTGACGCTGATGGCGCGGCCGGCAACATAATTACTCTTGATGCCTACGGTGTTAATACTACCGGCGCCGTCAATGTTCTATTCGGTTCTGGCGATATGACGGTTACCGGCACTGGCGCTTCAGCTGACTTCACCTTAGACGCTGACTTACTCTCTATTGACGGCACCGGGACATCTAATATTTCAGTAACCGGCGCAGTTGGCGAAGACTTCACTGTCTCTCAAATCGGCGCCGCTGACGCGTCTCTCATCCTTTCCTCGACCGGCACAGGAGCTGACGCTCTTCAAATAACTGCAAGCGCTGGTGGTATTGACATTGCCGCCACAACCAGCGCAGACACTGAAGATATTGATTTCATAACTACAGGCGCTGACTTCGGTGACATTAATCTAAACTCTGGCGATGATCTTACATTAACAGTCACTGATATTCTAACAATCAATTCAGATTTTTTTGATGTGTCTGGCACAGACGGGGCCACTTCTATTACAGGTACAATTGATGGTACTGACGCTTTAACCATCACCGATGGTGACATCCTCCTTTCAGATGGCGACCTTGACCTTTCAAGTGGTGACTTCAATGTGGTCTTGGATGCGGCAGATAGTGCCTCAATCTATAATGCCGGTGCAACAGGAGCCACAGCCGCCCTTACAGTCGTAAACACCACAGCCGCTGCAGACACAGGTGGTTCAAAAGGTTTTGATGTCGCGTTGACCGTTACCGATTATGCGAATGATGGAGCCGCTGATACTCATACGGGTTTAGATCTCTTCGTCACAAACAACGCTATTGATGCTGGCGGGCTAGATGACGATGTCTACGGTATTCGCGTCATGGACCTGGGCGGGGCGTCTCATAGCGGAAATGAATATGCCATCTACCAGGCTGGAGTAGGTTGGGATCTTGGTCTTAAAGTGGAAGATGCCGTTGACATTGATGGATCCGCAAACATTTCAGACACCACAGCGGGAGCCGACGTTGCCATGGGTAACTCCACCGGTAACCTCACCTTCCTTTCAGACAACGCGGACTTTGGTCTTACGGATGCTACCGATAACGTCTTCCAACTTGTAAACGCAACAAATGCTCGCACCTATCTTGATATCGATGGAGGCGCGACCGATACCGTGACTTTGGGTAACGCAACCGATGTCACAACGATCTTAGGAAGTGCCACCTCATCCATTACCCTTGGCGCAGCCTTCACCGTTGCCGCGACAACCGGTCTTACCACCATTGCTGGCGCCGCTGATGGCACCGACGCTCTCGTCCTCACCTTGGGTGACATTCTAGTAACAAACGGCGATCTTGATCTTAATGGTGGTGACTTCAATGTGGTACTTGATGTGGCAGATGGAGCAAGTATCGCTTCCGTTGCCGCTGCCACAAATGACACCCTTACAATCACAAGTACGATATCCAGCGCTGTAGGAGGAAATTTAGATGGCGCCCTTTCCTTGAGTCTCACAATGGCAGCCGACGGTGCAAATGCTGTCAATAATATGTCTGATGTAATTGATATCACCGGTGTGACAGGTTCCAACGAAATAGGTGATATAGTGACCGCAATTAACATCGGTTTTCTTACAACCGGTGCGAGCGGGCTAGATACAGCCCTCAACATCGGTGCAAGCTGGGACAGGATTATTGAATCAGTCGGCTTTGATGTCACTGGAACCACCGGTCTTACGACCATTGCCGGAGCCGCCCTTGGAACCGACGCTCTCGTCCTCACCTTGGGTGACATCTTGGTCTCAAGTGGTAACTTTGATTTAACTGCTGGTGACTTCAACGTTGGTATTGTTGATGGTCAGTCAGCTAACATTGATGGTGATGGAACTCCAACGACAGATATTGTAGCCATCGGTGTCGGTGATACTTCCTCTACAGATACCAAATCAGCCTTAGTGGTTGTTAATAATATAGCGAATGCTTCAGGAGGCGCCATACGCATTGATCCTGATTTTACGACGAATTTAGCGAAAAACAATGTTGTCTTAAAGATTGATGACTTCGCCGCCGCAACAACAGCGAATGTGGCTTCAGATGTGGTAGGAATCGGTATTGGTGTCTTGGCTGAGTCAAATTTCGAGGGCGGGAATACTATCACCTCAACTGCTCTTGGTATTGGAACTGGATGGGACACTATTCTTAAGGGAACCACAGCAGGAACCAACCTTATTTCCTTTACAGGTTATAGCGTTGCCACCACAACCGGCGCGACCACCATTGCTGGTTCTGCAGAAGGCACACCTGCTCTCACCCTCTCGTTGGGCGATGCTGTGCTTACCGATGGCGACTTAACGCTTACAAGCGGTCAGATTGAGATTCCAGACAACGCCGTTTCCTTCACTGTTCTTGAAGATGCCACCGGTGGAGCGGATTACCTGCAAATTACAACCACCGATACAGCTGAAACCATGATCTTAGGTCATGGGGCAATGGATTCCTTGACAATAACCACCGATGGCACAGGTACTGCTGAAGTAGTACTGCCAGACGGTTCTATTGCCACAGCTGAAATTCTTGATAATACACTGACCTCCGCTGATATCCTTGATAACACACTGACATTCGCTGATATCTCTGATTCCTCCGCCATTGACGCGGACACCATCTTTACCGCCGCAGACGGCATCAGTTTGACTCTCACCCCATCAGCAACTATAGGCGATACCAATTTCTTTACCATTGATGCCAACCAAGTCGACGATCTAGTCGCGACTGATGATTTTGATGCCATGCGTCTTGATTTGACTTCAGAGTCAAATGACGCAGGTGACACCTTTGACGGTCTCGTGATTACCTGGGAAAACGGCACAGCCAACACCATCATGGATTCAGCCATCAAGATTGACAACGCGGAAACCACGGCCAGCACCATGACCGATGCCATTATTATCACCTCAACTGGAGTGGCCGCTGGCGTGACTGACGCCATTGACGTTTCCGCGGACAATATTACCAACGCCATCAATGTGGGCAGCAATACCATTCTCGGCCTAGCCGCTGTCATTAATTTCACTGGGTTCGGTGTTGCCGCAACAACCGGTGCTACAACCATCGCTGGTTCTGCAGAAGGCACACCTGCTCTCACCCTCTCGTTGGGCGATGCTGTGCTTACCGATGGCGACTTAACGCTTACAAGCGGTCAGATTGAGATTCCAGACAACGCCGTTTCCTTCACTGTTCTTGAAGATGCCACCGGTGGAGCGGATTACCTGCAAATTACAACCACCGATACAGCTGAAACCATGGTTTTAGGTCATGGGGCAATGGATTCCTTGACAATAACCACCGATGGCACAGGTACTGCTGAAGTAGTACTGCCAGACGGTTCTATTGCCACAGCTGAAATTCTTGATAACACAATTGATTTCGCTGACATGTCCGACACCTTGGCTTTAGACGCCGCTACCTCCATTACTGGCACAGCTGGTGAAGTGCTTTCTCTTATTAGAACTGGTACAGCTGCTGCTACTGAAAATGGAATGACCTTAACCTATACTGCTGGAGCAGGAGATGGCACTGATGTGTACAGCGCTTTGAATATTGGTGTGACAAGTGCGAACCATGCCGCAGGCACTGACAAAGTTTATGCCTTAAACATTGCCAATCTTACAAGCGCGGATGCTGAAGGTAATGAAGTTGCTCTCATAATTGGTACTGGTTGGGATACGGAATTAGCGTTTTCAGATACATCTCCAACAATCACAATCGGCGGTACGGGCACATTAAGCTTTACAGATGGCACCAACACGCTCATGTCTCTCAATGATGTGGCTGGCACAACAGGATTTCTTAACGTGAGCGGTGGCGTCGCGGTTGGTACTCAAGCGGTAGTCACTATAGCAACCGGAACGACAGTAGTTGCGGTGACAAACCTGTCCCACATTCTCCTTGACGGAACAGACGCTAATCATATTGTCACCAACTTTACCGGTGGAGTAAATGGTCAATTGCTCTTTATAGAAATGGTTAGTAGCAAAATTGACTTAGACTGTACTACATCAAATATCGCTTGTGGTTTAACAGATCGCGCGCCAGATGTAGGTGATACATTCGCTTTCATTTTTGATGGAACCAATTGGAACCTCATTAATTGGGTTGATGTTTCAGCCGCCCAAACCGGCGCTGACTTGGCTGAGTACTATGCTTCTCAAGATGCTTTGACTGCTGGTGATGTTGTCAGTATTGACAAAGTCAATGCTGAAAATGTGAAATTAAGCGCGGGAGCCGCAAGCGCTGACATTGTCGGTGTGGTTTCAACTGCTCCATGGAACATTATGGGAACTTCCGGAGAAGGCAAGTATGCCATTGCTTTAACTGGTAATGTGGTTGTTAAAACAACTAATGAAAACGGCGTCATTGCTATCGGTGATTACATCACCTCTTCCTCAACTCCCGGCTATGGTATGAAAGCCAACGCGGGCGACCCAACCATTGGTATGGCTCTGACAGCTTTTGATGGTGAAATTGGCGCGGTTAACATGTTAATTTCTCGCAACAACGGTTCGACCTTTGGCGATCTGGTAGTGGTAGACGAACCATTTGCCGGTTCTGTTACAGTTATCGATCATATTTACGGTTCATCTGATGTCGCCGGCCGCGCTCGTATTGAAACTGGTGATGATTGTGTTGATGTGGCTTTCGAAGAAGAATATGAATATCAGCCGATTGTCACTGCCACTCTTCGCACCAAAACCATTATTCCTGGTTACTGGTGGGTTGAAGAGGAATCAAGTACTGGCTTCAAGCTCTGTTTGGATGGTTCTCTAACAACCGATGTTGAATTTAACTGGATGGCCGTTGGTGTGGAAGAAGGTTTGGTGAGTGTTTCTGATGGTTCAACCGATGAAATTGTTCTCTATGTTTTGGATGGCAGCGCTCCGGTTGCCGAGGAAGCTCCGGTTGAAACCCCAGCCCCAGCCGAAGAGCCAACTCCAGCCGCTCCGGAAGTTCCTGTTGAAGAGCCGGTAGTTGAAGAACCTGTGGCTGAAGAGCCGATTATTGAGGATGTTCCAGTCGAGGAACCAATCGTTGAAGAGCCGGTAGTTGAAGAACCCTCCTCCGCTCCTGATTCTGAAGGAGCTTCGGAGGGCGCGCCAGCCGCTGAGGAACTAGTTGCTGACGAAGCCCCAGTTGAAACTCCAGCCCCGGAAGAGGCTCCGGTTGAGGCCCCGGTCGAAGCTCCGGTTGAATAATTCAGTAAAAGTAAACCCCGCCCTTAACAAAAGGGCGGGGTTTTGTAAATCCCTTTTTTTCTTGTCCATTTACCTCTTACCCCATGCCCCTCCCCTTCCAACCGATTTACCCCTCACCCCATTATCCCCTCCCCCCCAGCCGATTTACCCCTCACCCCATTATCCCCTCCCCCTGCTCATCGGTTTACCCCTCACCCCATTATCCCCTCCCCCTGCTAAGAGCAGACGGGGGAGGGGAGTACATTTACAGACAACAGAAGTTTCCTCCTCTCCCATCTGTTCTTTGGAGGGAGAGGAGGCATAGGAGGTGAGGGGTAAATCGGCTGGAGGGAGAGGAGGCATAGGAGGTGAGGGGTAAATCGGCTGGAGGGAGAGGAGGCATAGGAGGTGAGGGGTAAATCGGCTGGAGGGAGAGGAGGCATAGGAGGTGAGGGGGGTAATCCCTGCGCGATGAGGGAGAGTAAGGGAGAGGGCAGGCCAACCTCCCGCCGTCGCTCGAGGCGAGCTATGGCGGGCACGGCCCACTTCCAACCTCTCCCGCCTGTGGCGGGACCCCGCCAAAGTCCTACGTCGGCGGGGCAACTTCCCACTTCCAACAGTTGTGGATTAAATAGTCTTGTCTTTTAAAGGCTTTAGGGTTAAAATAAACCTCGTAAAATCTATGTCGATTGAGTCAAAAATGTACCAACCGCCCAAGGTTTCTTTGGGCAAAGATGAGCCAAAACGAAGTTTTCCTTGGGGGGTGGCGGTCGCGATTATTATTTTTCTTGTTGTGATTGCCGGGGGTGGTTGGTTTTTCTTTTTTCGTCAGACCGGCGGTGATGTGTTAACCGAACTTCAAAACAAACAGACCGCAACCGTGCCAACTGGAACTTATCAAGCGGTGTTTTTGGATAACGGGCAGACTTATTTTGGCGAGCTAAAGAAAGACAACGATGATTTTTACATCCTAACCAATGTTTATTATCTTCAATCCAAACAAGGTTCTCAATCGCCAGAATCTTTGGCCGCTGGAGAAAACGCTTCTTTGGTAAAGTTAGGCAATGAAATGCACGGGCCGGAAGACGAGATGCGAATAAACAAAGCTCACATTTTGTTTATTGAGGACTTGAAGGGCGATTCTAAAGTTTCCAAAGCCATTACCGATTATCTTTCCAATAAAAAATAATTTAAAAATAATTAACTTTTTGTGAATATGGATATCACTTCAGCGCCGGTCGGGAGGAAGAAAAGGGTTTCGTTAGCGACTTCGGGTTTGTATGATGCCGTAACTCGTTGGTCGCTTTACGCGCTTTTTTTTCTTTTGCCGGTTTTCTTTCTTCCGTTTACGGTGGAGGCCTTCGAGGTTAGCAAACAAACCTTGCTGGTTATTCTAACCTTTGTCGCTTTGCTCGCTTGGCTCGGCTCAATGGTGGTGGAAAAAAAATTAGCCTTCCGGGTCGGCTGGTTAAATCTTTTACCGGCTTTGCTTTTGTTGGGAGCTTTGGCTTCCTCGATCTTTTCCATGGCCGGTTATCAAAGTTGGGTTGGACAGGCTTCGCAAGAATACACCGGCTTTTTGACTCTGGCTGTTTCGATTGTTTTGTTTTATGTTTTGATGAACAAAGCCAGTGAAACCACCGTTCAACGAAATATCTTTTTCGCTCTTTTGCTTTCCACCTCGCTTAGCGCTTTGGTTACTTTGTTTAATATTGTCGGTTTTAATTTCATTCCTTTCTTGGCGGCTAAAGGCGCCAATACAGTTGGTACGGTTACTTCCTTTGCCGCTTTCTTAACCATCATGATGGTTTTCAGTATGGGCATGTGGCTGGTGGGTAAGAAGGATAAGCAGGATATTCTGCCGGCTGGCGGAAAAGGCGTTTTTACGCGCGTTTTAGTTATCTTTTTGTCAGTCGCGACCACTTTGCTTTTGGTTGCCATTGATTTTTGGGTTCTTTGGGTTTTGGTGATTTTTGGCATGTTGCTGTTAATGGTTTTCGTTTTCATGCAACAAGATGAATTTGGCAAGGCCAATCGTTTTATCGCCCCATTAATTATTCTTTTGGTTAGCGTGTTCTTGCTCTTTCTAACCAGTCCGCTTAAATTAAATTTACCATTGGTGGTTAGCCCCAGTTATACAGCCAGTTTTAATATTTCTAAGCAAGTATTAATGGAAAACCCTTTGCGTTTAGCTTTGGGTTCTGGTCCGGGAACTTTTTCTTTTGATTATGCCAAGTATAAATCAGACACTATTAATCAAACCATTTTTTGGAACACTAATTTTGATCGCGCTAAATCACAGGTTTTAACCACTTTAGGCACTTTCGGTGTTTTAGGAGTAATCTTTTGGTTAGTCTTGGTTTTGTTTGTCGGTTTAAAGGCTTTGGGACGGCTGCTTAAGGAGCGCGAGCAGGATGAGTGGAAGGTAACTTATGTTTTGTTTGCCTCTTGGGCGACTTTGGTTTTGGCTCATCTTCTGTATTCTTCCAACATAACTTTAACCTTTTTGTTCTGGGCCTTAACCGGATTGCTCGCCAGTCAAGTCGCGCTTAAAGTAAAAGAAACCGATTTTACGCGAGCCCCGAAACTCGGTTTGATTTTTTCCTTTGCTTTTGTTTTGGTGTCAGTGGGTGTAATTGCCACTTTATTCGTTACCGGCCAACGTTATGCTTCGGAAGTGGCTTTTGCTCAAGCGGTTAAATTGGATGGAGCCAACGCGCCAACCGAACAGATTACCGCCAAACTTGGCGAAGCCGTGTCTTTGAATAATCTTTCCGATGTTTATTATCGTAATTTAAGCCAAGCGTTTCTTCTGCGCACACGAGATAATATTACCGCGGCCACGGCTGAAAAATCGGAAATCGACGCCGCCGAGGCCTCGGTTATTCAGCAGTTGGTAAAGGCGGCCATGGCTTCGGCTGATCAAGCGGCGGCCTTGTCCCCGAACAATGTCGGCAACTGGGTGCAACGCGGCAATGTTTATCGCGATGTTATGGTGGTGGTAACCGGAGCCGAGGATGTCTCCGCCGCCTCTTATTTGAAAGCCATGGAATTAGAAGCTAAAAATCCGGCTCATCCAACCAGTTTGGCTCGTTTGTATTTGGCCGTAGCCGAACGGGCTCGTAGTTTGAAGAGCTCGGAAAATAAGGAATTAGCCGCTTCGGCTGTTGATGCCGAAAAGAACTCTTTGACTTCGGCTGAACAATATTTAAATCAAGCCATTGCTTTGAAAGCCGATTACGCGCCGGCGCATTATTACCTGGCCGCGGTTTTTGAACGTCAAGGAAAATTAACCGAGGCCGCGGCTCGTTTGGCGGCTTTGCGTGATTATCGTCCTTTGGATGTCGGTTTGGGCTTTCAGTTAGCCATGCTTTATGTTCGTCTTCAGAATTATGATTCAGCCCAAAAGGAATTGGAGCGAATTGTCGGTTTAGCTCCCAATTATTCCAACGCTCGTTGGTATTTGGCTTCAATGTATGAAATTGACGGCAACTTGAGCGCGGCCATTGAACAAATAACCAAAGTGGCTGAATTAAATCCGGACAATCAGGCTGTGCAAATTCGATTAAGCAAACTTAAGGCCGGTGAAGTTACCACTAAAGTTCCGACTCCGGTTGAAGAAGGCGCGGAATCAGCCACGACGGTTGAAGGCGGGGAAGTGGAAAATGAAAATCCAGAAGCGGTTGCGGAATAAATGGAATTTTAAAACCCCGTCCAGCTAAGCTGGACGGGGTTTTTATTTTCTCCACATCACCGTGATGACGCCCTCTCCCCTGCCCATCTCTTCGCGCTGAACTAAACCCTCTCCCCTTGCCTCTTCCCCTCTTCCAATCGATTTATCCCTCACCCTGTTCATCGGTTGACCCCTCTCCCTAACCTCCCCCTGCCAAAAAAGCAGATGGGGGAGGGGAGTACATCTATAGACAATAAAAATTCCCTCCTCTCCCACCCTTCGACCCCGCTCAGGGTGGCCTGAGGAATCGAAGGCCATCTGTTCTTTGCAGGGAGAGGAGGCATAGGAGGTGAGGGGGTAATCCCTGCGCGATGAGGGAGGGTAGGGGAGAGGGCGAACACCGTGGAGAGGCTCGAGGAGAGGGAATTACACCACTCTTTTTATTGTCTCAATTATCTCTCTTTCCGCTTCGACAATGGTTTTATTTTCCAGGCACACATGGGCTTCTTGTTTTGTGCCGAAAGACGAGAATGATTCCGTCAGTTGTCGAGCATCGTGCGGCGGTTCGGCGCGGATAATGCCGCAAACATGACGGGCGTGGTTTTCGTAGAGCAGGACGATGATTTTGGCGGCCGGTGAATTGGAAATAAGTTCGTCAATCACATCAGGCAAATCCTCTTCGCGCGCGCCGGCATGCAGAAAATCTTGTTGCGACAGTAGTGTCCAAACAATTTTGGACACTGGATCGGATTTTAATCGAGCCAGGGCCCGGCCCCACAAACGCAGGGTTTGCACCGAGCGAGTTTGAAACAAATTTCGGACAATGTCTTGTCGGCGAGCGCCGAGTGACATTAGTTTGCCGGCCACCTCGAGCGTCTTCGGCGTCAGGTGCGGGGCGCGGAAACTTCTGGTTTTGGCAATCATGCCGGTTAAAAAAGCCGTGGCGATTTCCGCGCTGATCAACAGCGGGTTAATCGAGTGGATTAATTCGAAACAAGTTTCACCAATCGCTGAAGCGTTTAGATCGACATGGTTGATTTGGCCAAAATGTTCGTTGTTCGGCGAATGGTCGATGTTGATAATCGGCGTGCGAAAGAAAAAATCTTTATACTCGTGATAAATATGAGCGCAAGCTTCAAGATCGGGCGCGCCAAGACAAATAATTAAATCATGACGATAAACCGAGTGGGAAACACGCACGTCTTTTTCGTCCCATGAGCCTTGGTGCGGCGTGAAAGAAATGGAAAGACACCCGTCCTTGTCCTCGTGCTTCATGTCCTGGACGCGCGTCTTACTGGTGTCGAGTTTAACGACAAGCTGACGCAGGTTTTCGATGGCTGGTTTGATTTGTTCAATGCCCGGCAAAAAACCAAGATTAATCGGCGTAGCGCCATCGGCCGCCACTGTTTCAGGCTTCTTGCCCATGCCTTCGATGAGTTTAGAAAAACCAACCGCGCTGGCATAACCATCGGCTCCGGCGCCGCGCGGCAAAACCAGGAGCGGGGAAGAGCTCCGGTGAATTGCCTCGAAAATTTGTTTGGAAGTTTCGGAGACCATGCTGGTTTGGTTAGCTGTTTCACGACATTATATCTTCTCTCTTTTCACCCCAGCATGGAAGGGTAATAAGGGGATATCTTAGCCGTTGGCTTGGTTTTGGTCAAGTTTGCGCGCTCATTTGGGGTGGTTGTCTGAACCCTGATTTTCTTGATTTAATGATTCACATGATTTTTTACGCGGCATCTCCCGCCTGTGGCGGGATCCCGCAAAAGTCCTACGTCGGCGGGAATAGTAGTCAGGTAAATCATGAAAATCATCCTCCTTCGCTGAGCTACGGAAGGACGCGGTAGTTCAGACAATTAAAAAACCCGCGGCCGAAGCGCGCGGGGGAGGAGCATAGCGATAGGAGTCGCTAAGAGTCGCTGCGGAGAGATTCGTCGCCGTGCAACACATATTCGCGCAAGAAGATGGTGGCGACTTCCTTCAGAAGTTCGGGTGATGGAGTGGCGAAGTTCGGATTGTCTCGCGGCCAGTCGTCTGGTACATTCTGGGGAATCATGCCGAGACACAGACCGCTGTCTTTCAAGAATTGGAGCAGCGACCTAATTGCTCCATCGGAGAGGCCTTTTTCTCGCAGACCAGCCACAGACATGAAAGCCAGAATGTGGAAGAGTGAGTACTTGGTTTGTTTTTCATCTGGCAGGACGAAGTACGGCTCTTGATTCCACGGCTGGTCGTCGCCCGGCGGCAGTTCCTCGCGGGTCATGCCGACACGCAGGCCGAAGTCGGCTAGGTAGAGGTTGAGGGACGCGATATCTGAAGAGAAACCACGTTGTTGAAACCACTTTTCAGGAATCAGGGCGAGTTGCCAGATGGTCACGATACGATTATTGCCGAAGTCGCCGAGACGTTCGAAGAAAAGGAGATGATCGAAGATGTTCATGAGGCCGCTCGGACAGCTGAAGAGATCTGGCAGCTCGGCGTTCATGTCGAGCAGAGGAGCCGCGGTGATCCTGATCGTCACATCCTGTGGCGGGTCGCTGGTGTTTGTACCAGTGGCCATACGCACGAAGATGCCGAGGGCTTCCTCAACCCCCTCGAGTCCGCGCTTACCATCGGCCGCGATTTGCTGCTGCATTGGCTGAAGGCCCGGGACTTCGAAACTGACTAGGATCGGACGAGGTGACATGATTGTCTCCGGTTGGTTTGTTTCAGGATTGATTTCCTGGAAACAACTTTAGATTATGGTTTAAAGAGTTTTTTGTCAATTGGGGTGGTTGTCTGAACTGGGATTTTTGGGATTTTGGGGATTATCAGGATTTTTTATTTAACAGTCGCCAAAAAAACGACCACCACCCCAACAATCCCTAAAATCCTAATAATCCCAAAAATCCCAGTTCAGACAATTAAAAAAACCCCGAGCTCCCTGCATGGCAGGAAACTCGGGTCGAAGCGATCTGGCGGTTAGGCCGCCTTGGTCTTGAAGGTTTTGCCGATCCAGCCCTTGGCCATGAGGAGAAGGATGGGCGTGGTGATGGCGATGCAGCCGAACACCACCCACATGGTCTGGGTGTTCTTGGGGCCCACCGCCGGGCAGTACCGATCCATCATGTAGCCGGAGTAGATCAAGGGCACGAGAACCTTGGTGAGGAACCACGGGAACTGGGCCACCCCCATGTACTCGCCGGTTCGACCCGCGGGGGCGATTTCGGCGGCGTACTGGAGGAAGCGCGGCGACCACATGGCCTCGCCGATGGTCATGAGTAAGGTGGACCCCATCGTCAAGACAGCATGTTGATAAGTTGAAGACCCAGTTACAATCGGGTGTATCAGTCTGTTCTGATCAGTTCAGGACAGACGGATAGACCCGATTTTTTGTTTCAATTTTTC
>Ga0265296_1001980_pt1 | contig 21715 bp, 19 predicted proteins | sample MunlanPumphouse1_FD_189073 | JGI IMG/M metagenome (GOLD analysis project Ga0265296, IMG submission 189073) | Groundwater microbial communities from a municipal landfill in Southern Ontario, Canada - Pumphouse #1 | ecosystem: Environmental > Aquatic > Deep subsurface > Groundwater | place... | reverse complement strand
TTTTGTGGACTCGCAATCCCGAACAGCGCCCGTACCCCCGGAATTCTCCGAAGGATCTCGTAGCAGGAAAATGTCAGCAGGATACTGAAGATCACAATGGCCATAAACTGTAGTGACGGAGGGATTGCGAGCTTCACCACATAATAGGCAATTGCCACCAGTATTGCCTGATGAATAATATACACCGGATACGATGCCGCACCAAGATAGGCTGCGAAGTTGTTGGTCCTGTCAAACAGGTGTCTGCCCGCACCCATGAGGGCAAGAACGCCCGTCCATCCGGTTAAAACGAAGATTGCAGAATTTCCCCAGAATACTTCCGAATGCCCAAGGAATATTCCGTACGTCCACATCACGCCGATTGTCAGGACCATCCAGGCAGCCTGGAGAACTACCCAGTACTTTTCTAACTGGGCTTGGACTGAATCCATAGAAAACAAGTAGTACCCGATGAGGAATATCGCGAAATACGACACAAACGAATATCCAGTCACATTGAAGCCGACAAAGTTCAGGAGCCAGACCGGAATAAATAAGAGGCCTAGGACAAGAAGATTCATTTTGTCGGGATTGAGGGCAAGTCCTGTGAGTCGCTGTCCAAGTAGGATCACTCCAAGTGCAACCACTGAGAAGATAAACAAAAAGAGGATAAACCAGAGGTGGTCAACGCTAAAATCTCCCGTAATTCCGCTCGTATCCGGAAAGTTGTGAATTGAGCTGAAGAAATGCACACATGCCCCGGCAAAGCTCCCGGTATAACCCGTGTGGAATTTCAGGGCGTAGTATGCAATAACGGGGCAGATAAGAACCAGTCCTGCAAAGAATGGAACAAGGAGTTTTGTGACACGTTCTTTCAGGTACACAAGAGGCGTTCGTTTCTCCAACGCAAATTTCGTACTCACTCCTGCAATACAGAATAGCAGCGGCATTATCCAGGGCTCAACAGCAACCGTGAGACAGTGGGCAGTAGTGGACGTGTAAGCAGAAGAAACATAATAACCATACCATCCGGAGCAAAATACGAATGCGGTGTGGAATGGGAAGAGCATCAGGATGCACATCCACCGCAGGTTGTCGATATAATGCAATCGGACCATGAATTATTCTAGTATGTAATTCTTTGAAAGAATACTATTCCGTTTTTATTTCTCAAAAAACCGGTTCATTGCGTATGTCAGCCTGTAAAATTATTTTTGGGTTACGTGTCCCAGGTTTTCCTTGGCTACCACTGCCGGGTAATATTTTTCCTTAATCAGAGCGGCAAGATACGGCACAGCGAGCACTAACGCAACACATCCGAATACAAAGAACATATTACCGTATGTTGAAACAAGGGCAATGACGGGCACGACAGCAAGTGCGGAAGCAAACTGGCCGAGGTTTAAGCCTACTGAGAACCCGCCCATTGCGCGTCCGAGGAACTGTCGTGGTGTGATGGCTGCGATCCATGTTAAGATAGTCGGCATCAGAAGACCCTCCCCAATACCTATCAGGATCACAGCGACCCCGACCATGACAAGCGATGTGGCAAACCCAAGAATGCACAGACCGAGTCCAAAGGCAAGAAGGGTAACGGTAAGGATCGTGTACCGGTGGAATCTCCAGGCTATTCTTCCGTAAAAGATTCCCAGGATTGCTGAGGAACAGCCCCCGATTCCGAGGAATATTCCGGCGATAAGTGCGGTGTTTTCACCTAATATCCGTGCTGCATCCATATTTGCAATCAGGTAGGGGAACTTTGTGGGCATGAGGAAAAACAGCAGGTTACCCATGAACAGGGTGATATATGCCAACATGAGGGGGGTGACCGGGAAGGTTTCCCCCTGTGCATCTTTTGTTTCCCCGGGGGAGGTTATAACCTCCTCACATTTGCGGATGGGCTCTTTCATCGTTAAGAGAATTCCTGCAAAAATGATCACGCCAATCAGGTAAATCAGGAATGCAGTACGCCAGGAAATACCGGCCAGAAATCCTCCGCTTACTTCAAGAATCAATACACCTACACCCATGGCAGCTGCCTGGTAACCGAGAACTTTAGCACGGGATATTCCATCGTAATAACAGACAATCAGGGCTGATGTCGTGCAGATGATACCGGCAATGCCGATCCCAAGGATGAATCTGCCAACTAAAATTGCTGGTATAGAGGTGAGATAAAATCCGCTGCTTCCTGCAATGGAAAAAACAGCAACGGAGGCTGCAAGGACCGGGATTTTCCCTATCTTATCCGAAAGAATGCCGATGAATATGCCCGTGAGGGCAATTGCAAGCGCAGGGAGTGTAACAATTAAGGAGATGCTGGTATCTGATGCATTGGGAAATGCCTGGCTGATTAATGGCAGAGCCGGCGCGACCGCTGCCCCTCCCATGAGAATCATCATGGCTGAAAGCATGAGAAAAAGAAATGTCCATTTCGATGGTTTGAACTGTACTGAATTCATGTCCTACTAAATCGCCAAGGGCAGGATATTAAGAAAGTGCTCCTGAATATAGTAGCTAAGAGTATGATTGACGATTCGTTACTTTTGCACATGAAAGAAATCGGGATGAGTGAATATGAGGCGAAGATATATGTGATTTTGTCAGCATTGCGGGTGGCAAGTGCCCGTGAAATTCACGAACAGACGAAAATCCCCCGTGGCAGGATCTATGAAACGCTTACCTCGCTCGCCCAAAAAGGGTTTATTGTTTCTTCTGGCAAATCGCCTGCACGGTACTCGCCGGTTGATGTTATCCAGACATTTGAGCGGTTGAAACGGGAATCGGTGAAATCTCTTGATGGATTGTACCAGCGCCTGAAAGCCTTGGAAACCGAAACACCGGAACCCATGCAGGGATATGAATTACGAACCGAATGGACCCGTGATAATCAGATCCGGATGATGTTGCGCAGGGCGAAATCAGAAATTATTATTCTCTGCAATGATGAAGAATTTCTCACCAGATATGGCAGGGATATTTCACGTGCGGCAAAACGGATTGTTGTGTACCTCGTTGTTAAAAGAAAAGATCTTGCAATGTTCGCGCCGGTAAAATGCTATGTTGGCGGGAGTGATATCGAGTCATCCCTCTTTAATCATGAAGCGGGAGAAAATATCGGGCTCTCGATGAAATTGTTATTAATGGCCGATCACCGGGAATCCCTGTCGGTCATGGAAGAAAACGGCAGACTGACGGGAATTTTTATCTGTCCGGATATTTACGCCAGTTATCTGTCGCGAAAAATTGTGCAGGAAATTCAACCGGTTGATAAGTCGCGAAAAGGAACTTGAAAGGGACTGATTCCAGATACAAAAAAATCCAACTGTTGAGTTTTTTCAGTAGACACATGACCGGAGGTTCTCCGTCAGGACTTAAAAATCCCAGGTTCGTTTCCGTTCCCTATAAGATGGTGATCCGCAGAATGCGGTGTCTCCATGACCGGTACGAATGATAAATAGAAATAATGAAATAATGACCTGTCATACGTGAGTTTGAGTATTTCCCGGTTGAAGTACCTAAAAAGAATCAGCGGCCGGGCAAGAAAAACCCTCATAGAATTATCATGTCTCCCCGGCGCATAACTCTCATTGGAATAATCATTATTCTGCTTCTGGCCACTATCGTTGTTGGTTTCTACCTCCTGCCCCGGCAGACTACCTTTTCACCGGCAGTACCGGATGATAAACTAACTGAAATACTGACACGCGGTAAACTTGTCATCGCTACCGACGCTGCATATCCCCCCAATTCAGAATTGATACCCGGTGCCAGCCGCACTGCGGGCACGAAATGCTCCCGGAACGAATATACCGCACATGAACTCACCGGTTATAATGTTGCCGTTGCCGTGGAGATCGCTCGCGGGCTCGGTGTTGAACCGTGTTTTGTAACGCCAACAAGAACCGAGATCATCAGCGGCGGCTGGGCCGACCGGTGGGACATCCATATCGGGTCGCTGGCCATCACGCCGGAACGCATGAAGGTGATGTACTTCACGCAACCGTATTATGCCGGCCCGGTGAGCCTTTTTGTGAATAAAAACAACACGGCTTATTCGAACCCTGGTGATCTATCAGGAAAGAAGATCGGTGTATGTGCCGGCTGCATTCTTGAGCGTTATCTTGAAGGTACGCTCGATTTACCCGGCCAGAAGATTGATTTCGCCATCAAAAATGCAACGATTGTCGCCTACGAAAATGAAGCTGTTGCCTTATCAGACCTTGCCACCGGGGATGGTGTGAAACTGGATGCTGTTCTCACAAACCAGCCCCTGGGTGAGGACGCGATAAAAAATAACTTGCCCCTCAGGCAGCTGGGCAGGCCCGTTTTTTATGACTACGATGCAGCAGCAGTAGACAAAAAAAGCGGCAGGAACCCGGCCTCTTTTGTCAAGAATGTGAACGGCATTATAGAGCAGATGAATCAGAACGGCACACTGCTTAAGTTCTCACAACAGTACTATGGGCGGGATCTCGTCTCGGAAACAGCCCGGTTCAATACAAGTGCCCTCAGGCAGATCCCCGTTTAGGAAGAGACCATGAAGAGCTTCTTATTCTGGCGCCGGAATCTGACAGCCCGGCTGATCTGCACGTTCCTCATTTTCTCCCTGCTGATCGTAAGCCTTGTGGGGTGTATTGCTTATTTCCATGCCACACAGTCTCTTACCCGTTCGGTCTATGACCGGCTCGATGCCGTGGCGACTATAAAAGAAGACGGGCTGAACAACTGGGTTGAAGACCAGACCCAGACTGTGGTCATGATAGCAGGGCTCCCGGGAATCCGTAAGCAGTCCAGCCTCCTGTTCTCATCGCCAAACACTTCAGTCGAAAAAAAACAGGCTTATGCCGAGCTCGCCAGTTTCCTGCATCAAGTGGTTTCCCGGATGGTATACACGGATGAAATATTCATTATTGACCTGAATGGCACGATAGCTGTCTCAAGTGACGCGACTCATGAAGGCCAGTCCGTTGCCATGGATTCGTATTTCCAGGAAGGCAGATCCAAAACGCTTGCAACGACCGTATATTCTGTGTCACCCACCGAAAAACCCCACATCATTATTGTAACCCCGTTATTTGATATGGGGGGAAAGCGCATTGGCGTGTTAGCCTCCCGCCTGTCCCTTGCCCATATCGATCGCATTATTCTCGAACGTACCGGTCTTGGAAAGAGTGGGGAGACCTATCTTGTTGACCGGTCCAAAAGGATTGTCTCAGAATCCCCTCTCATGAAGAAGGGGATCTCATCGCTTTTTGTGCAGTCTGAAGGGATCGATTCAGCACTCCAAAGAAAAGACGGTTTCGGCTTTTACAAAAATTATGCAGGAGTGCCCGTTGTTGGCGTTTATCGCTGGGTGGATAACCAGGATATGGCCCTGATAGCAGAGATGAGCCAGGAAGAAGCGTTTGCTCCCGCACGGGACCTCGCCCTGACAATTTTTTATATCGGGATATTACTATCAGTACTCCTGGCAGCCGGCATGTACCTGCTGGCCCTCCAGATAACCCGGCCAATCCTTGAAATTGCAGATACTGCAGCCCGGGTCACGGCAGGAGATCTTGAACGGAAAGTTCCCGTCCTGACGGAAGATGAAGTGGGCCTTCTCGCCCGGGCCTTTAACCAGATGACGGAAAAACTGCGGCAGACCCTGGAGGGTCTTGAGGAGAAACTCCGTGAACTGGAACAAAAGGATGACGAGCTGCAAAAGTCAGAACACAAATACCGGACTCTTTTTGAAAATATCCCGCAGAATATCTTTAGGAAGGATATCAATTCCGTGTTTGTTTCCTGTAATGAGAACTTTGCATCGACCCTGAACCTCAAGCCAGAGGAGATTACCGGAAAGACCGATTTCGATTTCTATCCCCGCGAACTGGCAGAAAAATACCGGAGTGATGACCACCGGGTGATGACAACGGGGCAGGTCGAAGAGTTTGTCGAGCAGAACCTGCAGAACGGGAGTGTGCACTGGGTCAATGTCATCAAGACGCCGGTAAAAGAGATCGATGGGACCATTACCGGTATCCAGGGAATATTCTGGGATATCACCGAACGGAAAGCCGCAGAAGAGGAACTTCACCGGCTCTATAACGAACTGGAGAATCGGGTTGAAGAACGGACTGCCGAACTCAGGAAGACACAGGAGGCATACCTGCAGGCAAATACAAAACTCAACCTGCTGAGTTCCATCACCCGGCATGATATCTTAAACCAGCTTACGGCACTCAAAGGTTATCTTGAACTTTCTGAATACTCGGTTAACGATCCCGATACACTGCGGGAATATTTTACACGGGTACGGCAAAACGCGGACACTATTGAACACCAGATTCTCTTCACGCGGGAATATCAGGACATTGGTGTAAAAGCCCCGTCATGGCAGAGTGTCAACTTAAGTATCATCCGTGCAAAAGGGGCGCTGAACTTAAAAGACGTTGAAGTCTTCCTCGACCGGTTGGATCTGGAAGTGTATGCTGATCCACTCTTCGATAAAGTCTTTTACAATCTTATTGAAAATGCACTCGTGTATGGCGGCGATCAGCTGACAACTATCCGCATCTCCACTCGCGAGTCAGACACCGGGCTTACGATTGTCTGCGAGGATAACGGGGCAGGGATTTCAGAACACGATAAAAAACGATTATTCGAGCGGGGATGTGGGAAACATACCGGCCTTGGTTTATATCTCTCTCGTGAGATCCTGCTTATAACCGGCATAACAATTTTCGAAAACAGCTTGCCTGGCTCCGGCGCAAGGTTCGAGATCCATGTACCTCAGGAAGCATACCGGTTAGAAGGTGTGGAATAAATCTGGATAAAATCCGAGTCAATTTTTTTATTACCGTCTTTTTTAAGGACCGACTTTGTTTCTGCCCGAATACCCCCGGAAAAAATGGCAGGCATTGCGATAAGGAAAATTTTGCGAATTCCTATAAAAATCATCAATCAAGTCGGAATGCATAAAAAAATGTGTGCTATCAGGCATTCAAAAACGTCAGCTTTCCACCTTTCTCATCTACTACGATCTCCTTTTCTTTATTCACGCTCCCTTCCAGGATCATTTTTGACAATTCGTTCAACAGGTTCTTCTGGATTACCCGTTTGATCGGTCGTGCACCGAATTGCGGGTCGAAGCCAAGGGTGGCGATGAACTGGATGGCTTTCTTTGTTGCCCTGAGCCGGATATCGTTCTTCCCGAGCATCTTCTGGACGTTCCCCAGTTGAAGATCGACAACCTTCTGGATCTCATCTTTCGTGAGCGGTTTGAACATAATAATCTCATCGATCCTGTTGAGGAATTCAGGACGGATGGTCTTTTTTAGCAGTTCGAACACCTGTTCCCGGGTGCGATCGAATACCTCATCCCGGTTTTTATCAGTGACCTGCTCCAGGTTTTCCTGAATGATGGGTGACCCTATGTTGGAGGTCATGATGATAATGGTATTCTTGAAATCCACCGTGCGGCCCTTGTTGTCAGTCAAACGGCCATCATCGAGAACCTGCAGCAGGATGTTAAATACATCCGGGTGGGCTTTTTCGATCTCATCGAGCAGTACCACGGAATAGGGTTTTCGCCGGACCGCTTCTGTCAGCTGCCCGCTCTCTTCGTATCCCACATAGCCCGGAGGCGCACCGACCAGCCTCGAAACGGTATGTCGTTCCTGGTATTCCGACATATCGATCCTCACCATACTGTTCTCGTTGTTAAAGAGAAATTCCGCGAGCGCTTTTGCCAGTTCAGTCTTACCGACACCCGTCGTTCCGAGGAATATGAAAGAACCTATCGGGCGTTTTGTGTCCTGCAACCCGGCACGACTCCGGCGGATCGCATCGGCAACCGCTCCGATGGCTTCTTCCTGCCCTACGACACGCTTGTGGAGTTCAGTCTCAAGGGTCAGCAGTTTTTGCTTCTCGCTCTGCAACATCCTGCTCACGGGAATACCGGTCCAGCGCGAAACCACTGCGGCAATTTCCTCTGCATCCACCTCCTCGTTCACCATAGCGGAATCCTTTTGCAGCACGGTTAATTTTTCCTTCAGACCTTCGATGAGTTTTTCAGTATCAGGGATACGACCATAACGGATCTCTGCCACCTTCCCGAGATCACCCTTGCGCAACGCACCTTCAGCTTCGAATTTCAGGTTCTCGATCTCAGTTTTACGCAACTGGATCTGTTCCACAAGATCTTTCTCCGACTGCCACTTTGCCTGCAACTGGTTTCGTTCCTCAGTCAGGTTCCCGATCTCTTCATTTAATCCCTTTAACTTTCCCTGGTCTTTCTCACGCTTGATGGCTTCCCGTTCAATTTCCAGCTGCCGGATCTTCCGTTCAATGATCTCCAGTTCTTCCGGTTTTGAGTTTATTTCGAGACGGAGTTTTGATGCAGCCTCGTCGATCAGGTCAATGGCTTTATCGGGAAGAAAACGGTCGGAGATGTAGCGTTGCGAGAGTTCAACGGCGGCAATGATCGCTTCATCTTTAATCCTGACGTGATGATGGGTCTCATATTTCTCCTTGATTCCGCGAAGGATGGAAATGGCATCCAGTGTATCCGGTTCATTGACCATTACCGGCTGGAAACGTCGCTCCAGCGCTTTGTCTTTTTCGAAATATTTCTGGAATTCTTTTAAGGTTGTTGCACCAATGACATGCAATTCTCCCCGTGAAAGTGCGGGTTTGAGGATATTGGCAGCGTCCATTGCGCCCTCGCTGGCGCCCGCTCCGACCAGGGTATGGATCTCGTCAATAAACAAAATGATCTCCCCTTCAGCGGAGATCACTTCCTTGACTACACTTTTTAACCGATCCTCGAATTCTCCCTTGAACTTGGCCCCGGCAATCAGGGCACCCATATCGAGGGAAAAGATCTGCTTGGATTTCAGGTTTTCCGGTACATCCCCGTCAATGATCCGGTGAGCGAGACCTTCGGCGATTGCGGTTTTTCCCACACCGGGTTCGCCGATAAGGATCGGGTTGTTTTTCGTTCTTCTTGAAAGGATCTGCAAAACTCTGCGGATCTCTTCATCACGACCGATGACCGGATCGAGTTTTCCGGTACGGGCAAGATCATTTAAGTTCTTAGCATACTTTTCCAGGGCATTATAGGTTTCTTCCGCATCCTGGCTTTTTACTGTTGAGCCTTTCCGTAACTGGCTGATAGCAGTTTTTAAGTCTTTCTCAGAAACCCCGTTCTCTTTTAGCAACCGAGATGTTTTGTCGTTTCCCGAAAGGATTCCTAAGAGCACGTGTTCAAGAGAGACAAATTCATCTTTGGATTCCTGGGCAAGTGCAGCGGCTTTCTGCAGGGCTTTTGTTGCATCGTTTGAGAGGAAATGCTCCCCACCACTAACGGCAGGAAAAGATTCGAGGAGCCTGTCGAGTGCAGGGATAAATGCATCGATGTTCACATTCAGTTTTTTGAGAAGGTACGGGATGACATTCTCATCAACCATCAGCATCCCTTTGAGCAGATGCGAAGTCTCGATGGCCTGGTTCTGTTTTGCCGATGCTATTTCTGTTGCTTTTTCTACGGCTTCTTGTGATTTAATGGTGAAATTGTTGAAATTCATGATGGTGGTAGTTTCCTTATTCGTTGTTCGTAATTCCTGTCCGATATGCGTAATAGTACTTTTTCCAATCAAATACTTTGTCAATCTGACAAATGATCCAAAAAAAAATATGAGTATGGGCCAGGTCTTATCGGAACTTCGTTAGATAGATTTCCGGGATTGTGTTTTTCCCATAATTGATTCGTTGCAAAGGCACCCTTCTGGAGAGAGGAAATACATCGCGATTTGATTGCATCCCAAGTCCTTCTCCACGATTTTCGCCTCATACTTTTTGCTATCCTGATTATCCGGCCCCAGTCGGAAACCGACTCCTCACTTTAACATGTCAGCGACCATCAGTAGTATTCTGTATGCGCAGTCTAAAGCAGGAATCAAATCCCGTGGGCATGAACTCGACTCCAGGGAGAAACTGATTACCATTATGGAAACTTCAGAAACCAGTATATCGGAAGACCGGATCGCGGCACTTGAACAGAAGTTAATGGGAATGGAAGCGCTGGTCAAGGGACTGATTGCGGAGTTGCTCGACTTCAGGGCAGTTGCCAGGTCCATGTTCCGGGAAACAGAAGAACGCAACCGCCAGGAGCTTAAGTGGGGAACGGGGGTACAGGGCTCACTATCTCCAGAGTCGGCTGACCAGACTACATCACCATCTGTTACCGCCCACTCCGATGGCTGCACCATGATCCGGCCTAGGGTTGTCCACCAACCGGATGCACCGGTCGCCACGGCAGAGCCCGAGATGGTCCGTATCATGCAGACTGATGGCACGATGAAACTCGAGCCCCGTTATGGTGAATCGAAGCATATTGATTCAACCGGGGGATATGGGCAGAACAGGAAAGATTCCTCTGCCAAGACTAAACAAAGTCCCCTGATTTACGCTGCCGAGAAAGACAAGACAGACCCTGCAAAAGTGTAACGGAAGTTCTAATTAAAACTGCAACCCTGTAGTCTGCTAACGCCACACATAAGTGTGGGAATTTCTTAATCAGCACAAAGAAGGACTAACCTTATCTCATCTTTTTTCCATCCCTTATACGCAACTCAAACCGTTGGCCTTCACAGATCAGACTTCTGCTCAAGGCGTATATCTCCTCATGTATTATATTGAATAACGGAGTGAATTTAGTCTATGAATGTGCGCATTTTTCCCTGCGGTTTTTTATTCATCCTCATGGCAGTGGTGGCTTTTTCGGGGTGTGTTTCCCCGACACCTGCAGGCAGTACCGCAGTTCCTTCTTTTGAGAAAACGGTTGTGCCATCGATAATGGAGCGTCCGGTAACACATGCTGACACTACCCGGACACCAGAGCCTGCACAAAGTATTACCGAACAGTTGGCATCAGTGAGATCGACCAATCCCGTCTGGATCGAGGCATACCGGATCTTCAATAATATGAAAACCACCGAATACATCCACACGACTACGGTCGATGAGGTCAAAGGGATCTACAAATTCGACTGTCTCGGCTTTGTCGATTATGTACTGAAGAACGGGGCCCCGGAAGCGTTCAAATCCGCAGGCCACGGCTACGAACGGCCGGAACTTGTTGTCTATGCCAATTACTTTAAAAAATGTAATGAAGTCCCGAACGCTGATGGCTGGTCACGTGTGGCCCATCCTGTTGATTTAAAGCCCGGTGATATCTGCCTCTGGCAGAAAACATCTGCTGACAGTGTCGGCCATATGTGGATCATTGCCGGAACCCCGAAAGTGAACCCGGAGCGGAAGGATGAGGTCATGGTCCGGATCTTTGACTCGGACGGCGTTCATGGAGATGACTCCCGGGCGGTTAAAAGTTACAAGTATGGGCTTGGGAGTGGCGTGATGGGAATGATGGTGGATACGCAAGGCAACCCGATCGGGTTGTACTGGCAAGGCGGCAATCTTACCAGCACCGGGACATTGGACCCGACAATCGTGTGCGGGCGGTATAATAAATAATATCATTCCCGCAGGGGACCATCACCCTAGGTCCATCACGGGAGATTTTTACCAAAATCCCGGATACAAGACCTGTCCATATGCAAAGACCAGTAATAACAAATAGCGTTAACGGGATAATCAGATCATTGAATAAGAGAGATGAACGATGACAAAAACAGCTATTATTTTCCTGCTCATTATTGTGGTTGTATTTCTTGCCGGATGTACCACAACACCCCCAGCCGGTCAGGACACCGCCCGGGACACGATCCGGGCTCACTATGAATATCATGACAGCTGGTCGATCGGCCTCGGATGTTACAGCAAGGTTTCCGGTTACGCTTACAATACAGGGAATATTTCAGTAGATAACATAATACTGAACTTCAATCTTGTCGATACCCAGACCGGAACAATACGCGATTCACGATCCGTATTCTTCGGTACTATAGGAGCCGGGCAGTCAGGCACGTTCGAGTCGGTGCTGGATGGCGAATGCACGCAGACATACCAGGTCAAAGCGACGATTATAAAATAATCTCTCCTTTGGAATCCCTCTTTTTACGGTGATGTTTTTTGGTTCCCGGGAAAAACCAAAAACCTGCCTGTATCTATAAAAAGTAAAAAGACTATTCGAATAAAAGCCGTTGTCTAAGAATGACAATAAGATCATTAAGATCCCTGCACTGGTTGAGCTCTTCGGTACTGATGAGAACCGTCAGATCATTTCCTTTCTGGACAAATACAACCGGAAAGGTAGTCTGGTGGTGCCCGGAGCTGAACTCAGACAAGAATTCACTCCTTTCCAGAGTGCGTGACGGAATGTCCAGATCTTTTAAAAAACGTTTCCATTCCTTTTTCATCCCCACCGGACTATGGGTCAACGTGCTGAGTGTATGGGTGCTCGTTCCCGAAACAGCTGCAGTGCCAGAAGAAAAATTCTTGAATGGCTGCAATACCCCGCTGTTGATATTATCTACAATAAGGAGAGTTTTTGTGCCCGGCATATACGATCCCTCTCGCTGTTTCATATATAATAATTTGGGATTGCGGCAGTCAGAAGCGACTCATACATCGGTGATATTGCATCACGTTTATTGTCCACAAAAATAGTCATCTCACACAACTCGTTAATCACTGGAGGTACCCTCCTCGCTGCATGATGAATACGCGGAACACGCTTTAATCCGGCACTATGTTTTTATCAGCGTAAATGAGATAGAGCGTTATCCCTGTTGCCGGGAATTGTTCCCTGCGATAGAGCTGCACCCGTTCCGTTTCCCATGTTTGAGATTGCCATTATTACAATCTTACTGGCGCTAGCGTTCACCTTTACCAACGGATTTCAGGATGCCAGCAGTATTGCTGCAACTTTCATAGCTTCCCGGTCAGCAACCCCGAAACAGGGAGTGATCCTTGTTGCCGCAGTTTCTTTCCTGGGAGCGATTCTTGGTGGGAGCGCTGTTGCCTTTACCATCACCGGGCTGCTCATCCTTCCTTCGTCAGACCAGACCCTTCTGGTGCTGCTTATTGCGCTTCTGACCGCTACGTTCTGGAACATCATCACGTGGAAGTTTGGGCTTCCCGCATCGTCCACCCATTCCCTTATTGGGGGACTTGTGGGTGGCGGCATTGCAGCAGCCGGGATCGGGAGTGTTTTCTGGGGATTTTCCCAATTGGTCAATCCTCCCCACGAATGTACCGGTCTTGTAAAGATCCTCTTCTTTTTTGTCATCTCAATCCTGATCGGGTTTGCTGGAAGTTTCCTCATGCATAAGTGTTCAGGTTTCCTGCTCCACAATGCAAAGAGAACGGCGAACAAAACAATCATCCGGCTGAACTGGTGCGCGGCTGCGCTGATGGCATTTACAAACGGGGCGAACGACTCCCAGAAACAGCTGGGTATCATTGCCCTTGCCCTTCTCGCAGCCGGGCTATCAACTATGGCCGAAGTACCTCTGTGGGCCCGGATCAGCTGCGCAATCCTGCTATCGGTGGGAACGCTCAGTGGCGGATGGCGCATTATGAACACCCTGGGTCGGAGAATCTTCCGGATTGAACCCATCCATTCATTCGATTCGCAGTTCTTCTCTTCTGCATCCCTTGCATTTTCAACCTTGGCCGGTGCACCCGTATCTTCTACACAGGTCATCACTATGTCGGTGATTGGTGTGGGAGCAGCTGAAAATCCAAAGAAAGTAAAGTGGTCCATCGGGACGCATATCCTGATAGCCATGGTAATAACCATACCATCAACCATGCTGATTTCAGCAGTGTTGTACGTGCTCATCTCCCCCTTTACCGGAATGTGATCTTCCATGACAAATGAACAACAAAAAATCCAGAAAAAAGCGCAACCTGAAAAAAAGAAGAATGTTTTCTCTGCATTCTTTCCTGCGGAGTATGATTTTGAAACCATGCTCTTCCAGCAGTCTGAACGGACCGTTGCCGGAGTACAGGTATTTATCACATGGTTAGAAACGGTCCCGGTCACCAATCCCCATGAGCTCGAGCGCATTGAAAATGAAGTGGATCATATGCGCCATGAGATGGAGGATAAACTGATCAGCTCATTCTCCACTCCTTTTGACCGGCAGGACATCTACATCATCTCCCGCCAGATGGATTACATCTTGAATTTTGCAAAAGAAACTGCAAAGGAAATGTTCGCGTTCGGCGTGCAACCGGATAAACCGATACTCGATATGGCCCGGAGCCTGCTGAGTGGCACTGAATGTATCTCACGCGCGGTGAAGATTATAAATTCTGATAAAGATGCCGTGGAAGAGGAGATCCGGCATGCCCGGGATACGTACAATGTGATGGAGGAGTTGTATATCTCCGGTATGGCCGATCTGCTCAGGACGAATGATGCGATGCAGGCCCTGAGAACACGGGAGATCTATCATCACCTGCGGGATGCGGGACGGGCAATGCGGGATACCTTGGATACCCTGCACAATGCGGTAATTGATCTGGCATAACCAAAGATTGCAGATTAAAGACAGGAAACCCATAAGAGCTTCTCATCTATGTCCCTGTTTAAAAAAAACCAAAATACGATAGAAATGTTTTTTCCAGATTGCTATTCCCATTCGGGAATTGAAAGCATTGCAAGATAACCGATCTAATGAAAAAAATGAAGACGATTATTTTTTTACTTTACGGATAATGGTGAGATCCCCAAACGTCGATGTAATAGTGCCCTGCGCTTTCTTTTCCACTTCCGTTTCTTGCGGAGCATCGATAAGCTTGATTTCTAAAACCGTCTCTAATTTTTTCCGTACACTGTCTTCAGGCATAAGTTCGGAATTCTCGATCTTTTTGATCAAGTGTTCTTTCTCTTTCATCTGCATAGCGAGATCTTTCTGGGAGAGCCCTTTTTCCATCCGTGCAGTACGAATCCGGACTGCATAGTCGTCAACAACTTCTCCTCCCATGAAATCAAACATATCCCGCTTGTGCCAGGTCTGGGATGCTGCACTGGCAGATGTTGAGGCCGGTTTTGTAGCAGTTCCCCGGGCAGGAACCTTAAGGTCCGTTCGTCGGACCTGCTGCACTTCGGTCCCGAACTTCTCGCACTTGGAGCATACCTGGAGTTCGGCTCCTTCGACACGGACTAATTTTGGGGCGCCGCGTACCGTTTCTCCGCACATTTCACACTGCATATTCTCACAAACACTTTATATCCAATTTCCCTATATACCTAATTGAGATACGAGATGAGTGACATCCTCCATCCATCTACTGATCCCCAGACGCCTGAAGAGTTGTATCGTCTCTACCGGACGCTCTCCGAACAGCTCCGCGAGCAGCTGGGCCAGATCGAGAACGACAAACACGAGCTCGAAATCCAGATGATGGAGCGTGTAGGAAATTTAGAATCCCGGAACCTCGAACTCCGCGAGCAGCTGCGGCAGACCGAGGCGGACAAACGGTATATTGAGACCCAGAAAATCCGGTACGAACGCGATGTGCGAAAACTCAAGAGCGAGAGCGAGCAGCTCAGAAGTCCCCCGCTGATTATCGGAACTGTTACCGATATCGTCGATTCTACGCGGGTAATTGTACGGAGCAGTGCCGGTCCCCGCTTCATGGTCCGGAGTTCCCCTTCAATAAATGCAGATGATCTTAAGCCCGGTGTGCGATGCACGCTCAATCAGCAGTCGTTAGCAATTGTCGAACTGCTTCCAAACAGCTTCGATGCGCAGGTCTATGGCATGGAACTTGTCGATTCTCCCACAGAAACGTATGCGGATATTGGCGGTTTGCTAGACCAGATCAACGAAATCCGGGAAGCCGTGGAATTGCCGCTCAAGCGCCCCGAACTTTTCACGCGGATTGGTATTGAACCCCCAAAGGGGGTGTTGCTCCACGGACCTCCCGGCACGGGAAAAACCCTGCTTGCAAAAGCAGTTGCCCACGAAACCAACGCCCATTTTATGCGGGTGGTAGGTTCAGAACTGGTCCAGAAATACATTGGTGAAGGTGCCCGGCTTGTCCGCGAGCTCTTTGATCTAGCCAAGAAGAAGGCCCCGACTATTATCTTTATTGATGAGATCGATGCGGTGGGTGCGTCGCGCACAGAGGCAAATACTTCCGGGGACCGGGAAGTGCAGCGGACGCTCATGCAGCTGCTGGCAGGTATGGACGGGTTTGAGAACCGGGGCGATGTGAAGATTATCGGGGCGACAAACAGGATTGATATTTTAGATAAGGCACTGCTCCGTCCCGGCAGGTTTGACCGGATTATTGAGATCCCTCTTCCCGATGTTGAAGGGCGGTTATCCATTTTAAAAGTGCACAGCCGCTCCCTTGCGATTGATGAAAATGTCGATCTCAAAGAGATTGCCCAGCTCACGGAAGGCAGGAACGGTGCTGATTTGTACGCGATTTGCATGGAGGCAGGAATGTTTGCAATTCGAAAGGAGAGCCCGGCAATCACGCAGGAAAATTTCCGTGCTGCGGTTGCAAAAGTAATCTTCGATTTCAACCGTGGCTCGCTGGATGTTGAAGGCGAGATGTTTGCATAAGGGAAATTTCTTTTTTATTTAAATCCCCTCCTGTTATTTTTTATATTTGTGTCCCGCATTCGTACCTGCTCTGCGACTGGATTACTTCGTTTATCCTCGTAAAAACACACTTTTATTCCCCTCTTGGGAAAAAATGACCTTCATATTCGCATTCCGGCAGGGTTTACGGGTTAGAATGGACTAAACTTAGTGGCGAAAAATGCCTCGATGTAAGGGCCTTTGGTAGCCATTGGGTGAGGTGAAAATCAGCCTTATTTAGTCAAAAAGAGCGATAATTGAGCGTATTTTCCACAGGAACCAAAATGGAGGGATTTACAGGGTTTTCCGGTTGAGGCAGAGATCGAAAAATGGGAAGCGGAGCCCGTATCGGGCTTATTTTTGCGTAGGGTTCAGACCCCCGATTCAAGGCTCCCGTTGGCAGGGGCAATATACCGGTAGACGGTTGGTATTCGTATCTCGTTTTTGATTTTATTAGGTATATCAGTCGTTGATGCCCGTCGATATTCCGCGGATCTTGTCAGACTTTTTCGTCAGGAACTAAAATTTCAAATCGTGTCTATGAATTAAAAAAAAGGGACCGGGGGATCCCGTATGGGTTATTATCCTGTTCACTGCATCGGTTTGATGCCCATCTTCCTTAGATCGGCAACGGAAAGATCCTGTGAGGCTCCCGACTTGAAATTCCCGTTGTTGATCTCTGTAAGGAATTCCTCATTTCCTCTCTGGACCGCTTCCTGGAACGTCGAATCACCGGTCATTGTGGTCTCGAGGCAGTTAAGAGAATCGGGCGCGTTTGGCTTTGTCTCATAACAGACAAACGCATGGCCGGGAACAAGGACAAGATGAGGCGTCATGCCGATGGATTCAAGCGCCGATGCGTACAGGACTGCCCCATCGATACAGTTGGCCGATTTTGATGTAAGGGAATCTGCCGGCAGTCGGACGCGCTGGGAGGCGTCAGTTGCCTTTGAGAAGGTTGTGGGGGAGTTGATATACGTGATCTGGTAATCGTTCTTGAGCGCAGTAAAGATGGCCTTCACCTGTTCATTCGTGTATTCCTGCCACGCTGCATCCGTGCAGCTGCCTTGGCATTGGTACCCCCCGATAGACTTGTCGGGATGGTACCCGGCAGCTTTGCGCACGAGCGGGTCGATCCCAACTGCATGCGGGGTCACCCACGCGCCGATGAAGGGTGTCATCATGGTCACGTCTTCGCCATCAGAAACCGCCCAGACCATCGTATCCTTTGCGTAAATTTTGATGGGGACGGTCTGCTCATTGATGCGTGTCCCGTCAGCAAGGGTGACCTTAACGTGGAGCGTTGCGGTTGTCATCTCCATGGGGATGGCACTGGTGCGGAGTGAAGGGGCCTGCCCGATCGTTACATTCCCGTGGGCAGGAACATCGACCGTATTAACTGCCTTCTCGGTAAAGCCCGGGACCTCCGATTCAACGATAACCGTCTTCTGGCTGCCCGTTGGGTTAGTGATATTGAAATCGATGAAAGTTATTTTGAGATCATCAAGCTGGACGTAAGTGGAGGCAAGAATGGAATCCATATAGTTGGTGTCAACATTCACACCCCCGGCATTAGTGCCGGTCGTAGTGGGTTTGCCGGGAGAAGACGTTGTGGCGGGTTCAGAGTCGGTACAACCGGCAGACAGGATGAGTATCGCAAGGAGTACTGATATCAAGAGAGAAATGCCGTTTTTCATGTGATGTTCTGTTATCGATATTTCATTAAATGAGTTTTGATCATAGTTTTTAAAACTCTGATAACCTGTCCTATGTTCATTCGGAATCCATTTCTTACGAGTCATCATGTTCAAACTCAGAGCGATATGAATCAGAAATTGATTGAAAAAACAGGGGATATTAATAGCGAATAAACCGGATTCTGGTATTCTCTATCACGAAAGCTCTTAGTTTTTCAGTGTTTGATTTCCTTGCTCGATTGTTGGACGGCTTAAAGCCTGATACAATAATCTGTTCCAAACAATCCGTTTAAACGTCAGTCTTTATTAAAAAAAGTATATTTTTTCGCTATGAACTTTTCTCTCAGGATTATGGAGATCCCTCTGTTTATTTCGGGGATATAGTAGGGACGATCTGCAACCTTCTGGTATGGGGATGGTGTAAACAAATGTATTGATTTATTCTTCGTCGGTTTCCCCGCCCGCTTCTTCGAGCGGGATTGGTTCTTCGATATCTTCCACTTCGTCTTCTGTGCACCAGATCTCGATCGCTTTATCGACACCGGCATATTCCTGGTGGTACTCTTCGACCGTGGAACCCGGTGACATGATCACAGTGCTGATCAGTTTGCCTTCCTTGAATCCATAGAGCCTGCGATGTGGCCATGTGGTACCGAGAACGGTCACTCGTTCGTAATAGATATCCTGCGCCATCTGCTGGGTGCAGTATATTCCTTTTGCTACTTCAAAGAGCGATTCCTTAGCATAGCGCCTGATATACCAGCGCAGTTCTGCCACGAGTGACATAGCGCTTCCCAGAGATGTTGTCGTTATCAAAACCCCGCAGGGTTTTCTCTTCGGGTGATAAAAACGCAACACCATCCGGCTGGTTTCGGAAGTAAAAAGGGTATGGTGGAGATCGATACCTGCCTTCTGGAGCACAAGGATGTTCATACGATCTCCTGGTGATAGTCCTGTAAGGGGGAATTCCAGAACACTTCTTATAATGAAAATAGCGGTTCCATTTTCATGAGCATGTGTTCCTGTTGAACTAGGTATCCTGTAGTGTTTATGTATACATGCGGGTGTCAGTAATCTTTTCTAACTTGACTTTTCTAACCGCAGTCGTAAAATCAGCCATCTCGACTGAGGCTGCCTCGCGCCGCACAGCCATCATCCCTGCTTCGCGGCAGATTGCCTGGAGCTCGGCACCGGTTGCTTTCTCGGTCATTGCCGATATGATATCAAGGCTCACACCTTCCATATGCATGTTCCGTGAATGAATCTTCAGGATCTCAAGCCGGGAGTCAAGATCGGGCAGGGGAATCTCGATCAAGCGATCGAAGCGGCCGGGACGAAGCAGTGCCGGGTCCAGCATGTCCACACGGTTTGTTGCTGCCATTATCCGCACATCGCCCCGGTTGTCAAACCCGTCCATCTCTGCAAGGAGCTGCATCATGGTCCGCTGGACTTCAGCGCTGCCGGAAGTCCCGTCATTTGTGCGCATGCTTCCTACGGCATCAATCTCATCGATAAAGACTATCGCAGGTGCACGTTCGCGGGCAAGCTGGAAAAGTTCGCGGACAAGACCGGCTCCTTCCCCGATGAATTTATGGACCAGTTCACTACCGGACATGCGGATGAAAGTGGCTTTTGCTTCATGGGCTACGGCTTTTGCAATAAGGGTCTTACCGGTTCCCGGTGCACCGTAGAGCAGGATGCCCTTCGGTGGTTCGACACCTACGCGCTTGAATATCTCCGGTCGTGTCAGCGGGTATTCAACGGCTTCACGAACTTCCTTTATCTCCTCAACAAGACCGCCAATCTGCGCATAGCTGATATCCGGTGATTCTTCCAGTTCCATAACCCGCACGCGGGAATCATAGATATTTCCGATAACTTTCACAATAGAGAGAGCGTTGTTAACGGCAACTTTTGCCCCTTGTTTTATCTGCTTACGAAGTTCTTCTGGTGCCAGGGTAAGATATTCCTGGTTATTTCCCTGCTGGCGGAGGTAAATCTCACCGTTTTCAAGGATGTCGACTACAACCGCAACAAAGAGTGGCATGCGCTTTAACTGGTTGTTCTCGCGCTTGAGCTGGCCGTTCTCCTTCTGGAGTTCGTCAGCTTTCATCTTTAACTCTAACAGGGTAGCCTCGAGCTCGTTGAGTTGTATCTGGTATTTGAGCTCATTTTGGGGAGCGGAGGTATTGACGGCTGTCTCTTCCATATCTATCATATACTGAAATCTTCAAACATTTATTAGGTGTGATTTTGCTAATCAGGGGAAGAGGGATTTCAACAGGGAAGGCAAGCGGCCCGCTACTCGTGAGCCCGCAACCGATCTCATTTTTGTCGGGAGTGGATCCGGACTCGGGAATTATTGTAGAAAAAGGCCACCCGCTCAACGGGCAGTGCATATCCGGTAAAGTTCTGGTGTTTCCCTATGGCAAGGGTTCAACGGTTGGATCGTATGTTCTGTATGCATTGAGCATGAACGGACATGCGCCTTTGGCAATCGTGAATGCAGAAGCAGAAGCGATCATTGCAACGGGTGCAATCATCAGTAAAATTCCCATGATCGACCGGATTGACGTACCATTAACAAAGCTCAAAAATGGTATCCGCGTGACCGTAGATGGGGAGCTTGGGGAGCTGGAATATGATAGTGAACTTGCCTCACCCTGATTTTTTGATTATGAGCACAAACATCATATAACTCCAACTCGTACGTTCTGGTATGCAGTACCGAGTCACTCTTTCTATAATTATTCTCATCTGTGCCGCTCTTGCGATTGCCGGCTGCACCGGGACGCAGAACACTCCCGCTGCACCAGCGACAGGTTCAGGGACCGGTTCTCCAGGTACTTCTTCTTCATCTGGTGGCAACCTGGTTGTCTCTCCAACTGATATCGTGCCGGATTATAACATGGTTACGGCAGATGTCGGTGAAAAGGATTACCTGGGTAATATTCCGGTCATCTTCCAGGGAGGTATGGGTCAGATCCATGTAAAAAAGATTGATGTGACTCTTTACCGTTCAGATGGGCAGATAAAGACAGCAACAATTGGCATAAAGAAAGGTGATCTGGTTGAACTCGAAGGTACCAAACAGACCGATCGCGTGGTTGTCAGAGTGTCCATGGACAACGGGCAGAGTTACACGATCAACGATGTGATGAGCCCGTACCGCACCCGCATGTAAACAATTCCCCCTTTTAATTTTTTTAAGGACAAAAAGACGATTTTTCTATCATGCAGGTAAACTGGCGACAAATTCACGCAGCACGGAATTCGTATGCGGCACTATCAGCAGCGTCTGAATTATCCGGTTTTTCCCTGCGACTTGTTAATCGACCTGAAGCAGATGTGACCTGCTACAGTATCAACTCACTCAACGAGTCATTCTATCGCGATGAGATTGCCGTAGCTGACTGTATCACCATTGTTGGTGGACCTCATGCGACTGCTTGTCCTATTGAAGTTGCTGAGTACGCAGACTATGTC
>Ga0265296_1001979_pt1 | contig 21731 bp, 28 predicted proteins | sample MunlanPumphouse1_FD_189073 | JGI IMG/M metagenome (GOLD analysis project Ga0265296, IMG submission 189073) | Groundwater microbial communities from a municipal landfill in Southern Ontario, Canada - Pumphouse #1 | ecosystem: Environmental > Aquatic > Deep subsurface > Groundwater | place... | reverse complement strand
GCGGATATAAGCGTTATCCAGTTTATTTGCCTTGATCGTCTGCACCACCGCCCTGATCAACTGCTCCTTGGTTAAAGGGATCTTTAACATAATACTCTGGCTGGATTCAAAAAGCCGGTCAATATGTTCTTTTAATTTAAACACCCGGCGATTATAAGAGCGGATCCCCTCAAAAACCCCGTCGCCGTAAAGCAAGCCGTGGTCAAACACGGAAATCTTCGCGTTTTCCTTATCATAGAATTTCCCGTTGATATAAATTTTCATCATAGCCTCCCATGTATGCGGGTCCTGCCTGCCAATCCACCTCGCCGTACTCACTTACGTTGCGCGCGGCAAGGGCTTCGTCTTGGCAGTCACCCGCGCATAGCATCTCTTTAATTAAATATTTCTCCGTCCTTTAAATGTATAATCCTGCCTGCGCTACTTGCAATATCTTTATCATGCGTGACTATAATCACGGTAACTTTTTCGCTCAGGTTAACCTCTTTCAAAAGGCGCAGGATGTTTTCCCCGTTTTCCGAATCCAGGTTGCCTGTCGGCTCATCGCAAAGTAAAAGTTGCGGCCGATTAACCAGCGCCCGTGCAATAGCCACCCTCTGCTGTTCTCCGCCGCTTAACTCCTGCGGCCGATGGGTTTTCCTCTGCGATAATCCCAGCCTTTCAAGAAGTGCCAAAGCAAACCCCAAATTCTTTTTTCTTTCCCGCCAGGACCTTAAAATACTCGGCAGCAAAACATTCTCCAGGGCGTTTAACTCCGGCAGAAGATGAAAAAACTGAAAAACAAAACCTATTTTCCGGTTGCGCAAAGTTGAGCGGTAATTTTCATCCAAAGCATAAATATCCTCATCCTGGAAATAAACCTCCCCTGAGCTGGGTTGATCCAAACCACCTAAAATATGCAAAAGCGTGGACTTACCCGCTCCCGAAGGGCCCTGGACCGCCAGGAACTCTCCTGTATCTACCGTAAAGTTTATATCTTTTAACACCTCAAGGCTGCTTGTGGTATCGCGATAACTTTTACAAAGAGCGCTGACTTCAACTATTCTTTTACTCATGACGCAGGGCCTCGCTGGGAATTATTTTGGTAGCATAATATGCCGGATAAATACTGGCAGCCAAAATTATCACCAGGGCCGAGATCACAATCAGGCTGATATCCGCGGTGTTAATATTAACAGGGATGCGGTTGAAATAATAAATGTCTTTGGGGATCAGGCTCCTTCCGATAATCCGGGATATAAGATCCACCACTTTATCCAGGGAAAGGGCCAAAGACACCCCTCCTGCCAAGCCCAAAAGTATACCGGTTACTCCGATGGCCAGACCCTGAAAAATAAAAACCTGCAGGATGCTTCTGGTTTTAGCGCCCACAGAACGCAGGATCCCGATATCTTTGATCCGGCTCATTACCGACATGATCAAGGTGCTCACAATGCCGAATGCCGCGACCACTGTAGTCATGGTCACTACAATGAACATGACGATCTTCTCCAGCTTCAGCGCTTCCAGGAAATTCTTATTCGCGTCCACCCAGGTGCGCACCTGGTATGAGCCGACGCCGGTTAAATCGCGGTAGAGCTTCTCTTTTATATTATCCACCTTGTAAACATTATCCACCTTAACTGCCAGACCGCTTACCGTATCAGGCATCTTGTAAAAATCCTGCGCCCCTTTAATGCTGGTTAAGGCCAGGTTTGCATCATAAAGATACATCCCGCTGTTAAAAATACCCTTGATATGAAAATCCGTCCTGGCAAGGGTAACCGGAGAGATCAGGCTAATGGCATCCCCTAATCCCAAGCCCAGGCGCTCGGCCAACTCCTGGCCTATAGCAACCTCATTGCCGGTTAAATCGTAACTTCCTGATTTTAAATATTCATTGATCTTGGATATTTGCGCCTGCAGCTTCGGGTCAATGCCGCGCACCTGGATGCCGAAGATCGATTTCGCGTTTTTTACCAAGGCCTGCCCGTCAATAAAAGGGGCGGCTCCTAAAACATAGGGTAAATCTTTCAACTTATCTATCGCCTGATACGGCTCTTTTGACCCTCCGTAAAATTCAACGGATAGATCCGCGTTAGTGCCGACCATCTTATCCTCTAAGAAACGGTCAAACCCGCTCATTACCGAAATAACCACAATTAATACCAGAACACCGATGGCAATACCGACCATGGAGATAAGCGCGGTTATGGAGATGATCTTCTCCTTTTTGCCTGCCCTCAGGTATCTCTGGCTAAGCCATAACTCTGAAAACATATTATTCTTCCCGCGATCTCAAAAGCGGGAATAAGATCACATCTCTTATCGACGCTTGATCCGCCAGCAGCATAACCAACCTGTCAATGCCTATGCCCAGTCCACCTGCCGGAGGCATACCATGCTCTAAAGCTAAAAGATAATCCGCGTCTACGCATTTCTTTTCATCAGGGTCTAATTCTTTTATCTCCTCTTCAAAGCGCCTGCGCTGCTCGCGGGGATCATTCAACTCGGAATAGGCATTGGCGATCTCCATGCCCGCGACATAAAGCTCAAACCTCTCTGAGATCAAAGGATTCTCTTTCTTAGCCTTGGCCAAAGGGCAAAGGCTGGTGAAATAATCCGTAATAAATACCGGGTTGGCCTGCATATCCTCTTCCAGGATATCTTCGATGATCTTATTTATCTGCGAACGGCTTATGGCTTTGGCTATCGGAGGCCAAACCATCGCCTTGTGGCTTAAGTGGTTTTTGTCTTTGGTAAACCCTTTAGCCTGAAGTTTCTTAAGCATAAGAGCGGGATCATCCTGCGGGTCAATTCCGAATTTCTCTTTAACTAAGCCGGCAAATGACTGCCTGCTCCAGGGTGTTTTAAGGCTAATGGTTTTCCCCTGAAAAGTAAGCTCCTCCTTGCCCAAGACCTCTTTGGCAACATAGCAGACCAGCTCCTGGGTCAAATTGATCATATCTTCATAATCCGCGTAAGCCTGATAAACCTCAAGCATAGTAAACTCCGGATTATGCCGCGTAGATACCCCTTCATTGCGGAAGGAACGGTTGATCTCATAAACCCGGTCAAGCCCTCCGACTAAAAGGCGTTTTAAATACAGTTCCGGGGCGATCCTTAAAAATAAATCCATTGCATATTCATTATGGAATGTCTTAAAAGGCCTGCCTGCCGCCCCGCCTGCGATATCATGCATCATGGGAGTCTCAACCTCCAGGAATCCTTTCGCGTCGAGAAAACCACGGATAGACTGGATGATCTTTGCGCGCAGCAAAAATACCTTTTTTACCTCTTCATTGGAAAGCAGATCCAGATAGCGCTGCCTGTAACGCAGCTCCACGTCTTTTAAGCCGTGCCATTTTTCAGGCAAGGGCCGCAGGGATTTAGCCAGCATTGTAAAATCTTCCACCTTAACTGTGAATTCACCGGTGTGCGTCTTAAAAAGCTCACCTTGCGCGCTTATAATATCGGCGATATCCAAATGCTCTAATAAAGCGGACTTTTCTTTTCCCAGCACATCCTGCTTAACATAAAGCTGGATCTTGCCGGTTGCGTCCCTTAGGTCCATGAAATTGACCTTACCATGCGAGCGGTTAGCCGTAACCCTGCCGCAAAGAGAGACCTTCTTGCCTTCTTCAAAGGAAGCCAGGGCCTGGCCAATAGTCACATGTTCCGGCACAAAAGCAGGATACAAAGGGACTTTTTTGGCTCCCAAGGCCTCTAATTTAGCAATTCTCTGCTGAATGATCTCATTAATTTCCATAGATTAGTAATTATATAGTATATTTGGGGTTATGTCAAAAGAAAATGGGGAGGCCTAATTTGCTGTTTTTGCACTCAGGGTATTGTTCGCGTGCGAAATTTTTCGCCGCGCGCTGCGGTTTACGGCTCCCTCCCGGACTGACTTACGCTTGAATGAAGGTCCTCCGTTCGCCGCAAATCCTTGCGCACACCTTGCTATAGCCGTGCCGAAAAATTTCTAATTGCACGCTTAACAATACCCTTCGGCAAAAACAAATAAAAAATCCCTCCTTCTATTTCCATTAACAATAGAAAGAGGAAGAGTTTAACGCAAGAAATTATAAAACCCAGAAACGCTCACTCATTTAGAAATGGTCTTGAAGTTTTGTTTTTATGCCATTAATACGGCGGAGGGTTTCCAAGCGGGTACCCAGACCAATAATCTACCCCCGTAGAAAAATTTGAGGATAAGTACAATACGGAGGTTGTGTCTTCGTACACCTTCTGCGGTGACTTCCCACCGCTAGGACACCTCCTCGCATATGCAACAAAGGTAGGATTCGACGCATAGGAAGAAATACCATAGCTAAAATAATGCGTGCTTTTGCAATAATAAGTGTCAGAACCGGGTATATCATTTGAACCTATCCCTATATTAAGGTCGGCATAAGTTATGCCGGTTATTGTGCTATTTTGTAAATAATACTCATACGCAAGCTTACGGATCTGCCCCAAAATCATCCTAGCTTCAGCGCCACGGGACTTTTCTACCGTTTTGCTATATTGAGTCATGCCTACAGCCGCAAGTATCCCCACGATGATTATGACTATGATTAGTTCGATGAGGGTAAAACCTTTTTTATTGTTGGGATTGGTTAGTGAGCTGTCTTCTTCAGAGAGAGAGAGAGAGAGAGAGAGTCGGTACTGCTTTGGGCGGATTACTGGCTTTTAGGCTGGTAAGCATTATGGCTTATAGGTTAAGTTGCGCTTTCTGTAAGTAATTATACTATTTTTAATATGTAAACAATATTTTTTTAATGAAGTGTTGCTAATTAATTTCTCGCGTACTGCATAGCGTACTTATCCAACAGCTCGCGTATCATCCGCTGATATTTACTATGATAACGCCCGGCCTCATGCTTGAAGAATTCCACGCTTGATTTTTTCAGCGATATAGTAATTTTCGTAGTCTCTTCCGGTACAACAAGCTGGGCCGGAGGAGGAAGAAAATCCCTGACCCTCGTCAACTTACCAATAGGCATATCCGAATTAATCGTCTTCTTTTTCATAATAAACCTTTCCCTTTCTCCAATACCCGGCTCCAAATATCCTGATTTTATCATGACGGTAAATAAACCTGACTGTCAGGATCTTACCGCTTACCCTGCCAACACAGAAGAATCTTTCTTCACCCTCACTATGCTTAGAATCAGTGTATATCTTTCTTTTTGCATCCTTAAAGACGCCTGATGCGGTGACAAAATCAACCTCATGTTTCTTTATATTGATTAGTTCCTTGCGATGATCCCAGATAAAAACGCCAAAGATTTCATCCACACTAAAAGGGTAACATAAATATGGCTATTTGTCAATATAATTATGTTTATCTTTGCCTGTACGAATTCCTTAAACCCTATATTCTGAAAGCTTTTTTATGCGCTTAAGCATATTAGGATGCGTGCTTAAAATCTCCATCATCCTGTCCCCTAAATTCAAACGGATATTTGATCCTCTAAGCGCCTCCAACTCAGAAGCATCAATCGTGCCGCTTTTATCCAGGTCCAATTGCGATAATTCCAATACATCTTTCCTTCCTTTGGATGGGTCATTGATAAAGAAAGCTTTCAGGCCTTCGGTTTGTTTCAAAGATTCCTTGTCCATCCTGGCTGCCCCATATGCCAGCTTATAAAGACTGGACGCTAGTGCCTTGGGCTGGTTTCCAAGAAGCACTGAGCCGCGATCCGCGAAATACTCCCGGATGCGCGAGGCATAAAGCACCAGGAGGTTAGTCAGGAAATAAAATACAAAAGCTGCCAGGCCGATCAACATGGTATTGCCGCCCCGCTCATCCCTCCTGCGTCCGTAAAATAAAAACTGCCAGGCAATACGGTACATGATCATGGGGATCACCGAAAGCAGGGTGATCGTAAGCACGTCGCGGTTTTTTAAATGGCTTAGTTCATGGCCCAGCACTGCTTTTAGCTCTTCTTCATTTAGTAAGTTAATGATCCCGGCCGTCACGCAGACCCTGCCGTCCTTCATTGAGCGGCCAAAGGCAAAGGCATTGGGAATATCGATCTGGGCGATACCAATCCTGGGCATAGGGATGTTCGCGCGCATGCTTAAGCTTTCCACTATCTGGAATAGCCGCGGATTTTCCTCGCGCTTAATGTATTTTACGCGCATACTCCACTCTACTAATTTAGGCCCCAGCATATACTGGATAAACATCATCACGATGGAGAGGACCAGGTAAAAGCTGAAATCCCCCACGTGCAGGAAACTCCTGCCTATAACAACGATCAAAGCATAGATAACCCCGAACAAAAGAGTTACCAACAACCACATCCTTAACTGTAATGACCACATCTGATTAATCCTCCTTGTGTACGTACACAACACCGGCGCAATTTTGCGCTACCTAGCGCACACCGACGCAATACCTATTGGCGTCGGGTGCTGATTAGCGCCGGGTGTCATTTAATCACTTCGGCTTTAACGATAAACCGAATAACCGGCAGGCCGACATTGTCCGTATTGACATAAATAAACTGCTTAACTGCCCCCGAATAACCCTTAGAATTAAAAGCAACGTTTATTACAGCACTCTCACCCGGCGCTAAAGATTTTTTTTCCGCCTGCGAAGCAATGCAGCCGCAGGAGGTATTGATACCGGTTATCTTCAAAATACCGGGGGTCTCGTTCTTAAACGTAAAATCGTGTTTTAAGACAACCCCCTGATTAACCCTGCCAAAATCCCACTCATTTGCTCCGCCAGGATTATCTTCAGCGCAGAGGAGCGTACCGGCCAATCCGATAGGGCCGGGTACGGCGCAGAATAGCTGTACAATACAAAAGCTGAATAAAAATAAAGCAAGAATTTTGCGCATTAAGCTCTCCAGATTAAAAATATCCCCAAACCAAAAAACAAAACCGCCATAAATATCTTAATTATTCCCAGGTGTTTCTTGAGAAAGCCTGAAAACTGCGCGCTGGTCGTTCCCATAAGCGCAAAAACAAAAATCACAATCAGCGGGATGATAAACATAATGTTGTAAAGCAAAAGATACCCTAAAGCCTGCAGTTTAAGGGGGCTTGCCTTTAAAACAAAAGCTATGGTCGGCAAATACACCTGGCCGGTACAAACCGCCTCAAGCAGGGAAATCAAAAATCCGGTAACCAGCGCGCTGGCAACAAGCTTAGCTAGGGCGGGGGAAAAATTTTCCTGTTTTCCGTGGCTGTCCTTGCGGTAAAAAAACCCGACCACCTTATGTATCCGCTCTTTAACCTGTTTAGGCAACTGCAACACCAGATGCTCGGTAGAGCCTGTCTTTTTAAATTTAATAAAATCATAGACGGCAAAAATCCCGAACAAAATGCTGGCTGCTCCAACAACTATATTGAAGAGGCGGTTGACTACCCAAAAACCCCTGAAGCGGTAAAAGAAATTAAATATCCCCAGACCGATGCAAAGATAAGTCAGGAATACAGCCAGGATAAAAGCGCTCCCGATGAAAAACAGCTCCCTCTTGCGGTAGCCCTGCAAGGTAAGAAAAGAGATAAAAAAGACGATCGCCGTAAAAGCGCAAGGGTTGATCCCATCCTCAAGCCCGGCGATGATCACGGAGAGGGGGACAAAATTCTTGAAATGCGCGATCAGATCTACCGGCATTAATCCCGAAGCAGACCGCGGTTTTTCTAAAGCATCTTTAATAAGATTACGCAGGCCAACTTCAACCTCTCCCTGGCTATTCAGGAATCTTCCTTCCATATAAAAAATGGGTATATGGAATTCCACGGTAGAGCCGCTTTTCTGCTGCAAGCCCAAAAATAGCTTATAGTTTTCCGGGTACCCAATATCCAGGTATTCAAAGACAACCTTACCTTGAAACTCCTTCTCTATAACCGGCATTATCTGCTTTTCCACTTCAATGCACCTATGGCAGCCCGGAGAATAGAAAATCAGCAGCTTCGGCAACTCCTCTTTGCCCAGCGCCAAAGCCGGCTGCGCAAGGAGGAGCGCCAGAAAGCAACAAAAAATATACCTACGCATTATTTTACGCATAATTAAAAAAGCGCGCTCTTATGTTATCCGCGGAAAATGCGGAGAATACTGAACTTGCCTGAACCTAATAAGATCAGGGCGATACAGGATGCAGCGATGACAAAGGTATATTCAAACCCTCCGTTAAGCAAGAAGAAACCTTTACTCAAATGTACCTTAATTCCGGCAGTAACAATAAAAATCAAAAGTAAAGCTGCTGCCAGCCTGGTTTGTATCCCCGTGATCAGGAGTAACCCGCCGGCTAACACCGTAAACGAGGCAACAACTGCCCAGAATTCTGCCGGAACAAACCCTAAACCGGAAAGCATTGTGGCGAAACCTTTAATCCCCCGGCCGCCGAACAAACCAAAATTCATTCGCAGCCCATGCGCCGTAAACATAATACCTATTCCCAACCGTAAAACCAGTATCCCCCAGTCTAACATCTTGCACCTCCTTGCTTGCCTTGCGGCAGGCTTTTTATCAATCCTGCCATGACTCCCATCTTATTCCTTAAGCCTATTGAGCGATAAATACACATTACAAAATGCAACAGCGTGGCAAGCATCCCTTGCACCTTCAAGCCAAAAACAACCCCGCATGACCTGTTGTTTGCCATCGGGATAACATAGCCTAGGTCCAGGGGCTTAAACTTTTTAAGCGGAAGGTTTTTTATGCTCCTGATTATGTTAACTGCCGCGTGATTTCCTTCGGTAATGGAAAACTGGACAGCCATCCTCAGGAAATTATCCTTCCCGCCAAAATACGCGGTATCCCCGGCGCAAAAACAATTTTGATCAAACCTTAAGTACTCATCAACAACTATCCTGCCCTGCGGATTCTTTTCCACGGGCAACCTCTGGATAAAATCCGCGGTCCTTACCCCGGCTACCCAGATAACCATGGCCTTCGTAAATACGCGGCCGCCGGATACCGCAACCCTATCCTCCTTAATATCCTCAACAGAGGAATTCGCCAGGATATCTATTTCCATGTTTATCAAATTATCCCGCGCATAAAGTTTCATCCAATCCGGCAAAGGGCCCAGTATTGCCGGGGCGCGCTCCACAATAATGATCTTCCTGGTAAGCCCCTTTTTCTTAAAATACCGCCATAAATTAGTAGCTGCCTCGACTCCTGTGTATCCGCCGCCACAGATAACAAAATTCTCGAACCTATTGCCTGCGAGCGCCTCCTGTATTTTTTTAACATCATCCACGCTGTTTAAGGCATAGGCGTGATCTTGCATCTCTTGGTTGCCGAAAAAATTAGTTTGGCTACCGCTGGCAACGACTAAGAAATCATAGGCATAGGTAGAAACGCAAGTAGCGACACCCCTGAATCCAAGGTCAACGGAAACAACTTCCTCTTTAATAAATTTAAATTTCAGCTTTCCCGATAGATCACTTATATTATGCTGGAGGAATTCCGGGTTAATCTGCCTGCCGATAGCATCGGGAATAAGCGGCAGGAAATCAAAATGCCCTCTTTTGTCAAAGATAGAAACTTCAAGATCCAGTCCGTATTTAGAAAGCCTGCTAGCTACGTTTAGCCCCGCGAAACCTCCCCCGATAATGATAATTTTCTTCATGTTGGAAACGGGCAAAATAATTGCATAACCACTCTTTATATGTTAACATAAATCTATGTTTTTGAAAATAAAAATCAGGGTTGAAAAAGAGCTCAGCACCTATGTGCGGGCAATGGATAAGCTATACTCGTTGAACAGGCTCTCTCCTCTTCTTTTTAAAAGCATAAAGGAGTTTATCTGCCGGCCCGGCAAAAGGATAAGGCCGGTATTATTCTGCATAGGTTATCTCGGTTTCTCCCCAAAAACCCCTCCCGGGCTTTTTCGCAGCGCCATATCCTTAGAGCTTCTGCATGACTTCATGCTGGTCCACGACGATATCATCGATAAATCCGATACCCGGCGAGGCAGGCCTTCCATGCACGCCTTATTGAATCGCTATCTTCGGCTGAACAAAAAAGCCAAATTCACCGGGGAAGACTTAACCATAGTTGCCGGGGATGTTATGTACTCTATGGCCCTGGATGCCTTTTTGTCGGTTAAAGAGGTTGCCCGGCGCAAAGAGGAGGCGTTAAAAAAGCTTATCTCAGCGGCTTTATACACCGGCAGCGGAGAATTCATTGAACTATTACTGGGGATCAAACCCGTAGAGAAAGTTACCAAGGAGGATATTTACAAGATCTATGATTATAAAACCGCGAACTATACCTTTGCCTCCCCCTTGGCTATAGGAGCAACCCTTGCCGGCGCAAAAGCAAGCCAGATAGAAAGAATATTTCAATATGGCTTGCTTTTGGGAAGGGCTTTTCAGATCAAAGACGATATAATCGGGACATTCGGCAAAGAAAAGAATACAGGTAAATCAAACCTCACCGATATTAAAGAAGCAAAAAGAACCTTGCTTATCTGGCATGCCTTTAACCACGCGGGAAAAAAAGATCAGCTTATCATAAAAAGGATCATGGAGGGCAAGCTCGCAAGGAAGCCGGAGCTTATTAAGATCCGCCGGATCATTGTTAATACCGGCGCCTTGTTTTACGCCAAAAACCAGATAAAATACCTGTTATCAAGAGCTAGCGGAGAGGCTAGCGGCTTAAGAATGGGTAAAAGATATAAAGAGGCGCTGGATAATTTCTCCCGAAAGATCCTTAAGGTATAACTGCTCATAAAATACTATTAGCAAAAAATATTTATGAAGATAAATCTGGCAAGATCAGCGGGGTTCTGCTTTGGGGTAAAAAGGGCTATCTCTATCGCGCTGGATAAAGCAAAAAGCGACAAGCCCGTATTTATGCTCGGTGATATTGTGCATAACGAAGAGGTGGTCAGGCAGGTAGAGCGGGCCGGCATCAGTAAGATCCGCCGGCTTAGCGACGGGCGCGGCAGGATTCTCCTGATCCGCGCGCATGGCTGCTCAAACAAAACGCTGCGAAAGGCACAAGAATCAGGCTATACGGTTATTGACGCTACCTGCCCGATGGTAAAGGACATACATAAGATCGCCAAGAATTTGGAGGAACAAGGATACCGGATGATCGTGATCGGGGATAAACTCCATGATGAGGTTCAGGGAATTGCCGGCCAGCTTAAACATAAGGCAATTGTCATCGATGAATTGAGGAATATCCCTCTTAAGAAAATAAAAACTATCCCACGGGCCGGGGTAGTCGTGCAATCAACGCAAAACCTGGATAAGGCGCTTAAAATACTGGATGCCTTGCGCGAAAATATCCGCGAGGTAGAGTTTCATAACACAATCTGCAACCCCACGAGGATAAAACAGGATGAGATAAAAACCATGCCCCTGGAAAATGATGTAATGATCATCATCGGCTCAAAGGCAAGCGCCAACACCAAAAGGCTCTATGAAATATCCAGGGCCCTGAATAAGAAAAGCTACTGGGTAAGCTCCGACAAAGAAATAAAGAAAAACTGGCTTGCCAAAGCTAAAAGCGTGGGGATAACCGCCGGGGCATCTACCCCGGAATCAGCCATCCGGGAGATCATTCAAAAAATAAAAACTTTTGTTTCCGGTTAATTATATTCCTCTTACCCTCTTCTCCGCCTCTCTCCAATCATCCGCTGAGCTGTTCTCCGGCCTGCCTTTACTTTCCCAGATGGAGATGGCAACCTCCTTTATCCTTTTCTGGATATCCTCCTTGCTCTCCTCGACGATCCTGTTATAGAGCCAGGCGATCAGGCAGCCGAAGATAAACGCGTAGGCAAATCCCCAGACAGCATTCAAGATCAAACCAAGCGCCGTAGGTTGACACCCCATAACCGCCATGACCTTATCCAGCCCGCTCTCCCAGTAAAAAAATATCTTCAACGCTCCCAAAAGCAGGATGAAACCGGCCACAGCAATCCCACAGGCGTATCCAAAAGCCCTTATGTCCAATTTTGCCATAACATCCCCCTTTCTCTAAAAAACTATGGTTTTGTTTTCGTGCTTGATGATACGGTGGTCAATATAACTGGATATTGCGCCTGCCAACGCCTTATTCTCCAGATTCCTGCCTTTTCTTATCAGATCCTCCCGGTTATCTTTATGCGAGACCTGCCCGACCTCCTGGGTGATGATCGGCCCTTCATCAAGCTGATTTGTTACAAAATGCGCGGTCGCGCCGATCACCTTGACCCCCTCTTTAAGCGCACGGCCGTATGGGTCAGCGCCTTTAAAAAAAGGAAGGAAACCGTGATGGATATTGATTATATCCTTATTGTATTTTCGCAGGAAATCCGGAGAGAGCACCAGCATATAACGCGCCAGGATCAGAAAATCCGTGGAGCCAAGGCTGGAAGCCAATAACTCTGATTCCCGGCGGTTATCTTTATTCGCGGGCACATAATGGAACGAAAGGTTATGCTGCGTTACTAATTTGCGGTGTTTTTCACAATTGCTCAAAACAAAAGGTATCTTTACCCGAAGCTCGCCCGCGCTCCATAAGTACAACAGGTCTACCAGACAATGATCCGGCTCTGATACAAATATTCCCATGCGCAGGGTTTCTGACTTATCAAAAAGCTCCCAATCCGCGCCGAACTCCTTGGCAACAGGCAAAAAGGCTGAAGACAAAGATTTTTTGTCATATTGTTCCGCAGCCAGGATAAACTCAACGCGCATAAAAAAACATCCACCCTGCGGATCCGTGCTATGCTGGTCGGCAGTAATGATATTTCCGCCATGCTTAAGGATAAAGTCCGATATCCTGGCAACGATGCCTTTTTGGTCTTGGCACTGGAATAAAAGAATGAATGTGCGCATAAAGCCTCCGGATAATTATACCTCAATATCCCGGGTTTTTTCAATAAATATCATTTATTGAACCATTCTCTGCTCCTGAGGCACACCTTAACCAGCATCAGCATAACCGGAACTTCTATCAATACTCCCACAACTGTTGCAAGAGACGCGCCGGAAGATAAACCAAACAACATCGTTGATGTGGCTATGGCCACCTCAAAATGATTGCTCGCGCCGACTAAAGCAGAAGGGGCGGCATCCCGATAAGAAAGTTTCAGCCATTTTGCCCCCGCATAAGAAAGCGCGAAGATCAAACACGTTTGAATGAATAGCGGTATGGCGATTAAAAATATCACCTGCGGCTGGTTAATGATAAGCTCTCCTTTAAATGAAAACAAAAGCACGAGAGTTAAAAGAAGCGCCCCTATTGAAACCGGCGTTAAATAATGCAGGAATTTCTCTTCAAACCATTTTAACCCTTTTCCGGCAATAAGCATTTTGCGTGAATAGTATCCTAAAAACAACGGCAACCCCACGTAGGCAACAACGGAGGAAACAATTGTCTGCCAGGGGATAGGCATTTTATTTACTCCCAAAAGCCACCCGCCCAGGGGTGCGTAAAGAAAAAGCATGCTCAAAGAATTAATCGCTACCATAACCAGCGTGTGCCCGTCATTACCTTTTGCCAGATGCCCCCATATTAACACCATAGCAGTGCAGGGAGCGATACCCAGCAAAATACAACCCGCGATATATGACCGGTATAACTCCACCGATGCGCCTCCTTTAACAACCTCTACTCCCGGCAGCCAGCCTTTAAAGAAAACTCCCAAAAAAAGCGTGGCAATGGCCAACATCGTAAAAGGCTTAATACACCAGTTGACCAATAGCGTCAAAATAACCGGCTTAGGCGCTCTGCCTGCTTTAATAACTTCTGCGAAATCGATTTTGACCATGATCGGATACATCATAAAAAATAAGCATACCGCTATCGGGATAGACACCTGATAAACGGAAAATTTATCAAGGGCAAGGGCAACTTGGGGAAGCAATTTTCCTAATAATATTCCCAATCCGATACAAGCAATAACCCACGCAGTTAAGTATTTCTCAAAGAAGCTTAACCTGCGCTCTTCATGAATAATATGCTCCATGGGGACCTCCTAGAAAAGCTTTAAAATATAAATACCCGCATAATAAACGCCCGCTAAAACGAATATTACCCCGGTGATCATCCGCATACAATACTCTAATTTTGTCAATTTATGGAAGCAATGGCTTAACGACGTAACCCCGGCAGAGAGCGCAACGGCAAAAACTAATACCGGTAAGCCTGTGCCGATCCCGTAAATGAACGGTAGCGATACTCTAAACTTAGACTGAAGCGCAAGCGGAATTAGGCTGCCAAAGAAAAGAGCTGCTGATACCGGGCAAAAAGCAAGGGCAAATACCGCTCCTAATAAGAATGCTCCCGGGACACCTGCTTCAACAAGTTTGTTGTGATGCTTCCGGGAAAGCGACAATCCCGGAAAATTTATCTTAATCACATCCAGTAAAATTAATCCCGTAACAATTAAGATGGGCCCGAGGGCTTTGACCATATATTTTTGAAGGAACTGCGCCACCTGAGGGATACCCAAAATAGAATGGACAAGAATAAACATTAATATCGCATAGGTAGCCATTCTGCCAACGGTATAAGCAATACCGGAGAGCAGAACAAAAAATGGGTGAGTTATCTTTTTGGCTAAGAACGATATGGCTGCTACGTTCGTCGCCAAAGGACACGGGCTTATCGAGGTTAATATCCCCAGCCACAATGCCGAGCCAAAAGCAATCAAAATATCTGTCATTGTGCTTCCTTTAAGAAATTATTCACTTCTTCGCTGACGTAGTCGAAGAACCTTTTTTTATTAACGGCATATTCCCAAATCTTGGTGAGATTTTTAGATTTTATCTCTTTGCCATCCTTAACTAAGGACAATATGAGGGATTTTGTGTAAAGCTGATAATCTTGCGCAAAATGCTCATTTCCCCGCTCTTCCACATTCACTGCTTTAAATTCCAGTTTTCCTGATGAAAGCGCGTCCTTAAAATTTGTCTGTATTGTTTCCTTTGAGTACTGCTCCATTGTATGGCAGGTATGGCAGCGGAGATTCCCATGGAAGTAATATGCGATAACGCGGCTGGTTGGCTTATTGCCGGTATCCTGCGCGTTAGCAAAACTACCATAAAGAAAAACAGATAAAATAAAAAACAATGTGAAAATCCTGCTCATTTGATCTCCCTCTCCAAGATCCATTTCTTTATTTCATCCGGCGCGGGAATTCTGCCCGCGGCTTTCACCTCGCCGTCTATCGCAATCGCAGGTATTGTCATAAGCCCATAATCGATGATTTTCTGTATATCTTCTACTTTAACCACCTCTGTCTGCGCATTCAGCTCCTTTACCGCAGACTGGGCGTTTTCATATAGTTTTTTGCATTTCGGGCAACCCATGCCTAAAACTTCAATCTTCACCTTGCTCCTCCGTTCTTCCTATTCTACGATCGCGCCAAAAATCATTCCTGTAATAGTAGACATAACTACTACCAAACTCACATAAACAACTGTTTTCTTTGTTCCCATAATACTCCGCAACACAAGCATACTAGGCAGGCTTAAGGCAGGTCCTGCCAAAAGGAGCGCAAGCGCTGGTCCTTTGCCCATACCGGAACCGATCAAGCCTTGTAAAATCGGTACCTCGGTAAGAGTCGCAAAATACATGAAAGCCGCTACTATAGAAGAAAAGAAATTTGCCCATAAGGAATTCCCTCCGACTAGCGCAGCCACAAAACGGGAGGGGATAGCGCCTTCATGGCCTGGCCTGCCAAGCAGAAACCCGGAAGCAAACACACCCACAAGCAAAAGCGGAAGGATTTGGAGCGCGAATTCCCAGGTTGCCAAACCCCACTCTTTTAATTCATCATTTTTGAACCATTTGAAAAGTATTACAACTAAACTGATAAGAGAAAACCCCGCAATCCACCACTTATACTGATAAATTATTGACCAGATCCCATGATCACCCTCAAGCGGCTTACCCCAGTTGGCAAATACGAGAAACGCAACCATGGAACCGAAGTAAAGGACCGTTTGCCCTAAAGAACGCTTTTCTTTCACTTCTCCCGCGCTAAAATCTCCGTTTACGTGGCGGGCGTGCTCCTCTTTAAGGAAAATTAAGTGCATCAATAATCCAATAACTACGCTAAAGACTACCGCACCTATCGCGCGGGCCAATCCGAGCTGCCAGCCAAGGATACGGGCGGTAAAAATAATCGCAAGAATGTTTATAGCCGGACCGGAATAAAGAAAAGCGATTGCGGGCCCCAGGCCGGCCCCTTTCTTATAGATCCCTGAAAATAACGGAAGCACCGTACAGGAACAAACCGCTAAAATAGTTCCCGAAACCGACGCGACACTGTAAGAGAGCAGCTTATTTGCCTTTGCGCCAAAGTATTTTATTACGGATGCCTTGCTCACAAATACCACTATGGCGCCTGCGATAAAGAATGCCGGCACAAGGCACAAAAGCACATGTTCCCGGGCATACCATTTAACGAGGGCCAAAGCTTCAAATATGGCGTTGGTAAACGTGAGATTTTCGACCGGCAGATGAAAACATGCCAAAAAAGCCGCTGCAATATAAAGAAATTTCTTCCAGTCTTTCATTTCTTGATCCTTCCTGTAATTTTGCAGCAGCCGCCTTCAATGCGGATGGCCTTAATATTCACCAGGCCGTCGGCAATCTTTTCTTGAGCAGAAGTTAAGATCCGCGAAAAGGTCGGTCGGGAGATATTCATCAGCTTCGCGGCATCAACCTGCTTTAGCTTTTCCAGGCAGGCAAGGCGCACAGCCTCAAATTCATCCAGGGACAAATATACCCCCCCTGCCTTGTTTAAGGGTTTGCACAAGGGCTTAAAACACCTCTCCCCCGGAGCGCATTTTACCCACCTTGTTTTCTTGGGCCGCAAAGTAACCTCCTGGTTATGAACATATGTTCATAATACAAGCTGCAGCATATATTGTCAATAGGAATTCTTTGTGCTTAAAGGAAGGGCAGGAATTGCTGGTTTATTTTAACCTTTCAGAGATCTCATAAAGAACGCCGCCTGCTATTTTTGGCTGAGGAAGAAAATATTTTCTCGCGGAAACAATGACCTCGGTTTTATTACCTGTTTCTTTCTTGATCCGCACGGTTATCTGGGCGGAGTCTACCTGGCCGTTAATAATCCCTCCGGGCCTGTTTTCTCTGGTGACCCTGCCTTTTTGTTTCAAAACCGCCAAACTCGCATCAAAAGCATTTTCAAAGGAAGAAACAAACTCCTGTCCAGCGCTGTCTTTTCCCGCGAATGTCACCGCTATGCCGACAGGCAAAACCGCGACACCGGCCAACATGGCAACCCCGTAAATTTGCGCTCCCTGCATGTCGGCGGCTTTCATAGGTTCCAGCATTATAAGCAGTGCCAATTGCCGAGCGCTGGTTATATTCTTATAATTTTTATGTATATTTACATCATATACATAAACAACAGGCTCTTTTCCTGAACTATAGTCCTTGGAAACAATTTTCCCTATGCCCAGCTTAAGCATGTCAATTTGCATAGGCATTTGTTCAGAGGGCTTGCCTTCCCTTTTTTCTCCCCGCTTTACTACCTTCAGCTCATTTACATTCAATTTGCCTTCTTCATTCTTTATAAGCCCCATTTCTTTTAATTCAATCTCAGCGCTCGACAAATGCAATCTTTTTTTAAATAAAGCGCCTAAATCATAGGTAACATTTATCTTTGATAAATGCGCAAGGATACCCCTGGGGAATCCTTTAGGATTATACATTTTAAATCCCGATATCCGCACGGATTGATTAAAAACACCCAAAGAAAATCCATCAATATGAACCGGAGTTCCTGTAATTTCTGTCGCGGCAACTGTTATTACGGTTTTAATTATCTGGTCTTTAAGAATGCCTATAGCAAAGATGGCGATGACAACTATAGCTAATACAATAAGAATCCTCTTCTTCATACTCATCCTCCTTTTTATTATTTTACCCCGAAGAAAAACCCCTGCAACATAAATTGTTACAGAGAGTCCTTCCAAGGCCTTTTTTATCTTAATTCTATTGCCATGCCGGGTTAAGGATGTTATATTATAAAAAGCGTAACCGTGAACGGGAATACACCCAGCCTTATCGCACCTTGGCATAAAGGATTGCCAAGTGCGCCCCTTCCGGGCGGATAAGCTGATGTTCACTTGCGTGAAGGAGAAAAATAATGAAGAAGATTATATTACCGTTGATTTTATTCTTTAATATTTTTTCCTGTGTAGCGTTAGCGAGTAAACTTAACAAGATTGAGCTTGTTGATGGAAGCGTTATTATCGGTGAAATCTCAGGGCTAAATAACGGCGCATATACCGTCCTTTCTCAGGGGATGGGCCTGTTGCAGATAGAGGAATCGCGTATTAAACAAATCAGTTCCGCTGATACCGGCAATAGCCCGGTCTCTACAGTACCTCAATCCAATGGAATAGTTTCAAATAAAACAGAGGCCATGAGAAATAAAATGATGGGCGATAAAGAAACCCTGGGAATGGTTATGTCACTGCAAGAAGACCCGCAATTGCAGGAGATCCTTAAAGACCCTGAGATAATGAACGCGATAAAATCCGGAAACAGCGCTAGCTTAGTTAATAATGAGAAATTTATGCGGCTTAAGAATAACCCGAAAATTCAAGAGATAAAAGATAGGATAGAATAAAAACTTCCCCTTTTACCAGGAATACCACGTAGTGATGCTAAGCACTTTTAAACAATTAGGGCAAACGTATACAGAAATAGGTTGTATCAACGGCCCCGCAAGTGTCTCTTTTTTCCTAAAAATTTCGGTCAGTTCTTTATTGCAATGCGGGCATATAGCATTGATTTCGTCTTTCGTGATAATTTTCATAGCACTCCTCCTTTTGCCTCAATTATATCATTTCCCTTTCAAAATGATATAAAAAATAAAATCCTCTGTAATATATTTTATCACAGATTACAGGAGAGGCATATTTAAACAGGCCTCTGCCTCTGTAACAAGTTCAGAGATCAAGTCTTTAACTGAGATTATCTTTTTAATCCGATAGGCATTGCTGCCACACATGGCAAACCCCTTGTCCAGCTCTCCTCGGTAAGCATTCAACAGTGCTTTGGCAATACAATAATTAACTTTTTTGGCATCACAAGTATACAGACATTGATATTCGCAACCAAAATCAATACGTTCCCCTTTAGAAATCCTCTTCACAAATTCATTGCGGATAACCCTTCCCGGCAGCCCTACCGGACTCTGGATAACTACAATATCCTCTTTTCTGGCTGAGATATATGCCTCTTTATATTTTAGGGATACATCACATTCGTGCGTACAGACAAAACGTGTAGCCATCTGAACCCCACTTGCGCCTAAACGCATAACCCTGGCAATATCTTTGCCATCAAAGATTCCTCCAGCGGCAATAACAGGAATACGCGATTTGTCGTTCTCAAAGGCGCGCGTAACCGCCAATACCTCGGCCAGGATGCTATCTAAAGAAAAATGCTCTTCATCAGCAAGCTCGGCCAAGCTATAACCCAGATGCCCACCGGCAAGCGGCCCTTCAACGACAATAGCATCAGGCAGACGCTTATACCTCCTGGCCCAAGTACTGCAAATAATCTGTGCTGCCCGCGCGGAAGAAACAATCGGGACAAGTTTAGTCCGATCATTCTTAATCAAAGATGGCAAACGTAACGGTAGGCCAGCCCCGGAAATAATCACATCCGCAGATTCAGCTTGAGCCGCCTCCACTAACTCATCGTAGTTAGTAAGTACGCACATAATATTTACGCCGAACGGATTTTTCGTCATACTCCTGGTATCTCGAATGATATTTGTTAGTTCCGCGCGCGAACGCATCTTATAATCGCGTTTCTCATCACCGCATTCCTCCCCCAACCCCACCGCGGCAATCACCCCAAGTGCCCCTTCATTGGATACTGCCGAAGCTAATGAAGACGAAGACACCCGCACTCCCATTCCACCTTGAATGATCGGTAGCTCTATTCTTAAATTACCTAATAATAAACCCCTGAATTCAATCTTCATAAGCTTGCTTCCTGCATTACACCCAATCCAACATTACACACCAATCCAACCGGAAGGATTGATGTGCCGCTTCCTACGGCAATTAGAGATAAATTTATAAGTAGGATTACTCTCGAGATTAATGATTCCTGCGAGACGCATAAGTAAAAGGTAAAAAGTAATTCCGCCAAGAGTTTTCAGAGGACATAAACTGGTTTACCCCGGAGAAATAATCAACAATTGCTTCTCTCATGCGGGCAATTTCTTTTAAATGAGCATAGTTCCTATCATTATCTAATGTCAGATCAATTAACTCTAGGGCTCGTTCAAATGCCTTTTGAGTATAGTCAGTATTCTTCTTGATTCGCCAGTTGAGCGCCCGCTCTACCTCGCTACCAATATTTGCCATTTGTTCAAGGAATGATAGCTGGCTCCAGCGGCCTGCTGCTAGGTCTTTATGTCGATAGCTCATCGTTTAATCCTTTTTGCAACTATTGCAATAATTTTCTTGCGCATTTCTTCATTCTCTATACCAAGGCTTCTGTTACCCTGTGACGGACGCATATTAATCATGGAATCAAATTCAACAAAATCGTCACCCTGCATTTCTGGATAAAGATTTATACCCCAGAGGCTTTTTTGTTTTGAGCCATCTTCCAAAAGTAAAGCTTCCAAATCAGAATGAAGCTCAGCATCAACTGCAATTAATTCTCTTTCAACATCAACAACAGCCTTTATTAAATTACCAAAGATAGTGTCGGCCATCTGCTTAAGTTCGCCCAACAATAATGTTTCTGTTATTATTTTCATGAAGCAATTATACCTCAACAAAAATCCCTCTGCAAGTCATTTGCTTACAGAAGGCTTTCCTCGAACCTTACGACTTTCGCAAGGTTCGAGCCCTATTTGGCTCCCCGTGTTGGTAAAGGTAATAACTGTATCTCTTATATAGCACCCTTATTATAGGTATGATTAATAGCCAAATACAAGAAGATTACGGGCTTAAGAGATAGATAAAACATGTCCGTCCGCATATGGACAAACATTTAGCTTCAGACTACAATCATTGCTGGTAAACAAAAGTTAACTATACACATCTTTTCTGTTGCTAATACGTAAAATGGTGATCAAAATCTCGCGTTCCGATATTTTATAGATAACACGGTAATCGCCCCAACGATATCGCCAATAACCTTGAAACTCACCTTTTAAGGGTTTACCCAACTCCTTAGGGTCACAAGCAAGATAAGTCTCAATACGGGTAAGGATCTTCCTAACTATAGCTTTATCGAGCTTCTTAAGATCTTCCTCGACTGAATCAAGATAGGCAACCTTATATACCAATCTGCTTCCTCAATTCTGCACCAGAAATAATCTTAGACTTGGGATCATTAAAACGGTCTTTGGCAATTTGCGCATCAGCATAATCTTCCAAATAGTGAGCCAAAGCATTAGTAACATAAAAAGTCTCACTGCGACGCGTGGCTTTTGCCAATGAAGCCAGCCTATTAACTAATCCTGACGGTAAACGAAATGCTTTTAATAATGTCATTTTTATCTCCTTTCACAATAAAAGTATAACATTGTTATACGTATATTGCAAGTAAAATTTTGACACGCGACATAAAAATAGCCCTGAATGCTTGCTACATTCAAAGCTATTCTTATCTCTCATCATAAATTTTGAGAGATTTATTTGGCTCCTCACCAGAAAGATCAACGAACTATTGCCTTCATTTTACCAAATACAATTCACGGTTGCAAGAGTAAAGATTTATAGGCACCGCGCGCTTGGGCGCGCTCCCGTATCTTGCTTGCACCAGT
>Ga0265296_1001977_pt1 | contig 21733 bp, 14 predicted proteins | sample MunlanPumphouse1_FD_189073 | JGI IMG/M metagenome (GOLD analysis project Ga0265296, IMG submission 189073) | Groundwater microbial communities from a municipal landfill in Southern Ontario, Canada - Pumphouse #1 | ecosystem: Environmental > Aquatic > Deep subsurface > Groundwater | place... | reverse complement strand
CTGATGAATTTGATCGTTCATTTCTTCAGCTTTGCCCTGATATTGCTGTAATATCTTCAATGGACACCGACCACTTGGATATTTATGGAAGTAAAGACAATATGGTAGAATCATTCAGGTTGTTTGCCAACAGGATAAAAGAAAACGGGAAACTTTTTTTGAAAAAGAATCTTAATTTGCAAAACCTTACCGCAAATGTTCAATATTATTCCGCAACGGAAAAAACAGATTATTATGCAACTGATGTGAAAGTGAAAAATGGTGTTTTTTATTACACCATCTTATGTCCCGATAATATAAAAATTTCTGTAAAAGCCGGCGTCCCTGGTATGCATAATGTGGAAAATGCTGTTGCGGCAACAGCCGTCGCATTGAATTTTGGGATATCTTCTAAGGAAATTAAAAATGCATTGCAAAGTTATTCCGGTGTTATGCGTCGGTTTGATTACCGGATAAAAGAGAATGAACTTGTTTTTATCGACGATTATGCTCACCATCCGGAAGAGATAAAGGCATTTCTGAAGGCTGTTAAAGAACTTTATCCGGGGAAAAAGATCACAGGAGTTTTCCAGCCCCACTTGTTTTCCCGGACAAGAGACCTTGCAGATGGTTTTGTTGAAAGTTTGTCAATGTTAGATGATCTGATATTGCTCGACATCTATCCTGCAAGAGAACTTCCGATTGAAGGCGTTACATCGCAAATGCTGCTCGATAAAATAAAAATTAAAGATAAAATGCTTTGTTCAAAAGAAGAATTGATTGAAGTATTGATAGGAAGGAAACTGGAAGTGCTTGTAACAATGGGCGCCGGAGATATTGACCAGTTGGTGGAACCAATTGAAAAAGGGTTGAAAAATAGTTTAAAAATTCTGAAAAAATTTTAATGAAAAAAATTATCCATATATCTGTTTGGACCATCTTGGTAGCCGGATTGTTCGTTATATTGGGCTTTGCTGAAAGACAACATCAATCCCTGATATGCCGCAATCTTGATATATTGATCCGATACAACAGCGATGATTATTTTATTACAGTAGATGATATCAATACCTTTTTCGCTAAGAAAGGTTTAAAAATTAGAGGCGCAGCTTTGTCTGATATTGATGCAGGAAAAATCGAAGCAGCTTTATACACCATACCTTATGTGGAAAAAGCTGATGTTTATGTATCCATCGATGGAGATGTAAAGATCAGGATAACCCAGAAAAAACCAATTGTAAAGGTTTTTAATAAGATCAACCGGTGTTTTTACATTGATGATAAAGGACACTTGATGCAGAAAAGTGATAATTATTCAGCAAGGCTTCTCGTTGCAAATGGTTTTATAAATGAAGTTTATAATCCATATACAAAACTCGATGTTAATGATTTTTCCGGCGCTGATACCGTGATGATGAAAACATCTATTTACAAAGTTTTCCGAATGGCACAGTTTGTCAACCATGATGATTTTTGGAAAGCTATGGTGGACGAAATTTTTATCAACAACAAAGGTGAAATTGAATTATTCACCAAGATTGGTAATCAAACCATCGTGTTTGGCGACATTGATAATATGGAAGAAAAATTCGACAATCTGCTTGTCTTCTATAAGCAGGGACTTAATAAGACCGGCTGGAATAAATATAAAACAATTAATCTAAAATATAAAAATCAGGTTGTATGTTCAAAAAACTAAAACATAAAGATGTCTTTGCCAACTGCTAACTGCAGACTGCCAACATTATTAAGATTTACAAAAATTAAAGTATTACAATGAAATGGCATAGTTTTATATTCACAATAATAAATTCAGAAATATGGAATCTTCAGAAATAGTAGTAGGTCTGGACATTGGCACCACCAAAATTGCAACGATAGTAGGCCGAAGAAATGAGTATGGAAAAGTTGAAATTCTTGGCATTGGCAAGTCTGAATCTATCGGTGTTACTCGTGGCATGGTTGCAAACATTGAAAAAACAGTACAGTCAATTCGCTCGGCAATAGAGGAAGCTGAACAGAAATCAGGCGTTAACATTCGCGTGGTAAATGTAGGTATTGCGGGGCAACACATAAAAAGTATTCAGCATCGCGGAAACATCATGCGAAATAGTTTGGAAGATGAGATAAGCCAACAGGATATTGATATATTGGTGGAAAACATGTACAAATTAGTAATGCAACCCGGTGAAGAAATTATCCATGTAATCCCTCAGGAATATATTGTGGATAAAGATCCTGGTATCAAAGACCCCGTGGGAATGTCAGGAATTTGCCTGGAAGCAAATTTCCATATTATCACGGGACAGGTCGCCGCCGCAAAAAATATCCATAAATGTGTAAGTAAAGCAGGGCTTGAGGTTGCTGAACTTATTCTTGAACCTCTTGCTTCTTCAGATGCTGTCCTGAGTGAAGAAGAAAAAGAAGCTGGCGTTGTATTGGTTGATATTGGAGGCGGTACAACCGATATTGCCATTTTTCAGGATGGAATAATCCGCCATACAGCTGCTATTCCATTTGGTGGAAATGCAATTACTGAAGATATTAAAGAGGGATGCACCATCATACGCAGCCAGGCAGAAGCCCTGAAAATAAAATTCGGATCTTCACTTGCCAGCGAAAATAAAGATGAAGAAATTGTTTCTATTCCGGGGCTGAGAGGTAGATCTCCAAAAGAAATTTCTCTCAGGAATCTTGCAAGCATTATTCAGGCGAGGATGGAAGAGATCATTGAACATATCTATTATGAAATTAAAAATTCGGGTTATGAGAAAAAAATGATTGCAGGCATCGTGCTTACTGGTGGTGGCGCACAATTGAAGCATGTTGCACAACTTACAGAATTTATTACAGGCATGGATACCAGGATTGGTTATCCGAATGAACATCTTGCAAAAAATGTATCCGAAGAGATTGCAAGCCCTATGTTTGCAACCGCGGTAGGGCTCGTTATTAAAGGCTTTAAACGTCTCGAAAAAGCGGAAAACAAAGACAAGGATAAAGTAAAAGATAAAAATGTCGTTCAAAATCATTCAAAGAAAACTAAAGGAAGTTTCTTCGATAAATTTTTTGCTAAGGGAAAGGAGTTTTTTGAGGACGGCGGAACTAATTAGTGTCTGTCCATAAAGTAGTTAAAAATAAAAAATATTGCAAATTGCAAAAATTAAATTGTAAATTGTAAATTTATATAACTTAGAATTATCAAGGGTTATGATGATTTATAAAATTTTGCATTTTAAAATTTGCATTTATAGCAACGAATAATTTAAAACGATGAGTTTATATACAAGCACAAATTAACCCATCAATAAATATTAACATTTTATGAGAAATTCATGTTAATAAATTCATAATATTACTTTGTTAAGTCTTATATCTATTAAGTATTTTTATCCAACAGATTTTACCTATGAATGAAATGATACAATTCGATCTTCCCAAAAGCCAATCCTCTGTAATAAAGGTTATTGGCGTTGGTGGCGGCGGAAGCAACGCCGTTAACCACATGTACAGACAAGGAATTGAAGGAGTTGATTTCATCGTTTGCAATACCGATGTGCAGTCACTTGACATAAGTCCTGTCCCTACAAAAATACAAATTGGCGCGAGCCTCACAGAAGGAAGGGGCGCCGGTTCAATCCCTGCTGTTGGTAAAAATGCTGCGATTGAGAATATAGACCAGATTAAATCATTGCTCGAAAAAAACACCAAAATGTTGTTCATCACTGTAGGAATGGGTGGCGGTACAGGTACAGGTGCAGCCCCTGTAATAGCTGCCGCTGCAAAAGAATTAGGTGTTCTTACCGTTGCAATTGTTACTATTCCATTTTCATTCGAAGGCAGAAAAAGAAGATTACAGGCAGATGAAGGTATCAGTGAATTAAGAAAAAATGTGGATACCCTTCTGGTGATATGCAATGATAAATTAAGAGAACTTTACGGTAACCTTTGTCTTTCTGAAGCATTCGGTAAAGCTGACAATATACTTACTAATGCTGCAAAAGGAATCGCAGAGATCATCACCGTTCCAGGTTACATTAATGTTGACTTTGAAGATGTAAAAACGGTAATGAAAAACAGTGGTGTGGCTATAATGGGATCCGGTTTTGCCGAAGGCGAAAACAGGGCGCTTAAAGCTGTTGAAATGGCTTTGTCTTCTCCTCTGCTCAATGACAATCAGATTACAGGCGCCAGCAATATCCTTTTGTATATGGCTTCCGGCAGAGAAGAAATCACCATGGACGAAGTTTCTGAGATCACTGAATATATTCAGAATGAATCCGGCTCTACTGCCGAAATTATTTGGGGTAATGGTGTTGATGAATTGCTAGGCGATCAAATTGGCGTTACCATCATTGCTACCGGCTTTAATTCGGGTGAATCAGTCAATTACTCAGATATGGTTAAACAAAAAGGAAAGACAGTCGTGCCTTGGAATAACGAAGCTGTGGCTGAACAGGAAATCCCTGCATTCCCTGAAAATGAAGACTACAATGATATTAAATTAGTGAGTAAAAGTACAAAGAGAGTCGAAACAAATGCGGGAAAAACGATCATGACTTCGAATGCGCAGAAAGAAAGAACATTATTTGATTCGGAACCATATCTTAAAGAAGAAAAAAAGACGGAGTTTCAACCGAATATTCTGAATGAACCGGTAATTGTTATAAAATCAGAAGAGAAAAGAGAAGGAGAAACCCTTGTTGAGAAAGAAATTGATGTAAGCGAAACAAATCCTGAAGTGTTAAAAAAGAGGCAGGAGCGTATTGCCGCACTCAGGGGGCTTAGCACGAGAATTAGAAATGCGCTGGATATTACCGCACTGGAAAATGAACCAGCCTATAAAAGGAAAAATGTAGTGTTATCTAACGTTACGCCTTCTTCCGAATCAAACATTTCGCGCTTTTCATTGACTGAAGGAGAAGACAATAAAGCAGAACTAAAATCTAATAATTCCTTCCTGCACGACAACGTAGATTAATATGAACCTGATTGACAAGGTAAATAACGATATTAAAGCAGCGATGCTTTCAAAGGAAAGCGAAAAATTAGATGCCATTCGTAGTATCAAAGCTGCTTTGCTGCTTGCGCAAACATCAGGGGAACCGGTAACCGAAGAAACCGAAATAAAAATTCTGCAGAAATTATTAAAACAGCGAAAAGAAGCTGCCGAAATTTACACCGCCCAGAACCGTAATGACCTTGCTGCGCCCGAACTTTTTCAGGCTGAAATAATACAACAATACCTTCCCGCTCCTGTAAGTGAAAAAGAAATAAAAAAAATAATTATAAGTATTATTAAAAAAACAGGAGCTTCTTCCATTAAAGATATGGGAAAAGTAATGGGATTAGCCACTAAAGAACTTTCCGGAAAGGCTGAAAACAAAACTGTTTCAGAAATTGTGAAGCAGTTGCTTACCAACTGATCTGTTTTGTTTTTTTTTTAGCCGGTGCTTTCTGCCGGCTTTTTTTATCATCGTTTATGGCATAAAAAAACAGCGAGTAAAATAATCACTCACTGTTTTTTAATTCTGTAATCTAAATAGTGCCTGTATATAAAGTCGTCATTGCGAACGGACCTCTGATTATTCCATTTCCTTTAATCCCTTAAGAAAAAAAATCAATTATCAAAATATTTTTTTTAAATAAATAAATAAAAATTAAACTATTTGTGATAAAAATATATTACTACTTTAGCCCGTACCAAAAAGATTGGAAAACACTAAAAACATACAGCTATGAATATTGATTGGAAAAGCCTGCCCTTTGGTTACTTCAAAACCGATTACAATGTTCGCTGTTACTGGAAAAACGGCGAATGGGGCAAATTAGAGATATCCTCTTCCGAATATCTGAACATTCACATTGCTGCTACCGCATTGCATTACGGACAGGAAGCTTTTGAAGGATTAAAAGCCTTCAGGGGAAAGGATGGCAAAATTCGTGTTTTCCGTTGGGAAGAAAATGCAAAACGCATGAATCGCTCAGCCGAAGGGATTCTTATGCAGCTTATACCTACTGAGCTTTTTAAAGAAGCAATGATTACTGTTATCAGGATGAATGAAAAATACATCCCTCCTTACGGAACAGGTGCATCATTATATTTAAGACCTCTTTTAATCGGATCAGGTCCCCGGGTAGGCGTAAAACCTGCTAACGAATACATGTTCATGATTTTTACCGGACCTGTCGGCCCTTATTTCAAAGAAGGTTTTAACCCTGTAACTATCCAGATCGTACGCGATTTCGATCGTGCAGCGCCTCTCGGAACAGGGCATATAAAAGTTGGCGGTAATTACGCTGCAAGCCTCAAGGCAGCCGAAAGAGCACGTTCTGATGGCTTTGCTTCAGTATTATTCCTTGATGCAAAAGAAAAGAAATACATTGATGAATGCGGCCCTGCTAATTTCTTTGGCATCAAGGGGAATAAATATATAACTCCCAAATCCGATTCTATTCTGCCTTCTATTACAAATATGAGCCTTATTGATCTTGCTAAAGACATGGGAATGGAAGTAGAACGAAGAAAAGTAACCGTTGAAGAACTTGGAGAATTTGATGAAGTTGGCGCCTGTGGCACTGCTGCAGTTATTACCCCTATAAAAAAGATACTCGACAGAGACAGCAAAAAAGTATTTGAATACTGCAAAGATGGAAAAGCAGGGACTATTTCCACAAAGCTTTACAAAAGGTTACAGGGTATTCAATACGGTGAACTTGATGATAAATTCGGATGGAATACTCTTATAGAATAAAATTGTTACTTTCAGGTTATTTGACTATTTCTGCCACAAAGTCTCAAGCCCCAATATCCAAATTTCAAATTCAAAGAAAAAACAAAAGAACTAAAATTGATTGTCACCTCCATTATAAATAACTATGGAAACCTTGAGCTTGGAATTTGGTGCTTGGAATTTGATTCTTGGGGCTTGTAGATTACCTTATTTTCCTTTTTTATTAATAAAGCTGAATTTACCGAACATCTTTTTTCTTTCCCGCCTGAATACTCCTTCGTTCACGGCTTTCACTTCCTCTATCGAATAAAATGCATGAGGATTATAGCGATTAATAACCGACACAAATTGTTCGATATTTTCTCTTTTTATCACTGAAAAAATCATCTTTACTTTTCCAAGTGAACCTTCAGCATCAACTACAGTAAGTCCGAAATTTTGTTCCCGTAATTCATTGATTAATTCAGTAGTATCTGTTTTCGGAATCACACGTATAATCACACTGCCTATAGAGATTTTTTCTTCCAGGTACATGCCTATATAATTACCCATTGCAAAGCCTCCGCCATAAGCAATATAACAAACTATATTATCTAAATGTTTCATAATCTGGCTTACGGCAAGTAACCAAATAATTACTTCAAAAAACCCAAGCAGGGGAGCTATATGTTTAAACCCTTTTGAAACAAAGATAAGGCGAAGAGTTCCGATACTCACATCACAAATACGGGCAAGAAAAATCAACACAGGCAACATTACCCAAACAAATATATCCGAGTCGAAAAAAACAATACTGTTCATAGAATGGAAAGATTAATAATTACTATGCAAAAGTACAGAATTGTATGAAGAAAATTTTCATAATGTTATTTTTGTTTATTTTTGATAATACTAATTTTCTGTATGCAAAACAAAATCTCTCTTCAGGATAAATTTGTATTTACCGGAATTATATTGTATTTCACAATATGCGTGATTGTTTCATTTACCCAAGATGGAACCGTAGACTCCGGCGATAGCGTCATGCATTTTTTGTTTTCGAAATATTCTTTCATTCATCCTTCATTCTTTTTTCATCATTGGGCAAAACCTTTATTTGTATTACTTAGCTCACCATTCTCACAGTTCGGATTTACAGGAATAAAAATATTCAATTGTGTAGTTGTCTCGCTAACATTGATATTTACTTATCTTACTTCAAAAAAAATCACAAAGGAAAATTCCTTTCTAAGTGCGGTACTCCTGTGTTTTGCTCCGCTTTATTTTGTTATAACATTCTCAGGACTTACAGAACCTCTGTTCGCATTTTTTCTTGTATTTTCACTATATCTGCTGATTTCAGGAAAAGAGATCAGTTCCTCCATACTGATTTCATTTCTACCGTTTGTACGATCCGAAGGTCTTATCTTGCTTGGTGTTTACGCATTCTATCTTATTGTAAAAAGGAAATTCAGGATACTGCCGCTTCTTGCTACAGGGCATGTTCTCTATAGTATTACAGGATATTTCTACTATCACGACCTTTTTTGGGTATTTACTGAAATACCTTACGCAAAGTTAAGCAGTACTTATGGCTCCGGTCAACTTCTTCACTTTGTTGGCCAAATGACGTATGTAATCGGGATACCTATTTATCTTCTTCTTGCATCTGGAATAGCATACATGATCACAACTTTTTTCCATCGCTCTTTCCGAAGTTCAGAATATTATTATAAAGAGAAACTCTTACTGGTATATGGTGGCTTTTTTGCATTCCTTGTTGCTCATAGTTTGTTTTGGTATTTTGGAATATTTAACTCCATGGGGCTTAAGCGTGTCCTGATCTGCGTTATCCCATTCATTTCATTGATCAGTCTTGACGGTTACAATTTTATTACCCGGATTTTGATAAAAAATATACTGAATCTTGGCAGATTTGCAAAAGCAAAGATGCTTAGATTCGGTAATACTGAGCGAGTGAATTCGTCAGCCGACGGATTCATTCTGTCGAAGTATAAAACTCTCAGCAGAATTACAGGATTTCTAGTTATTGCCTGTATTATGATTTTTCCTTTTACAGGTAATCCTGCCGCTATCAAATGGAAGAAAGAATTTTCACTGAGCAACGATCAGATCTTAATTAAAGAAATGGCAAAATATATTAAAAAAAAGAATTATTCCGGTTCAACATATTATTATTACCCTCCATATATCAGTCTCGAATTAGGAATTGATCATTTTGACAGCAATAAGAGAAAAGAACTTCCTGAATTGTTTGAAGGAAAAGAAATTCAAAAAAACGCGTTGATCATCTGGGACGACTGGTGCGCTGTGATAGAAAACGGAATAAGCCTTGAAAAACTTCAAAAAGACGGAAGGTTTGAGGAAATTAAAGACTTTGAATTATCAAAATCAAAGTTCGTTCTCTTTGTCAGGAAATAAATTTATGCTATAAGATTTCCAGGTTAATTTACCCGTAATACTCATACAGATACTGTATCACATAATTCTGGTTCAGCGCCTTTCCATGACGATCTATTGTTACAGCCACTTCAATCAACTTATTATTTTCACCGAACTTCCTGTTTATCCTGCTGCTTAATTCACCTGCCTTATTTGTTTCCAACTGTTCTGTCATGTTACCTCTTTCATCATAAGTTATTGTTGTAGAGCTATAATTGAAACGATCTTCTTCAATAATTTTTATCAATTGCCCTTTGTTATCTTCTTCATGCTCGCTACGGGCTATAAGTTCTTCTTTGGAATTGTATGTCAGCGTTTCTATTCTTTCCCCTTTTTCGTTAAAGACAAATTCTGTTCTTATGGTCTTATTTTCTCCGGCATTAAAACGGGTGATTTCAATTTCATTACCTTTTTCATCATATTTATAATTCACTTCATTCAGAATGTTACCTTCAGCATCATAAGAAATTTCGCAAATCATTTTGCTGTTTTCATATTTCATTTCTTTCCTTGATTCAAGTGCATCATCAGAATCGACAGTAATTTTTTCCAACAGATTGCCTTCGTCATCATAGATATACTCTGTCGTATCATAAGATTCATCCTGATAAATTAAAAATTCTTTTACCAGCCGGCCTTTGTTATTATATTCATAAGCCTTTTTCTCATCCACCAAATCCTCATCATTGATGAGAATTTCTTCAATCAATAAACCCTTGTCGTTATATTTATACTCCCATTTTTGTTCAACAATACCATCACTCATATAAGTGATTTCAGTGAGCGTATGTCCGTCTCTGTCGTATTCGGTAAAAGAGGATATTACCGGAATAATATCTGCAAAGTCCGCTCCTGGCTTCCCTTGCATATAATCATACTTTTGTGTGGTAATTGTTTTGATTGCTGCCATATTATTTACATTATTTTTCACTACCGACCGACTAAAATATTTTGTAACTACCCAATAGGTTAAATACAAATTTATTAATTTCCATCTTCGTTTTTTTAACTTTTATAATCTTCAATTGAGTCGGGGTTTTTCGGTAAAAAGTTTTCTTTGGAAATTATACTTTTGCCTAACTCTCTTTCGGTTTCTTTTCGTGCTTTTCCGGCTACACTTCCACCACGCTTTGCAACTTTTTTGCTTTTGCTAAAATTATCCGGTTTCTCATTTTTCGATATTTCGGTTGTAACTTTCTCGCCAAGCATGGTGAAAATCAGTTCCAAATCAGTCATGTGGTCGCGTAGGTTCTGATTTTTCTTAGTTAAACTTTTCAAATCTTTGTATTCTGAGGGGGTTATTCCAAAAGTGGCTTTTGATATTTCAGCAGTAAGTATTGAGTAATCCCTTTCGCTTTCAATTCCTCTTTCTTTCCATTCATCGGTCAGGTTTTGACGAATGGCAATACCTCTAATCCGTTTATCTATCCAATCTTTTGGGTAGCCTTTTTGTTCATACAAATGTTTCATGCGTTCCTGTGCAAGTTCGGGGTTTTCTATTTCCTGCACTCTTTCATAACCTACCTGAGCTAACCATTTTTTGAATGGCTCGGCTTTAGGAGATGGAATTGATTGAATAATCCGAAACATACTTTTGGCGTTCGCACAATCGGTAACATATTTCTTCCCATCTACACTCTCTAATTTCAGTTGTACCCAAATTGGGGACAACTCAAGTGCGACAAACTCCCGTCGTTTCAATTTTCCCCAATATTGACGTGGGGTGGGTGAATCCGTAAGTACTTCAATTATATCAACAACCGAAAAATACCACTCTTCACTATACCATATCCGGCGTATTTTTTTGCTTTCAAATACAACGATTTTATCCTGTTTCATGGGTTATGATTTTATATCAATGATTCCAATTTTATTTTGCATTTCCTTGCTTGGGGAATTGTTGAAAACGTATAATGAAATTTGTTACAACTGTTTACTAATGATTATTCATCCGGTTCTAAATAAAAATAAACTCCATTTTTTTATTTTTCCGACTATTTGTTTTCTAAAAATTCTTTAGTTCATCTTGTTTTTAGTTGTAAATAAATTACGCACCTATCCATATCAGAGCAGAACAAATTTTAAAATAAATGATAAAAATAACAAAATATATGTTTAATAAAAAACGGGCAGAAATATTTTCCACCCGCTTTACTATTTAGCGATTGAAAGTAACTTACGGGTTGGTTACTTTATACAGTACGAAAGCAAGACATAAAAAAAGCCACTCGTTTGAGCAGCTTTTTAATTGTTCAGTAATTATTACTTGTGTTCCGCAGTAGAAAAGTAAAGAATCATTAAATACCTATTATTACTCCCATTCAAAATTTATTTTAACTGATAATTTTTCATCACCACTATATGTAGCACCACTTGGATAAGAGGTAAGATCAGCTGGATTAAAACTGAAACCATTAATATAAGTATCGCTTTTATAACTACCATCATAATCATAAAACATTATTAAATATTTCTGATTCAAATATGGTAATGTTACCGGCAGATAAGAGCTAAAGGTTCTTGGAAGAGTGGATGGGTCTAAATCTGTTATTGTTTCCCTCTTATATATATCAGTTGTTTGAGTACAAATTTTACAATAAACATCTGGACCGCTTGTCATATCCTAATTTGAACCACTTGAATTTTGAGAAGGCATTTTGATTAAAACAATGCTTTTGATTACGCATTGTTTTGTTTGTGCATGTATGCTCAAGCAAAAAATTGCGAGCATTATTGTTAAAAGTTTTTCTATTCACATTTGACACCTTTGGTGTCTTCACTATACTTTACAAGGGATAAATTGTCACATTTGATTTAAGAACAAGGAACAACGATTTTTGATTGCAGAAGAGCTGCTTTCACTTCGTAAATCATCATTCCCTGCCCGACTACGCCAGTCAGGCGGGGTTAATCATTATTCGATATTCAAAATATTGGACTTTATATACAAGCACTAAGTATAGAAAGACCTTCTTATTAAGGCAAGCCGGCAGGTTTTGAAAATGCAGGGTTCGTAATAAAAGAAGTATCTGACAATGACAACAAAAAAGCTTTCAGATCAGCTTTTTCGGAAGGAATAAGTTGCACACCGCCTTCATTAACCTTTTTCATAAACGGATGAACATAAGGCGACCATACAAGCCCTTCGCTGTAAAAGTTGATTACATCATCAAGCGTAGCAAAACGCCCGTCGTGCATATAAGGACCGACAAGAGAAATATTTCGCAAGGTCGATGCTTTATATGCGCCTATATCAACTGGATCGTGTGTAACAGCATAACGGTCGCGGGAATCAGTAAAAACAGTATCCTTTGCATTATTAAAGTATCCATTGGTTGTAAAAAGTATAGTACCATGGCAATGGAAGCAATCGCCTTTTTCGGTGTTAAAGATCACATAACCATTTAATTCCTGCGGGGTCAGATTCACTTCGCCCCTCATGTACTTATCAAATTTGGAATTTGAAGATATCAGTGTACGAATGAACTGTGCAATAGCTTTTGAAATATTTTTGAATGTTACTATATCCGAACCAAATGCTCTTTTAAACATTGGAGGATATATAGCAATGTTCTGAATTGCTGCTTTTGCCTTATTGGTATCGCTGTGCATTTCGTGAGGAGCTACCACTCCCATCCAGCAAAGGTCTTCAAGGTTTCCGCCATAAGTTTTAGGAGTATTGTAAGCAGGATTACCATGATATACCTTTCCATTCCATAAATACCCGCCTGAGTTAAACACAAGATTTATAAATGGAAGCATTACATGCGGCGTTTTTATCCCTGTAACACCAAAAGCATACCCGAGTCCGTTCTCAAAACTATATTCTTGCCGGTGGCACGTTCCACAAGACATCAGCGTGTCCTGTTTGCCACATAGCCTGCCGTCATAGAAAAGATACCTGCCCAATTCAATACCTTCAACAGTCATGGGATTGTATGCGGGGATATTCAATAAAGTAGGAAAAAACTTTGGGATCTGAATTGAATATGGCGTTGGAATATATTCATTGTTTGGAGGAGCCTGCAGTTCATCCTTTTTACAGGCAACAGCAAAAATAATAAATGCAATAGTAAGGATTATCAGGTATTTTACAATTTTCATAATACCGGGCATTCAATGATTTTCTAAAACAAAAATAATGATTTTCAACGAAAAACAACAAGTATTTTACATATTTTTGCGGAAATAATATCTCCGCCATTTTGAGAAATATAAATAAGTATTATTATGAAATATACATTCTATATTCGTAAATCATAAATAAAAAAGTATGCCTTTTAACGTTTATAAATCATCCGCAGGATCAGGTAAAACATTTACTCTTGTAAAAGAATATATCAAACTATCCATTCACAAACCTGATCATTTCAGACATATTCTTGCTATTACCTTTACAAACAAGGCTGCCAATGAAATGAAGGAAAGGGTGATCCGGTATCTTACCGAATTATCTGCCGATCCACCTGATAAAAAAAGCGCTGCGTATAAATTTCTTTTACCTGAGCTTTTAAAAGACACATCTTTCAACGAACATGAAATATCTGCAAAAGCCCGCCAGGTGATAGATTCCATTCTTCACAATTATTCTGATTTTGCAATATGCACAATTGATTCTTTTGTTCACCGTATTATACGCACTTTTGCGCACGACCTGAATATCCCCCTCAACTTTGAAGTGGAGATGGATACAGACAAATTGCTTTCGGAAGCTATAGATATTCTTCTCAGTAAAGCGGGATCGGACGAGTTGTTGACCAAGGCGCTTGTTGAATTTACCGAAGCAAAGGCTGATGATGAGAAAAGCTGGCATATCGAAAACGACCTGCAAACTTATGCACAACAGCTTTTCAAAGAAGATAACTTAGTTCATTTAGAAAAGTTACGCAATTTAAGTATTAAGGATTTCCTTGATATTCGCAGAAAACTCGGAAGCGCGATTTCTAAATTTGAAAATGTCATTATCAAAACTGCGGGTGAAGCCTTTGGTCTGATCAGGCAAAACGAGATTCCAACCGACTCATTTTACCGCGGGAATACAGGTATTGGAAAGTATTTTGAAAATCTTTCTAATGGCTTTATTGAAAAGATAAATCCGAATATCTATGTAACAGAAACCATGGAACAAGATAAGTGGCACGCAGGGAAAGCCACAGCATCGGATAAAACAAGGATCGACTCAATCAAAGAACAACTTATCGAAGCTTTTCTGAAAATTTCCGGTCTGAAAGAAAAACATCACAAACACTATGTACTCATGAACATGGTATTTGCGAATATATACCCGCTTGCCGTGCTCAACGAGATCGAAAAGATCATTGATGAAATAAAAAAGGAAAACAATATTCTTTCTATCTCGGAATTCAACAGGAGGATTTCAGAAATAGTGATTTCGCAACCGGTTCCGTATATTTATGAAAGAACAGGCGAACGTTACCAAAACTACCTGATCGATGAATTCCAGGATACATCTGCCTTGCAATGGATGAACCTGCTGCCGTTATTAGAAAATTCGTTGTCTTATGATCATTTTAACATGATAGTAGGCGATGGCAAACAGGCTATTTACCGCTGGAGAGGCGGTGATGTAGAACAATTTGCCATACTGCCAAAAGTGCCTGCGCAAATTTCAGATCAGTTTTCCATCGAAAGAGCAGAAGCGCTCAACCGTCATTACAACGAATATAGCCTGTCGTCCAACTTCAGGTCTAAGGCAGAAATCATTGATTTTAATAATAAATTTTTCGGTTTTATTGCTGAAAGCAGTTCGGAATATATAAAATCGATCTACAAAAATTGTCAGCAAGTATTCAATGCCGAAAACAAAGGCGGTTACATACAAATTGATTTTATAAATAGTATCTCTAAAAACAAGGGAATCCGTCATTGCGAGCGTAGCGAAGCAATCTCTCAACCAATGGGATTGCTTCGGTCGTTCCTTCCTCGCAATGACGCTCTCGGGGTTTTTAGAGATACTTCAAATAGCAATAATAACGAAGATGAAACTTATAATGATTGTTCGCTGAATAAAATTACTGAAATCATAAGGGAGTTGGAAGGACAAAACTTTTCGTTGCGCGATATCGCCATACTATGTAGGTCTAACAATAATGCTTCAGCAATTGCGAGGCATCTGATTTCACTTGGCATTAACGTAGTTTCCGATGAATCTTTGCTGATATCGGGTTCACAGGAAGTAAATTTTTTAATAGCTATTGCGTCTTTTATTTCAAACACCAATGACGAAATCGCCAAGTATCGCATTCTTCATTATCTCACAAAAACCAAACATATCAAGGAAAAGGAATTGTATTCCATAAGCAAAAAACTTAAAATAAACAAATCAATAAGTACAAACCTTTTTCTCGGGTATCTGAAAGAAAATAATTTCAGTATGGACATTACTGTTCTTTCCTCTATGCCCGTTTTTGATTTATTTGAAGAATTGCTATCAGTCTTTGGAATTAATAAGATCACCGATCCATACATTCAATTCTTTCTTGATGCTGTGTTTGAATTTTCTTCTGAAAAAGAAAATACCATTATAAAGTTCCTTGAATGGTGGGACGAACAGAAAGATAAAAAATCCATCATTGTTCCCGTAGGAATCGATGCAGTCCGGATCATGACTATACACAAATCGAAAGGGCTGGAGTTTCCTGTAGTCATCTATCCTTATGCAACTGAGAAATTCAGAAACACAAAAGATAATCTGTGGATAAATACTGAAATTACTGAAGTTCCGGAATTAAAATCTTCACTTGTCGCCAACAGCAGCAGGATGGAAGAAACCGAATACGCCGGTCTATATAACGCAGAAAGAGATAAATCCATGCTCGACCTTCTGAACGTGTTTTATGTAGTGATGACAAGGCCTTCCAAAAGACTCTATATTTTATCCAGAACTCCTTCAAAAGATTTTCTCAAACCTAAATCAATACCTGATTTTCTCGCTTCCTACCTGCAATCAACAGGATTATGGGATGAAAATACACAGGTCTATTCTTTTGGCGAAAAAATACCGGATGTAAAAAATGGTCAGGCGGATAATAATTCAGGCATTTCCCTGCCTTGCCGGCAGGCAGGGTTGCATCCTTTTTCCATAAGACACCGGAAGCAGGTGATCCACTTAAAAACAAAAGCTACTGATCTTTGGGACACTGAAAACCCGGTCCGGAACAGCGAATGGGGAAATCTTATTCACTATGCTTTATCAAATATTAATCATGCTGAAGATGTGAAAAGCGCCGTTGCGCAACTGATTCAAAATGGAATGGCGACAATTGAACAAGCTGAAGAGCTGAATAAAAAAATATCCGCTGTTATCGCCGATCCTTTAATAAACAAGTACTTTCAGCCGGGATGTGTAATTAAAACCGAAGCGGAAATCCTTTTAAAAGACGGCTCAACATTACGCCCCGACAGGGTTATTATTGAAGGTGATAAAGCAATTGTGATCGATTATAAAACAGGCGGCATAAACGATTCGCATGAAAAACAGATTAGCAAATATGCTGAAGTATTAAGAGAAATAGGTTATACCGAAACAGAAAAATTTCTTGTGTATATTGATTTGAATAAAGTGGTGCAGGTATAATAACTTTATTTTATGTAGGTTTGTAATAACCATAAATTTTTAAAAGAATTGGACAAACAGCTTGAAGAAAATTTAAAGTTACTTTTTGAAAAATGGTCGGGTGTACAAGCCGAAAGTATTGTGGAACTGCCGTCTTCCGGTTCATACAGGCAATACTACCGGCTAAAAAGCGGCGGACGTACCGCTATTGCAGCATACAATCATGATGCAAAAGAAAACATTGCATTTTTAGCATTTACAAAACATTTTTATAAAAAAGGACTCCCTGTTCCGGAATTGCTGGCTGCCGATGAGGCTAACAACATTTATTTGCTTGAGGATCTTGGCGACACCACTCTTTTTTCATGGCTTTCGGAAAAACGCCAACAGCAAGGATTTTCGGATGAAATTATTGAAGTTTATAAAAAAATAATTAAAATTCTTCCGCAGTTCCAGGTAGTAGTTTCAAAAGATATTGATTACACCTTATGCTATCCGAGAGATCATTTCGACAAGCAATCCATGTTGTGGGACCTGAATTATTTTAAATATTATTTTTTGAAACTCGCAAAAATAAATTTTGACGAGCAAAAACTTGAGGATGATTTTCAGGCATTTTCTGATTTCTTACTTACAACCGATTGCAATTATTTTCTTTACCGCGATTTCCAGTCGAGGAACATTATATTGAAAAATAGCCTGCCCTATTTTATCGATTACCAGGGGGGACGAAAAGGCGCTTTGCAATATGATATCGCATCTTTGCTGTACGATGCAAAGGCAGATATACCGCAGGAAACAAGAACTGCATTGCTCGGATATTATATTAACGTTTTGGGGAAATTCATTTCAGTAAACCCAAAAGAGTTCACTTCTTATTACTATGGATATGTATTAATCCGCATTATGCAAGCTCTTGGGGCTTATGGTTTTCGTGGATTCTATGAAAAGAAAGAACATTTTCTGCAAAGCATCCCTTATGCACTTGACAATCTTTCATGGCTGCTTGAAAATACTGAAATACCATGCAGGATACCAACATTGATGAATGTTTTGCATAAACTTGCTCAATCGGAAAAACTACGCTTATTAGGCAAAAAAGAACCAAAAACTAAAATAACTATTACAAGCTTTTCATACAAGAATGGCATTCCAACCGATAACTCAGGTAACGGTGGCGGGTTTGTATTTGATTGCAGGGCATTACATAATCCCGGCAGGTACGAATCATACAAAACCCTCACAGGAAAAGATAAAGAAGTGATTGAGTTTTTGAAAAAGGAACCGGAAATTTATGAATTTATGAATCATGTGTATGGCTTGGTTGATAAGACTGTTGAGAACTATATAAAAAGAAATTTTTTTCATTTACAGGTTAATTTCGGTTGTACAGGGGGGCAGCATCGTTCCGTATTCTGCGCAAATATGCTTGCTGAACATTTGCAAATAAAATATGATGTTGATGTTGAACTTCATCATAGAGAATTATAAGGACATCTCTAAAAACTGAAAATCAGCTTTACCCCTAACCCTAAAGGGAGGCTGATTTTCAGATGTTTCACCCTTTAGGGACGGGGTAAAAAAACATCTGAAAATTAGTTTTTAAATGGTACTATTAGTAATAACTGATATCACACATATATAATAAAAGAATACGAATGAAAGCAATGATATTCGCCGCAGGGCTTGGCACACGGCTGAAACCCATAACCGATAACAAGCCGAAAGCGTTGGTGGAAGTGAACGGAAAACCTTTGCTCGAACATGTCATTAGCAGATTACAGAAGTACGGATACTCGGATATCATCATCAATATTCATCATTTTGCTGAACAGATAAAAGATTTTTTAAAGCATAAAAATAATTTTGGTATTCACATTGAAATTTCTGATGAATCTGACGAATTGCTCGATACAGGAGGTGGACTAAAAAAGGCTTTATGGTTTTTTAATGATGGCATGCCTTTTCTTGTTCACAACGTGGATGTACTTTCTGACGTTGACTTAGAATCTTTTTATCAATCGCACATCCAGAGCAACTCGATTGCAACGCTGGCGGTGAGACAAAGAAAAACTTCAAGATACTTCCTATTTGATGATATGTTATCTCTTTGCGGGTGGAAAAATACGAATACCGGTGAAATAAAAATTTCCAAAGGAAATTCTGATGCACTGATACCGCTTGCATTCAGCGGCATTCAGGTACTCAGTCCTGAAATTTTTGAACTTATAAATGAAACAGGAAAATTTTCAATGATCGATGTTTACCTGCGTCTTGCCACATACAATCGCATTACAGGATTCAGGCACAATACAGGGTATTGGTACGACCTTGGGAAACCCGATAGTATTAGAGATGCGGAATACATTCTTTACAAAAACAAAACGGAATGACTTTTTTAAAAAAACTCACTGATCATATTATTGACAAGCATGGAGACAACATCAACAACTTATGCTTTGTGCTTCCCAACCGCAGGGCGGGTCTTTATTTAAAAAAGTACCTCGCACAAAAAATCAATAAAGTTATTTGGGCGCCTTCCGTTTTTTCTATCGAAGATTTTGTGAGCAATATTACAGGCATTACTATTGCCGATCAGACCACTCTTTTATTCGAATTCTACAGTGTATATAAAGAAATGGAAGGTACGAATGCGCAGCCCTTCGATGAATTTATGACATGGGGACAGGTATTGTTAAACGATTACAACGATGCTGATCTGAACCTTGCTGATACAGAAAGTCTTTTTCAATATTTGAACGAAGCAAAAGCGCTAAGCCTCTGGAACCTTGAAGGCACACCCTTAACCGATCACGAAAAAAATTATCTTAAATTTTATAATTCCCTTAGCAGATATTACAAAGGATTTGTATCTTTGTTACTTAGCAAAAACGCCGGCTACCAAGGGCTCGTGTACAAAACAGCTGCGGAAAATATTGTTGAATACTCGCAAAGTCCGGCATTTCAAAACATCATCTTTGCCGGTTTCAATGCGATTACCGCTTCGGAAGAAAAGATCATCAAAGCCCTCACTTCATCAGGAAAAGCAGAAATTTTCTGGGATGCAGAAAAATACTATATGGATAATGATGTTCAGGAAGCAGGAACATTCCTCAGAAAATACAGGAAATACTGGAAGCTGAAAGAATTCAACTGGATAGAAGATCACTTTGCAGAAGATACTAAAAACATCATTATTACAGGTGTTCCGTTAAAAATCGGTCAAACGGGATTAGCTGGAGCTTTGCTTTCAGAAATGAATGATGATAAAGCAAATTCAGAGAATACCGCCCTTGTGCTTGCTGATGAGAGCCTGCTCATACCCATGCTTTATTCCATTCCTGAAAATGTAAAAGACATTAATATCACAATGGGGTATCCCCTATCGAATTCCACAGCACACAGTCTTTTTTTGAATATTTTTACGCTTCACGAAAATTCCCGGAAATATAGCAGTGGAAAAACTATCCGCTTTTATTACAAGGATATCGTGAATCTTTTAAGTCATCCATATTTCCAAATGATTGGCGCCACCGGTAAAACATCCTGGGTTGAAGAAATCCTTTCAGGCATTAAAAATTCGAATCGTATTTTTTATACATACAAAGAAATTGCCCCACAAGTGAAGCATCCGGAAATATCATCTCTGTTCGAAAAAACAATAGAAAACCCGGATGATTTGCTCAACTGGTTTACTTCTATCATTGGTGTAATTCGCGATATCCTGATTTCAGGCAATAAAACTAAAAATAATAATGGAGGATTCGACCTGGAGTACCTCTTTCATTATGCTGTTATCATTACAAAAATAAAGAACCTGTTTAAAAAATACGGTTTTATAAATGACATAAAAACACTGCGTAAAATATTCTCATGCCTTGCAGAAACTGCCACCATGCCATTTTATGGCGAACCGCTGAAAGGTTTACAGATAATGGGAATGCTGGAAACGCGTGCGCTTGATTTTGAAAACATTATCATTCTTTCCGTCAATGAGGGTATATTGCCGTCAGGCAGATTTCAAAGCACTTTCATTCCTTATGACATTAAAAAAGAAATGGGGCTGAACACCTACAAGCAGAAAGAATCAATTTTTGCATATCATTTTTACAGGTTGCTTCAACGTGCGAAAAACATTCATATAATTTACAATACGCAAGCTGATGATTTTGGAAGTGGAGAAAAAAGCCGTTTTATCACACAGATCGTTGAAGAATTACCCCGATACAACAGCAAGATAAACATTCAACAAAAACTTCTCATTAATGAACCGCCTGCACAAACAGAACATTCCATTTCTATTAACAAATCGCCTGAAATCATTGCAGCTCTTTTACAACATGCTGAAAAAGGATATTCGCCTTCAGCTATTAACGCTTACATCAGTTGTAAGCTCAGGTTTTACTTTCAATATGTTGAAGGAATTAAAGAAACTGAAGAAATTGCTGAAACCATCGACGCTGCTACACTCGGAAGCGTAGTGCATTATGTGTTGCAAAAACTTTATACGTCAGTAAAAAACAAACAGTTCCTTCAAAGCGACATAAAACCAATGTCTATTCAGGTGGAAGCGCTTACCAAGGAAGGATTTGCAGCATACTACCCAAACGGTGATGTGAATTACGGGAAGAACCTTTTGATAGTAAAAGTAGCCAACAAGTTCCTGAATAATTTCATGCATCAGGAAGCCGCTTTCATAGAAAAACTTAATCAATCAAAGCAGGCGCTTACTGTTACAATGCTTGAAGAACTCCTTGAAACATCTGTTTCGGTAAGCTTACAGGATGGCAAAATAATTCCTGTTAAAATAAATGGTTATATCGACAGGATTGATCGCTCCGGAGAAACCATAAGGATCATTGATTACAAAACAGGTGTGGTAAAAAAAGACGAACTGAAATTCGACTCGTGGGATCAACTCCTTAACGACAGTAAATATGCAAAAAGTCTGCAATTGCTTATGTATGCTTACCTGTATAGCAAGAAAAACAAAACTGAAAAT
>Ga0265296_1001974_pt1 | contig 21759 bp, 17 predicted proteins | sample MunlanPumphouse1_FD_189073 | JGI IMG/M metagenome (GOLD analysis project Ga0265296, IMG submission 189073) | Groundwater microbial communities from a municipal landfill in Southern Ontario, Canada - Pumphouse #1 | ecosystem: Environmental > Aquatic > Deep subsurface > Groundwater | place... | reverse complement strand
TATTAATCGTTGAGGCGCCTTCTCTAATTACCGCTTCGATAATCCGGTAAAGAAAATCCCTTTCGGTGCGGGTGGAATCTTCCGGAGAAAATTCAATATCCTGAAACTTCTTTCTTGCTAAACGAGTTGACTCCACCGCCAATTTCAGAATTTCATCTTCGGCCTTGCGGAATTTATAGCGCATGTGTATCTTGGAGGTGGCCAGAAACAAATGCAGGCGCGGATGCAAGGCACTTTTAAGCGAATGCTGCACTGCCTCAATGTCCGCTTTAATGCAGCGCGCCAAAGCGCAGACCGCGCTTTTCCTTATTGCCTTGGCAATGACGCTGACAGCCCGGAAATCATCCGGGCTGGCAATAGGGAAACCGGCCTCGATCACATCTACCCCTAATTTTTCCAGTAGAATTGCTAGCTCCAGCTTCTGGTCAGAAGACATGCTCGCGCCAGGGGCTTGTTCTCCGTCGCGCAATGTGGTATCAAATATGAGTATCTTTTGCATATTATTACTCTGCGGTCAAAATTAGTGTCATTACGACTCCAATGTGTCATTGCGAGCGATTTTTGCGAAGCAATCTTTTAGCCTAAAAGATTGCTTCGGTCGCTTCGCTCCCTCGCAATGACACCTTTAAAAATTACCCATCAATTACACTTTCTTCATCCAGGGCATCATCTCTCTCAGCTCCTTGCCCACCTTCTCTATCGGATGACTGTCTCCTTGGGCAAGCAGGCCATCAAAATTCTTCCTGCCGGTTTCATTTTCCTTTATCCACTCGCGGGCGAATTTACCGGACTTGATTTCCTTGAGCATCTTCTTCATCGCCTTACGGGTCTTAGCAGTGATAATCTTAGGCCCCCGGGTTAAATCGCCGTAGGTAGCGGTATTAGATACCCGGCGGCGCATCCCGCTGATGCCGAATTCCTGAATCAGGTCGGTGATCAGTTTTAGCTCATGCAATACTTCAAAATAGGCGATCTCCGGCTGGTAGCCTGCTTCGATCAAAGTATCAAAACCGGCCTTGATTAATTCCGTAACCCCTCCGCAAAGCACTGCCTGTTCGCCAAAAAGGTCAGTCTCGGTTTCTTCGTCAAAAGTAGTTTCAATAATGCCGGCGCGGGTAGCTCCGATTGCCTTAGCATAGGCTAGGCCGATCTGCTTTGCCTGGCCTGTAGCATCCTGAAAAACCGCCAGTAAACTAGGCACGCCCTTTCCTTCTTCAAACATCCTGCGCACCAATGCGCCCGGGCCTTTAGGGGCAACCATAAAAACATCCACATTCTTCGGCGGCTTAATCTGTTTGAAACGGATATTAAAGCCATGGGAAAAACACAGGGCCTTGCCCTTTTTTAAATTCGGCTTGATACTTTCCTTATAGACCTTGGCCTGCGCGTGGTCCTGGGTAAGGATCTGAATGACATCTCCGGCCTTAGCTGCTTCAGCAGCGGAAACCGGGACAAAGCCATCGGCTTTAGCCTGCTGGAAATTCGCCGTGCCCTCTAATTCCGAAACCACTACCCGCACCCCGGAATCGCGCAGGCATAAGCTCTGTCCGCGGCCCTGAATGCCGTAGCCGATAATTGCCACTGTCTTATCTTTTAAAATACTTAAATCCGCGTCCGAGTCATAATAAACTTTCGCCATGTAATCCTCCGCTTTTGCCCAATAAATTGGGCAACTACCTTAACAACCTATAACCAAACTGCCGCTTCTTACTAATTCTCTAACTCCAAACTGGCTCAAACTCTCCAATAAATCTTTTATTTGCTGATGGTCTCCCACGGCTTCGATAATCCCCGTATCGCCTTTATGCTGGAGGACCTTACCGGCGTATTTAGCGGCGACATTCTCCAACTTGATTTTGTCTTTGGCTGAATATTCTACTTTTACTAAAACCAGTTCGCGGCTGACGTGCTCTTTCTTAGTAAAATCAGTGACGGTAATCACGTCAATGAGCTTATTCAGTTGTTTCTTGATCTGATCAAGCACCTTCTCATCCAGAGCATCCACCACGATAGTCATATAGGAAACCGCCGGGTCATTAGTCTCAGAAACTGCCAGCGATTGAATATTATAACCCCGCGCGCTGAATAACCCGGCCACTCGCGCTAAGACACCGAATTTATTTTCAACTAGGACTGAGATAGTGTGCTTCATTTTATTCTCTGAAATCTAGGGAACGTTTCTATTTTTTCTTTAGAAAAAAAATAGAAACGTTCCCATGTTTTACGCTAATCCCCCGATTATCTTATTGATTGCCTCTCCTGCCGGAACCATGGGAAAAACATTTTCTTCCGGCTCAACCTGAAAATCAATTAACACCGTGTTATCTATAGAAATCGCCCGCTCAATCGCCGGGCGCACATCCTCTTTCTTAGTTACCCGGATCCCAACTGCACCATAGCTTTGCGCTAACAACACATAATCCGGCCCGGAAATACAGGTATAGGAATAACGCCTTTTGTAAAATAATTCCTGCCACTGCCGCACCATGCCTAAATAACCGTTATTCAATATCATTACCTTAACATTGATTTTATTGCAGACGCAAGTAGCTAATTCCTGAATATTCATCTGAATTGAGCCGTCTCCGGCAATATCAATCACCATCTTATCCGGGCGGCCGAGCTTTGCCCCTATTGCTGCCGGAAAACCAAAACCCATAGTGCCTAAGCCGCCGGAGGAAATAAAACTGCGCGGATAGAGATATTTATACCACTGCGCTGCCCACATCTGGTTTTGCCCGACTTCAGTAGTAATAATTGCTTCGCCCTTGGTGACTTCATCAATTTGCTCAATCACAAACTGCGGCATAATTTTATTGCCTAAGTCTCTATAGCTAAGCGGGTGTTTTTTCTTCAGGCCCTCTACATGTTTGAGCCAATCTGAAACTTCCGGCGGCGATCTTAATTCTTCTAGGAGCTGGCCTAAGACATTTTTGCAGTCGCCGACAATCGGTATTTCTACAGAAACATTTTTGCTAATCGATGCCGGATCAATATCAATATGGATCACCTTGGCTCCCGGAGCAAAAGCATCTAACCTGCCGGTCACCCGGTCGTCGAAACGGGCTCCCACAGCAATGATTAAATCCGCCTCCATAATGCTGTGGTTAGCAAAAGCTGTCCCGTGCATCCCCAACATACCAAGAGATAGCGGATGCTTAGCGGAAAATGCGCCGATGCCCATTAGCGTCCAGGTTACCGGAGCCTGGATTTTTTCCGCCAGTTCTTTTAGCTCCAGGTGCGCCCCGGAAGTAATCACTCCCCCGCCTATATAGAGGATCGGCCTTTTTGCCCGGGCGATCAACTTGACGGCCTTTTTAATCTGCCCGGGATGGCCAAAATATGTCGGCTGGTAACTGCGGATTTTTACTTCTTCCGGCCAGATAAATTCCGTATCGGCAAGCTGCACATCCGACGGTAAATCGATTACCACCGGGCCGGGCCGGCCGGTTGTGGCAATGTAAAAGGCCTCGCGGATTATGCGCGCCAAATCTGTTACATCCTTCACCAGAAAATTATGTTTGGTAATCGGCCGGGTGATCCCGGTAACATCCGCCTCCTGAAAAGCATCATTGCCGATGAGGGAAGTTTTAACCTGCCCGGCAATGGCAATCATCGGGATAGAATCCATGTAAGCCGTGGCAATGCCGGTAACCAGATTAGTTGCCCCCGGACCGGAAGTAACAATACAAACTCCCGGTTTGCCTGTTGCGCGGGCATAGCCGTCAGCAGCGTGCGCTGCCCCCTGCTCATGGCGGGTAAGGATAAAACGGATATCCGAATCGTAAAGTTTATCGAAGGTAGGCAGAATCTGCCCGCCGGGGTATCCGAAGATTATCTGGACCCCTTCGCGTTTCAAACACTCAATCAAGATTTGTGCGCCAGTCATATTAGGTCATAGGTCATAGGTCATAGGTCATAGGGAAAAATTCTTACTATGAGCCATGAGCTATGACCTAAAGGTATTGTTTAAGTTAATATTGCTCCCTTGTCCGCAGAACTCACCAATTTAGAATAGCGCGCAAGATACCCCGTCTTAATCTTCGGCGGAAGCGGTTTCCAGTTTTTAAATCTTTTCCTGATTTCAATTTTTGTCAACACAACTTCGAGCCTTCTATTAGGAATATCGATGTTAATTATATCACCGTCTTTTAAAATTGCAATCAGCCCGCCTGCGGAGGCTTCCGGAGAAACATGCCCGATGCAGGGGCCTTTGGTGCCGCCGGAAAACCTTCCGTCAGTAATTAAGGCCACGGAGTCACTCAAGCCCATTCCCACGATTGCCGAAGTGGGTGCCAACATCTCGCGCATGCCCGGCCCGCCTGCAGGGCCTTCGTAGCGAATAACAATTACTTCGCCACCTTTAATTTTTCCGCCAAGAATTGCGTGCATAGCTTCTTCTTCGCGGTTAAAGACCTTTGCCTTTCCGCTGAATTTCATCATCTTAGCACTTACCGCTGCCTGCTTAACTACTGATCCCTCGGGCGCTAAGTTTCCACGCAAGACCGCAATTCCGCCTTGGCTGTGATACGCCAATTTCAGCGGGCGGATCACGTTATTATCATAAATCTGGGCCTCATCGGCAATGGCAAATGTATTTTGGCCGCTGACATTAAGGGTATTATTTAAATTACTTTTTAGCCTCTTGAGTACCGCAGGTACGCCTCCGGCGTATTCTAAATCTTCCATAAAATGTTCCCCCGCAGGCTCGATATTAGTAATATGCACCACTCTCTGGCTGATTTTATCAAAAGTTTTTAAATCCAGGCTGATCCCTGCTTCATGGGCAATAGCCATTAAATGTAAAACCGTATTAGTCGAGCCGCCTAAAGCCATGTCCACTACAATTGCATTTTCCAAAGACTGCCTTGTAATAATCTTTCGCGGCAGGATATTTTTCCTGACTAATTCTACGATCCGCTCCCCGCTATCCTGGGCAATCCGGCGCTTCTTCGCTGATACCGCTAAAGCTGTGCCACAACCAGGCAAAGACATACCCATAGCTTCAGTTAGGCAAGCCATAGTGTTTGCAGTATACAGGCCCTGGCAGGAGCCTGCCCCGGGACAGGCCTCCATCTCAAGGCAAGTTAATTCCTTTTGGGAAATCTGCCCCTTCTTTGCCCGGGCCAAAGCCTCAAAAGTATCATGCACAAAAGCAAGTTTTCTTTTATTGTAGCGCCCGGAGAGCATCGGCCCGGCAGTAACAATAATCGCCGGGATATTTAAGCGCGCGATACCCATCAGCATTCCGGGAGTAATTTTATCGCAATTAGTCAAGCAGACGATTCCATCTAGCTGGTGCGCGTTGCAGACGGTTTCAATGGTATCAGCAATAATTTCACGCAAAGCTAAAGGATAACACATCCCCAAATGGCCCATTGCCAGGCCATCGCAGATGCCCGGGACGCCAAAGAAAAACGGCACCCCACCCCCATAGCAGACGCCGCGCTCGATAAAACGTTCCAGATCGCGCATGCCGATATGGCCGGGAATCAAATCGGTAAAAGAAGTGGCCACGCCGATAAACGGCTTATCTAAGTCTTTTCTGGTCAGGCCAGTAGCATGCAATAACGCCCGATGCGGAACCCGCTCTATGCCTTTCTTAATTGTGTCGGAACGCATATTGACTCCTTAGCTATAAGTTACGAAGGACGACGGAAGACCGCTTCGCTAGGATGAAAGACGCCAACCCTATACTTCGTCCATCCTCCCTCATCCTTCTTCCTTCGGAACGCCCATTATTCTACTAGTCAGCCCCTTCACCGTCGTGGATAATCGCCTCTTTGTCATCGCGCTTGCGCCAAATCACCCGTTTCAAGGTAACGTATTTGTCTACCAGTTCTTTATTATTCACGCAGTTTAATTGTTTAAAAAGAAAATCAAACTTAACTTCCAGCTCGGCAGCAATTGCGTCGCGAATTGCTTTCGACAGCCCCATGATTTCTTTCTTAAAGGGCCCCAGAGCCTTCTTGCGCGTCTTATAGAAAAACTGCTCTTCAGTTTCGCCAACTTTACTTTCGCTGGCGGCGTTAATTTTCAACCACTCGTAGATTTTATGCTTTAGCTCCGCTGGAAAGTGCTTGCTTTCATAAATCATATTCTGGAACTCAGTAGCCAAATGCACCTCGCAAGTTTCCGTCTCGGGAAATTTATGAAATGCCTCTGCCGGCAAAGTAGAAGCACCATGTTGCACTGCCCCTGCCAAGCCAAATTCCTCGCGGGCTATTTTAGAGAGCGCCTTTAAAGTCTCAAAATCCAGCTTTACCTGCGCGATTGAGCCGTCCGGTAATACCACTCCTCCGTGTGAAGTGCCGGTCTGAATACTAATTTTGCTGATGCCGGTGCGGCCCTTACGCAGCCTTTCCTTATACCCTTGCATAAATGCCCGTAAGTCTTCCGGGGTAGAATTCTTACTGCCCACCTCGCCGATCTCCCCACCCACGGAGACTTCCACTCCCCGCGGCTGGACCTGACGGATGAATTGCGTCAGCTTAGCGCAAACTTCGTAATTGAGAAACTGCTGTTTTTTGATATCGCTTTTGGAAAGGTCTACCAGCGTCGAAGAATCAATATCAATATTATAGAACCCGCATTCTACAGCCTCGGCAATCAAAGCCTTTAAACTATCCAGCTCTTTCTCCGGGTTCTCCTGGAATTTTTTATGGTTTACCTGAGTGTGGTCTGCCTGGATGAATATCGCTCCGCTGTAATTCTCAATAATTGCCGCAGCAAGAATTACGCTGGAAAATTCTATTGGCGGCTGCGCGGTATAACCCATTTCCGACTTGGCGATCTCAAAGATAAAAGCGCCGCTGTTATTAATTTTGGCTACCCGAAAAATCGCCCGCGCCAAATCATAAGTCATACTTCTTAAATTTATCGCCGGCACGGTGAACCCCGTTAGAGATTTTTCCCTCCCGGCATCTACATTTATCTCTAACGGGGTGAAACCGCTAAAATTTCCCTGCCCGCGCGCCATATAAAACTCATGGATACTGGAAAGGTAAATCCCTTTCTTGTAGGCCAATTCGAGGATCTTCTTGCCCAAAGTTTTCTTGACTGCTGCATCGTCAGACATAATCAGGTCCATTGCCAGCTTTTCCGCATCAAGAGGTTTCCTGCCCATTTCTTCTTAATCCTCCTCGTATAATATGTTTATCAGACAAGTTAACCGCGTTTATCAGGAAATCAGATTATCAGTGGGTAGATTATCAGGATACCAGTATATCAGATTTATCTTTTTCCTGATTCCCTGATACGCTGATATCCTGCTTACTGATACCCTGATAGCCTGATATGCGCTTTTAAGCTTTCTTTGTTGAATTATGTCAATATCTTAATTAACTTATACCAGCTATCCACTTCTAAATTTTTCTTTTCTATAGCTGTGGCAAAATCTACGCTGATTACCTTGCCGCAGCATAAGCCCACTGCTAAATCAGCTTTCCCCTGTAAAATTTGCTCTACTGCCGCATGGCCTAACTTTAAGGCTATGTCGCGGCTAAAGGCTGTGGGCCGGCCGCCGCGCTGAATATGGCCTAAGGTAACTGCCCGGGTTTCTAAAGTAGTTATTTCGTGAATCTTTCTAGCGATATCCTCGGCTTTAGCCGCGCCTTCGGCAACCACAATGATCCAGCTGACCTTGCCTTTTAAATTTCCGTTAACGATATCATGGCACATTACCTGTAAATCGAATTTCCGCTCCGGGATAATCACGCCTTCGCACCCGCCGCCTAAGGCAACCGCCAAAGCAATATACCCGGAATCCCTGCCCATTACCTCCACCACAAAAATTCGCTCCATAGAGGTAGCGGTATCGCGGATATTATCAATGGCGGCGAGTGCGGTATTTACCGCGGTATCCGCGCCGAAGGTCAAGTCAATTCCGTTGATATCATTATCAATAGACGCGGGAATCCCGATTACCGGCACTTTATATTTCTGGTAAAAAATATGCGCCGCGGTAAAACTGCCGTTGCCGCCGATAACAATCAAGCCGTCAATAGAATGCTTCTTTATAGTCTGAAAAGCCCTCTCTCTTCCTTCTTCAGTCGTGAATTCCGGGCAGCGCGCGGTCTTTAAGACCGTCCCGCCCTGATTGATAATTCCGGAAACCGAACGGTGGTTAAAAAGCTTGAGCTCTTCGTTAATTAGCCCCCACCAGCCGCGGGAAACACCCATTACCTCTACCTTCTGGTTAATTGCGCAGCGCACAACGCTGCGGATAGCCGCGTTCATCCCCGGGGCATCGCCGCCGGTGGTTAAGACTGCAATGCGTTTTATCGGCATGCTATAACCCCTCTACCTGCATATCCTTTGGATGCTCTATAATATAGGTATAGGTAATTTCCTGCTTGGCCTTGGGCTCCAAAGCAAATTCCCAGAGCCAGACGCCTTTTCTGTCTTTCCAATCTTTTAATTTTGGCTCAACGCTCACATTGGTTATTTTTACCTTAATCCGGTCGTCTTCGGAAACCGGCAGCGACTCAAATAATTTTACATCTATTTTTTTAGACTTATAATTTTCCATCGTCAGTTTATATTTAAAGGTTGAAACCCTGTTCGGCGAAGGAATGCCTGCGATTAAAGTCTCATCCACCTTCTTTTCAATCTGTTCTCTTTTGGCCTTGACGGATTCGTCTGCGCCTAAATATAAATCAAATTCTTCGCCGGGCCCGATATTGCCAATATTTGAGGAACCGGTATAATCGCCATCTAAGAATATATTCACCCTGCCGCCTAACAGCTGTAAATCCTTGGCATTAGCCACCCGGCTGCCTAAATAAGCGGAAAGCACGGCGCGCGGATAACTGGAATATGCGAATTTTGCGCTTAAGGCCTGCGTAGATACCGGGAGCTTGTGATCTGAGCCGTCGGATTTAACGCTTACCCCTTTAGCCAGCTTATACACTACAGCCACGCCTTTTTCCTGCGCTTGTGAATAAACGGATTCCGGCTTCGCACGTACCATGTCTTCGCTAAAAGCTTTCGTTTGAGATATTGATTCTCTAGCGAAGTCCGCTTTACCTGCTTCTAACATTTCATTATCTCTCATCCGCTGCGCTGGCCGGATAAACCAAGGAGAAACATAAGGCATATTTCCGCCAACCGCCGGTCTTGCCGTAGATAACGACATCTCTACATCGCTCCAGTCTTCACCGGTTTTTTGACGCACGATTCCGAATGAAACTAATTCTACTTCTGATTTGTTGAAATTTGCCCGGGCATCGTAAATCGGCTGCCAGGAGGCGCCTCTGACTAAATAAGAAACCTTTAGGTCTATCGCCATCTCCTTAGCTGCCTGCACATCTACGACAATTGAGCGCCTTAATTTTTCTCTCGGCCCGGAAATTTCGGATAACTGCCGCTGCAAAACTCCGATTTTCTTCTGTGTCTCGCGGATATTTAACTCCAGGTCTATTACATGGGAATTGATTTCTTTCAGCTTACTGCCTAAAAATTGCAGCAAACCATCTAAATCCTGCGTGCTGGGTATTTTGGTGACCAAATCTTTCGGTATTTGAACATTAGAAAATAGGCGGATGGAATCCACAAACTGCTTTTCTTCCGAAAGAATATTTATAGTATTCTTATCTTTATTTACCTGATCGCTTAATTTTTCAATCTCATCTTGCAATTGTTTTACTTTTTCAGCCGGATCTTCTTTTAAGAATTCTTTCTTCAGCTGCGCGCCTAAAACTTTTACTCCCTCGCTGACTGAAGCCGTAACCCGCAGAGAATTTTCGTCTATCTCAGGGATAATATCGCCAAAAATCACCTGTTGATCGCCGGCAGCCAACTGCAAATTAGCTACCCGGCTGACCATTGCCGAATCAGGATAAACCGTAACTTCGGCAATACGCGAATTAGCCGCGGTTTCTGCGGCAGGAGCCAAGCCCAAGAAAGCAAAAAGCAAAACAAAGATTAAAAAGATAAACCTAACCTTCTGCATCTGCCACCTCCGTCGTATAATATGAGCTACAGAACGTTAATGTAGTTACTACTGAAAAACCTCTTTGTGTATACCATGTATTGTAGTTGCCCGATTTATCGGGCCCAATAAATTGGGCAACTACAGGGGTTTTTCAGTGGTAACTCCTGTAGTTGCCTGATAAATTGGGCAACTACAGGAGTGCTTAGGTCCCCATCTCCCAGCTTGAGAGATATTTTTTCTGTTCGGCGGTTAAGGTATCTATCTTTATCCCCATGGATTTCAGCTTCAGGGCGGCGATATTTTTGTCTATTGCCTCAGGCACTACATATACGTCATTATTCAAGCTTTTGTAATGCCTGCATATATATTCCGCGCTTAAGGCCTGATTGGCAAAAGACATATCCATTACCTGCGCCGGATGGCCCTCGGCAGCGGCTAAGTTGATTAAACGCCCCTCGCCTAAAAGATAAATCTTGCGCCCGTTTCTTAAAATATATTCCACGGTAAAATCGCGGATGGTTTTCTTAACACGGCTTAATTTCTCCAGCGCCGGAATATCTATTTCCACGTTAAAATGCCCGGAGTTAGCCACAATCGCGCCGTCTTTCATCGCCTGAAAATGCTCCCCGCGAATAACATTGATATCTCCGGTAACAGTCACAAAGATATCGCCGATTTTCGCCGCGGCCTTAATAGGCATAGCCTCAAAACCGTCGCAGGTTGCCTCCAGCGCGCGCAAAGGGTCAACCTCCACCACGATTACCTTAGCACCCAAACCCTTTGCCCGCATCGCTGTACCCTTGCCGCACCAACCGTAGCCGCAAACCACGAAATTTGACCCGGCGATTAATTTATTGGTGGCGCGGATAATCCCGTCTAAGGTAGATTGCCCGGTGCCGTAACGATTGTCAAAAAGATGCTTGGTCTGGGCATCATTAACCGCGATTATCGGATAGCGCAATTTTCCTTCTTTGGCTAAGGCCTTTAACCTGATTACTCCGGTAGTAGTTTCTTCGGTGCCGCCGATTATATTACGATTGACGAAAGATGAAGGATGATGAATGAGGCTAACCAAATCAGCTCCGTCGTCCATGGTGATATCCGGCTTAATGCTTAAAGCGGCGTTTAAATGCCGATAGTAAATTTTGGTGTCTTCCCCTTTAATAGCAAACACGGAAATCTTTAAATGTTTCGCCAGCGACGCTGCCACATCATCCTGCGTAGATAAAGGATTTGACGCGCAGAGAAATAGCTCTGCGCCCCCGGACTTTAACGCCTCCATTAAAACTCCTGTCTCGGTAGTCACATGCAAGCAGGCTGCCAGCTTCATTCCTTTAAGCGGCCGCTCTTTTTTAAAGCGCTTGGCAATAAGGCCTAAAACCGGCATATTATTGCGCGCCCATTCGATGCGTAACGCGCCCTTGTTAGCTAGTTTGATGTCTTTGATATCGTAGCGCAAGTTATTCCTCCTTGTATAATATACTTATCAGCCAAGTTAACTGCGTTTATCAGAAAATCAGGTTATCAGTAGGTAGATTATCAGGGTACCAGTATATCAGATTTGTCTTTTTTTTCTGATCCCCTGATACGCTGATATCCTGCTCACTGATACCCTGATAATCTGATATGCGCTTTTAACATCTTGTTACCTAGCGCTTATAATTTCGACGCTTGCTTCTTCAATGCCTGCGCCTTATCAGCAGCCTCCCACTTGAAATCAGCGTCGCTCCTGCCGAAGTGGCCGTAACAGGCGGTCTTGCGGTAAATCGGCCGCAATAGCTGCAGCGACTTGATAATGCCCCTGGGAGTCAACTCAAAATTGTCCCGGATAAGCTTGACTAACTTCTCATTGGACAACTTGCCCGTTCCAAAAGTATCCACGTAAACCGATAAAGGATCAGCAAAGCCGATCACGTATGACAACTGCACCATAAACTTCTCGGCAAGCCCGGCGGCAACCATGTTTTTAGCAATGTAACGGCACATATACGCCGCGGAGCGGTCAACCTTGGTCGGGTCTTTGCCGGAGAAGGCGCCCCCGCCGTGGGGAACACTGCCTCCGTAAGTATCCACTACGATTTTCCTTCCGGTCATCCCGGTATCCGACTGCGGCCCGCCGATGAGAAACTTGCCGGTCTGATTCACATAATACTTGGTATCCTTATCAACATACTCCTTAAGCACAGGCTTGGCAATCTCATTAATCATTTCCTGGCGCGCCTTTTTGGTAATCATCTGCCCGCTTTCATCCAAAATATCCTCGGTGTGCTGACAGGCAAGGACTACCGAATCCACCCGCTTGGCAATACCTGATTCATATTGCACTGTAACTTGCGACTTGCAATCCGGCCCTAAGTATTTCAGGATACTCTCCCGGCGCACCTGCGCCATGCGGCCTACCAACTTATGCGCCAAAATGATAGGCAAAGGCATATATTCTTCGGTCTCTTTGCAGGCATAACCGAACATAATCCCCTGATCACCGGCGCCTCCAGCGTTGACTCCCTGAGCAATATCCGGCGACTGGCTGTTGATGGTGTTGATAATCGCGCAGGTCTCATAGTCAAACCCGTATTTAGGATGGGTGTAACCGATTTCCTTGATCACCCTGCGGGCTAATTTCTGTATATCCACGTAGGCGCTAGTGGTAATCTCCCCGCCGACGATTAAAAGCCCCATGGTCACATAGGTCTCGCAGGCCACCCGGCTTCTCTCCTTATCCGTATCAAGCCTTAGAACCTCATCCAACACCGAATCGGAGATCTGGTCGCAGACCTTATCCGGATGCCCCTCGCCTACCGACTCTGAAGTAAAAAAATGTTTACGCGCTGTCATTCTACTCCTCCCTTTAAATGAGCCCCCGCCGCTTTGCTTCGCAAAGCGAAGCTGCGGGGGCGAATTCTTGAATACAATTATGCGCCTTCGGTGCATTTAGTGAAATCCCGCGAAGCGGGGACCCAAGCCTGCGCAGCCCCCCGTTATTGCTTTATCAACTAGGCGCGGGGGCAAGCGGTTAGGCGAGAGACTAGGTTATTTCCTCCGTTTTGAATTTAGGCATACAGCCGCTGTGCGCCTGTATAGCCTGTTGATAAAATTTATGGTCGCCGATATCATGCCAATTCCCCGGGAAGACAAACCCGTAAACCTTTTCCTTCTTTCTTAGCCAGTCAATATAAAAACCTGTGGCGTCGCGCTTATTACCCGCGCGTAAATATTCGCCCACCAGCCCAAGCTTATTTTTAGGAAAATAATAAAGGCACATCGCTACCAAGGTTGATTGCGGGCAGGCGGGCTTTTCCTGAAAATCTACTACCCTGCCCTGCCTGTCAAGCTTAAGCACGCCGTAATTCACCGCTTCCTGCTTATCTTTTATATCATAGGCCCCGATTACCGGATGGCCTGCCTTGGTTTTAGTGAAAGCTAAAAAACCGCTTAGCCCGGCGTCAAAAAGGTTATCTCCGCCTATTACCAACAAATCACTGCGGATCTGCATTTTTTGGATAGCAAAATACATATCGCCGATTGCCCCCAGCCGGCCCTTCAAGCTTTTAGTCAAGTCATCTACTATGGTTAAGCGTACTTTTGTTTTTATCGGCTTAGACCACTTCCTGAATCTAGCAATGAATTTACTGTTGGTAACTACTATTATCTCTTCTATCCCGCCGGCTGCAACTAATTTCTCCAAGATATAATTGATCAACGGCTTGTTTCCCACCGCCAGAAGCGGCTTGGGGTAACTTTTAGTTAATGGATAAAGCCGCGTGGCGTAACCTGCAGCCAGAATCAGTGCCTTCATATAAAATTGTGTAATGTGTAAAGTGTAATGTGTAAAGCTAGCGTAATGCAAAATAAGTGTAATGGAAAAGCATTTTTTATTTTTACATTACACATTACACCTTACACTTAACACTTTACACAGATCTCGCTAGTCTCTCTTTCAGATAATCTATCCTCTGCGTGGGCGTCGGGTCCTGCCCGTAGAGTATCGCCAGATAATAAGAGATAAAGTCCGCGGTGTAAATAAGCGAAAATATGCGCGCCAATAAGCTTTCTCCGCGCGAATAAATTTCAATTAAACTAATACCCTCTTCTTCAAAAATATCCCTGGTAACATCCATCCTCTTCTGTACGCAGGGATTAATCTGATTATCGCGAAGTATCACCGCAACGGAATTCTTTAAAACCTTCCGGGGGTTATGCCAGCCTTCGATTTCGTTATGGTTCATCTCCGGGAAACCCGCCGCGGAAGCCAGGGCCTTGGAGTTTTCGCTCAACTGCCCTTTAAGCCGCGTAGCGCAAGCTTCAAAATGTATAGAGCTGGAATACACCGCAACAAATTTTCCGTATAATTTAGCTGCCGCCTGCTTTGCCAGATTGTCCTTTGGCCCGACGCGCAGGCTTAGGCAATTATTTCTTAATTCCTGTAAAACCCCGATTGCCTGCTGAATCTGTTTACGCGCATCGCAAATAAGGCCTAATTTAGACAAGACGCATAAGGGGATAACGCTTAAGTAACCGAGCGCGCAGCGCGGCGGCAGCCCGCAAGGGATTTCGATAAAACTTATTTTATCTTTTTCCGCGGCCTCTTTTAATTTGCCGCCGGAAGAAATCACTACTATCCGCGCGAGCTTTTTCTTTGCCTCTTTATAAGTATTTAAAGTCTCCTCAGTGTTTCCGGAATAGCTAACCGCAAATACTAAAGTTGAGCTATCCACGTATCCGGGCAACTCATACTCGCGGATTACCGAAATAGGAACTTTTGCGTCAAAATACAGGTAAGAGCGGACCAGATCCGCCCCGATGGCTGAACCACCCAAGCCGATAAAAACAATTTTATTAAAACCCTGCCGTGAGAATAAAAGTAAGGCCTCAGCGCCGATTTCTAAGGCGTGCTGCAATTGCTGCGGAAAATCCAGCAATATCTCCAGCAGGTTAGATTTATCTATCCTTGCGATGTTTTCTTTGTTTAGGCTTAATTTCACTTTAAAATTTCCCGAAGCTTTTCCTGGCTGAACTCTTCTACCTGCCTTCCAGTAGACAGATCAAGCGCTTCCTGAGCAAAGCTCTGCGCCTGCTTAAAAGTCACCGAACGAATAATATATTTTATCTCCGGGATTTCCTGCGGCGGCATACTGAAATCATCCAGGCCCATGCCCAGAAGCAAAAGTGCTAAAGCCGGCTCTCCGGCCATTTCTCCGCACATCCCCACTTTTATGCCGGCCTTATGCGCGGAATCAATGATATTCTTAATTAAACGCAGTACCGCCGGATGCGCCGGCTCATAAAGATAAGCCACCTTTTCGTTGCCGCGGTCTACAGCCAGCGAATACTGGATTAAATCATTAGTGCCGATAGAGAAAAAATCTGCTTCCTCGGCTAAAATATCCGCGGTCATTGCCGCGGAGGGCACCTCGATCATCGCCCCGACATGGATATCCTCATTGAAGGCTAATCCCTTGGAGCTTAATTCGCCTTTGGCTTCCTCCAACACGGCATTTGCCTGTTTTAATTCTTCAATCCCGGAAATCATCGGGTACATCAGCTTCAAATCCCCGTGCACTGAAGCCCGCAGAATAGCCCGCAGCTGCACCTTAAACACATCGGGGCGGGCAAGGCAGAACCTGATTGCCCGCCACCCTAGAAACGGCTGCATTTCATGAGGGATTTCAAATTGCGACAAAAATTTATCCCCGCCTAAATCCAGCGTGCGGATGATTACCGGGCCCGGACTCATTTCTTCGGCGACATATTTATAGGACTGATAATGCTCTTCTTCAGTAGGCAGGTCGCGCCTATTCATGTAAAAAAATTCGGTGCGGTAAAGCCCGATGCCCTGGCCGCCGTGCAATTTAACCGCGGGCACCTCATCGGGAAATTCAATATTGGCAAAAATCTCTATTGCTTTATTATCGATGGTCACCACCGGCAGGTCTTTAACCAGCATAAATTTTTCAGCTACTCCGCGCAGGCGCATATCTTCCTGACGGTAAGCCTTCAACGTTTCTTCATCGGGATTGATGATAATTATACCCATGCTGCCATCGACAATCAGGATATCCCCCGGCTTAATTTTAGAAGTTGCTTCTTCTATACCTACTACCGCGGGTATCTCCAGTGACTTAGCCATAATCGCGGTGTGGGAAGTTTTACCGCCGATATCAGTGACAAAACCGGCTACGTTTTTTTTCTGCATCGCCGCGGTATCCGAAGGCGAAAGCTCGTGCGCCACCACCACCACCTTTTCCGATACACCGGCTAAACCTTTACGCTCTTTTCCTAATAAGTGGCGTAAAATCCTTTTTCCGACGTCATTAATATCAGAAATCCGCTCGCGTAGGTATTCGTCCTCGATCTTAGAAAACACCCCGATATATTTCTTTAAAACCTCGGAGAAAATAAAAGCAACGCATAATTTTTCCCTCTTCAGGCGGGAAATCACATCCTCGATGAGCATGCGGTCCTCAAGGACTAAAAGGTGCGCGTCAAAAATTTCCGCTTCATCCTGGCCCATCTCGGAGGCGATTTTTTTCTGCAGCTCGATAATCTCCCGGCGGGTTTTAATTAAAGCTTCTTCAAAAAGCTGAATCTGCAAAGGGATCTCGCTTTCAGCGATCTCCTGGCGCGGGACGATGAATTCTTCCTTGCCTATTTTATACGCCGGTCCGATGCTGATACCGGAAGCCGCAGCTATGCCTTTAAGCTGGATCATAACTCTTCCTCGCTGATAATAATTTTTTCCAACTCTCTGACAGCGCTTTCCGCATCCGCGCCTTCTGCCTCAATGATAATTGGGGTGCCGTGCTCCGCCCCCAGCATCAAAATACCCATAATCGATTTTCCGTTTACCTCTTCTTGGCCGCGCCTGACGACAATGCGCGCTTCATATTTATTGGCAATCTGCACGAATAGCGCAGCCGGGCGCGCATGCAGGCCCTGCTTATTCCTGACTACCAGCTTCTTCTTGACTAATACCATGGCAGTTATATTTCTTCAATCAACCCAAAAACAATCTTCGCTAAATTTGCCGGGTTATGCCGGATAACCCCTTCCTCGATAGCCCCAAGGTCTTCTTCGATTACACGGTAACCCAAATTCTCTATTTTTTTCCGGTCATTAACCACTAAATAAGAATCCTGCCCGGCATAACGCTTCAGCACATCAAGCGGCACCTCTCCGGCGTTGACAATACAACAATCAATGATACGCGCCTGGCTATGGGTAGTAAGCGCTGAAATATGGTCACTTGCAGTATATCCGTCAGTCTCACCCGGCTGAGTCATCACATTACAAACATAGACCTTAATCGCTCCAGAAGCGGAAATTTTTTCGCTGATTTCTTTAACCAACAGGTTCGGAATAATGCTGGTGTAAAGCGAGCCCGGCCCCAAGACAATAATCTGCGCCTCTTCAATCGCCTTCAGCGCGTCGGGGGTAGCCTCGCTGCAGGCCGGCTCTAAGAAAACCTTGCTTATCGGCTTATGCATTTTAGGGATTTCTGTTTCCCCTACCGTGACTGAGCCGTCCTTAAACTGCGCCGCCAGCATTACCTTATTTAAAGTCGAGGGGATCACCTGCCCGCGTAAAGCCAGGACCTTACTGGTCTCTTTGATCGCCTTTTCAAAATCTCCGGTCAGCCTGGTCATTACCGTGATAAACAGATTGCCGAAGCTGTGCCCGGAAAATTCAGAGTTTCCGTCAAAACGAAACTGGAATAAATCGCGCATCAATGCCGGCGCATCAGCCAAAGCCACCAGGCAGTTACGAATATCCCCCGGCGGCAAAATATTAAATTGCTGCCTTAAACGGCCGGAGGAACCGCCATCATCAGCCACGGTAACGATTGCCGAGATATTTGAAGTATAGTCTTTTAGCCCGCTTAAAAGGACAGCCAATCCTGTGCCGCCGCCTACCGCCACAATCCGCGCTCCGCGGCTTAATTGCCTCTTGTGATACAGAATATCAACTAATTCTTCGCCTTTAGAAGAGGGGATAAAAGCGGCAATAAAAGAACGCATCATCCTCTTAATGCCCAAAATTAGAATTATAATACCGGATAACAAAACTATCGCGTCTAAAATCTGCAGAAACCAGTATTCCTCGGCGCGCAGGTGGCCAGTGCCCAGGATCAGCATAATTACCCCAAAAGCGCTTAAGCCGATCCAGCGCTTGATTCCCATGCCCGGGTAAAGCCATTTAAATAAATCTTTAATTCTTCTTTTCATTAAGTGAGCACTAAACTTATGGAGCGATAGCGACATAAGTTTATGTGCGAAATTATTCCGAGCCTGCGCAGCCACCCGCTGCCATTCTTTCAGCTAGGCGCGGTGGCAAGCGATTAGGCGAGGAACTAAACTATACCCTACTTCAGAGCCTTTTTTTCGTCTTCTTCGCTGATAATTTTAATCACCGAGTTCTCATCGGTACAGGCACGCAGAGTGTCGCGGAAATATTTATCTTTTAAAAGGCGTGAAATCCGCGCCAGCGCCTTTAAGTGCGGGCCGGCAGAATCCCGAGGGGCAACAAGCAGAAAGAACAAGTAAACCAATTCTCCGTCAAGAGAATCAAAATCAACGCCTTTCTTGCAAAGGCCAAACGCTCCAATAAGCTTACTGACACAGTCTGACTTGGCATGCGGGATAGCAATGCCTTGGCCGATGGCAGTCGAGCCTAAAGACTCACGCATCATAAGCGCATCCACCAGTTTATTACGGCTGCGCTTATCTATTTCGCCGGAGTTGACCAAAGAATCAACCAGTTCTTTGATCACCTCTTCTTTTTTTGTAGACTTAATGTCCAGAACAAAAGCCTTCTTCGAGAGAAAATCCATAATTTGCATACGAAGTCTCCTTTAAATGAGCCCTTGACATTTGCAAAGCAAATGTCAAGGACGAACTTTTGAACACAATTATGCACCTTCGGTGCATTTAGTGAAATCCCGCGAAGCGGGGATCCGAGCCTGCGCAGCCCCCGCTGCTGCTTTATACAGCAAGGCGCGGGGGGGCAAACGATTAAGCAAGGAAATAGGTTAGATAATCGCCCCTTAATTAATTTAGAAAATGTTCCTTGCCGCGAATACAACGACAGTTATCCGCAAGCCTTTCGCGGCAAGTAAATTCGGCCATGCAACTTATGTCACTTCGTTCCATAAGTTGCGGCCTCATTTAAAGAGCGGGAGACGGGATTCGAACCCGCGGCATTAACCTTGGCAAGGTTACGCTCTACCAACTGAGCCACTCCCGCAGTAAAATTTTTTAAATCTAGAGAACAGTTCTATTTTTCGCAATAGAAATTATTAGTGGAAAAATAGAACTGTTCTCTTGTTTTTTCTTTTAAAAGCAGCGCTCGGAGTAAAAATTTTGCTGCGCGAATTGTTACTTCTCGCTCAAACCTATATTCGCTTTCTATGGTATCACTCGAAGCAAAATTTTTTGCGTAGCAAAAAATTTTAGTGGGCGGAAGAGGATTTGAACCTCCAAGGCATTGCTGCCACGAGGTCCTAAGCCTCGCGTGTCTGCCAGTTGCACCATCCGCCCCCTAATAGACTTCTGGCTTTATCGCGTTTTCTTTCCAAAAAAACAAAAGCTTTTCTATAAATTCGTTTTAATAGCTTAATTGAATCTGACTTATAATAAATTAACTCAAAAATTCTGGGTAAACTCTGTATTGAACCTTTTATCGAAAGTAATTTATAAATTTTGCTATCCAACCAATGAATGAAGTCCTTACTTGCTGAACAAAACTTTACTCGTATTTGACAATGCTTACTTTCGGGATGTTTAAAAGAAGTTATACAGCCATCTCCATCTAGTAAACCTCTCAAAAAATGAAAAAAATATTTATTTGGAATGCGAAGACTACTAATGGTTTTGCTTTTATTCTGATGTATGCCAATAGAATTTAACCACCGGTATAATTTAGTATCCCCAAACTGCAAATAATAGTAGCTACCAGATTTATTGAAGCCGCTGTTCTTAACTGCAATTCTATTGCTTAACCTGAGACAGTCCTTAAAAGTCTTTATTACTTCCTTATCTTTAGAAACTAAAGTTATATGCCTGCCGTCTTTAGACAAATTGCCATCTGAAGTTAAAAGCCCTACACAATAAGCTAAATTATCATACCATGCAATAGACTTTTTCGCGTATGCCAATTCCGCCATCCGCCCTTAATCCTCTGACCGCTTAAAAATTTTTTCTGCGTGAATTGTTTCTTCTCGCTCAAACCTATATTCGCTTTCTATGGTATCGCTCGAAGCAAAATTTTACTTGGTAAAATTTTAATGAGCCTCCCGCGATTCTCCCGCCCATCGCTTAACCGCGGGGCGGGATCCCGCCTAAGAGATAAACTATAGGCGGGAGAACGCGGCAAGCCGCGTTCGCGCAGGCTGCTAATTTTTATGAGCCTCCCGCGATTCGAACGCGGCACGGCCACCTTAAACATTTATGTTAGCTGCATGTCGCCATACAGATCAGACTATCCCATCCCCCCAGCACTTTTTATAATTAAAAAACGCTGGGGAGTCTTGATTATAGTCGTTGAACCTCCCCAAGACATCTACGATGTCAAGGGTTTGGCTGCGGATTGTCTGCATTCAAGCATTATTACTGCAATGGGCAGTACACCGGCCGATCCGATAACACCCGACGCAAAATGATGCGTCGGTATGCCACTTTGTGTGGCAAGGCCGGGTGTTACTCCATTAGAGTATCTTGAAATACCCCAGATGTCCCCGCAATTTACAAGATTTTCACTGGCAGTTGCCTGCCAGTGCCCCCTTATTTTGAGGGTGGTGCTCTACCAAATGAGCTAGAGGCCCAAAATCAAATTCAAAGAACAGACGCATAAAGTTACCCAAGGTTAACCTCGGTTAACCTCTTGCTTTATTAAAACTCCAGCACTTCCTTCTCTTTAGACTTCAATAACTCTTCGACTCTGGCGATATATTTATCAACTATCTTCTGCAAATCGTCTATACCTTTAAACTTATCGTCTTCAGGAATGGCTTTGTCTTTCTCCAACTTCTCGATATGCTCCTTGGCATCGCGCCTGATGGTACGCAGGGAAACTCTGCCTTCTTCGGCCATCTTATGCACTACCCTGGCCAGCTCAATGCGCCTTTCTTTGGATAACTGCGGCACCGATAGCCTGATTAGCTTGCCGTCATTAGAAGGAGTAATCCCTAAACTCGATTTCATGATTGCCTTTTCGATTTCCAAGATCGCGCTAGGATCCCAAGGCTGAATCACCAATAAATGCGCGTCCGGCGCAGAAATCGCCGCCAGCTGTTTTAATAAGGTCGGCGTGCCGTAATAATCAATATACAGGCCTTCTACTAAGGCTGGCGTTGCCCGGCCTGTGCGGATTTCCGAGAACTCGCGGGTTACTGAATCAAACGCCTTCTTCATTTTCTCTTCTGTGCTGTGTAAAATTTCTTTAGTAGTCATAAATCCTCCTGCTTCTTCTCGACGTTCTGTCAAAAGTTTTATCTTCTAATCTATCTATCTTTTGTTTTTCCAGAATGTTGCGCCAATTGAGATACCCTCCCCCTTGTGAGACTGTGCCATATAAGCATTCGATTTTTAAAAGTGGGGCGCCAAAACATAAAATTTTTCGTTTGCGACACCGCGTCCCATAATTATCTTCGTGGCAAAGAAAATGTGGAGAGAAAGTTTTTCAAATTTTCAAAAATACCCCATTTGGCACAGTCTCTTGTGGGGAGGGATAGAGAGGGGGAATTTTAAACGTTCTTCGATCTTTTGCGCCACCCCATCCAAATTCTCAAGGACATCGTTGTTCCAAAACCTTAAAGCCCCAAAGCCCTGGCT
>Ga0265296_1001973_pt1 | contig 21770 bp, 15 predicted proteins | sample MunlanPumphouse1_FD_189073 | JGI IMG/M metagenome (GOLD analysis project Ga0265296, IMG submission 189073) | Groundwater microbial communities from a municipal landfill in Southern Ontario, Canada - Pumphouse #1 | ecosystem: Environmental > Aquatic > Deep subsurface > Groundwater | place... | reverse complement strand
TTATAAAGATCAAGACATAAACTATGTAATGAGCACACATACTACAATATGGAAGGAACTCGCAAAATGGGCGGTAGAAAATGCTCATTTTACGAAGGACCAACGACAACTTCTTGAGAAAGTAGCAACACACCTTGCTCTCGGCCTTGGTATCAGCGAGGAAGAGGCCACTACAGTCGCAAATCTACATAAACGTGCAGTTATCAACCTACGTTTTAAACCCAAGGGAGTCTAAGACTTGAGTTCAATCGCCTCGCTAAGCAGGTAGCGCAAGTAACTGCACCATTGCCTAAAACCGGCTCCTCGGCTGACACTGCACCTCAATAAACTGCTTGTCAAACTCTTTCCGCTCCTTTCTTGCCATCATTGTAGTCAACGGCGATATCAGCTAATCATCGTCAGCAATCGCCTGGATAACCAAAACCCGAATGGACCCGGACACGGATCTGCCGCTCTTCCATGCCATACCTCGTAATATCATCAATGATAGCAATCATATATATACTATTCGCATCTGTGATAAATTTACGGTTCAGGGAGATAGGTATGTCTGCCTTCGGTCAAGAAAATATATCTCCCCGTAAGTGTTCCCCTCTTCCCTCCTCTGTATAGTTTTTGTATAGTGGACGGAACAAAAAAGGAACAAATTTGATTCAAAGAGTATTGTAGTCCCCAGTTCCTTGCTGTGAAATCCCAGTAAAATTAATAAAAATGGGATTTAAAAGGCGCTGATTAAAGATTTGAGCGTGCCGATGAATACAAATCTCAAAAGCTCCTACCATGAGCAGCATAGCGAGAAAAAACTACTGAGCTAAAAGCTCCCTGCATTTTTCGATTAAGGGTGGCAGTACTTCCTTATAGTTTCCAATAATACCAAATTCTGCAACTTTAAAAATATAGGCTTCAGGGTCCGTATTAATGGCAACTATGTGTTTTGATCCGGAACAACCGGCCAAGTGTTGTACGGCACCGGATAAGGCAATGGCAATGTATAGGTTAGGACTTACGATCTTACCCGTCTGTCCGACCTGTATCGGCGCCGGAGCCATGCCTTCATCACAAGCAGCCCTGGTAGCGCCAACAGCACCTCCGAGGACCTGAGACAGCTCTCTTATAATCTCAAAACCCTCAGCACTTCCAATACCTCTTCCGCCAGTAACAATAATATCCGCCTCTTCTAATTTTACACCGGTAACTTCCTCTTGTACAATTTCTATGATCTCAGTCTTTATTACCGACTCCTCCATACTTGCCTCGACAGAAACTACATCACCCTGCCTGGTCTCATCCCGCCCGATAGGAGGCATCGTTTTCGGCCTTATGGTCGCCATTTGAGGTCGGGCAGTGGGAGTTACCATGACCGCACGAGCATTGCCGCCAAAGACGGGCCTCGTTTGAAGCATGAGCCCTGTCTCATGATCTATACTTAAATCAATGCAATCCATGGCAAGTCCGCCACCGATTCTGGCAGCCAGTCTCGGCGCTATATCCCGCCCCATATCTGTCTGACCCAGAAGCATAATAGATGGTTTTACCTGCCGACATACCTTCGCAGCCACCTCAGTATAGACGTCTGAGTTGTACAGACTAAGAAGTGGATTATCGGCCACGTAGACACGATCGGCTCCACAGGCAATAGCTTCCAGGCTTAATGATGGACCTATCTCGCTTCCCATTAATAGGACGCTGAGTTCCTCTCCTAAATTATCGGCAAGATTCCTCCCCACCCCTAAAAGCTCCATAGATATCGCAGCTAATCCCCCATTTACCACCAACTCGGCACAAATCATTACCCCCTTAGACTCGGCTATCAATCTTTACCTCCTCCATACCTTGATATCATCACTATAAAACCATAAATTCGACCGGCAAATCAACACCATTCGAGTTTTGACTGCTTTATGGCAACTAAATTATCTTTACTTCTCTAAGGCGGAGTGCCAGCTTCTGCGCTGCTTCCGGGACGGTATCCGCCTCTACAATATGACATTTCGCCTCACGCACGGGGATATACAACTTGAGTATCTCGCTTCGTCTTATCCCGGAGAGATCGGCGCCAATGTCGTTTAGACTCCATTCTATGATCTTGGCCTTGGTTGCTTTTATAATTCCAATCCCGGTAGGAAGGCGTGGCAGGCCTATCTCACTGCTAACCGTAACCAAGGCAGGCATGGGCGTCTGCATTATCCGGTAACCGTCTTGAATTACCGATTCGACCCTCCATTTTCCGTCAATCAAATCTACCTTTCTCGCTACAGTTAAAACAGGGATTCCAAGATTCTCCGCGATGATAGAACCGACCTGACCGGCATCCCAGTCTGCTGCCTGCCTGCCACAGAGGATCAGAGAATATTCACCCGCCTTCTCAATAGCCCTGGCTAAAATATGAGCGGATTCAAAACTATCCGGCTCTTCAACCATATCTTGCTGAACATGGATCCCTGTATCGGCCCCCATAGACAATGCATATCTGACTGCTTTCTTAGCGGCCGGCGGTCCGATGGTTATCACCGTTACTTTAGCCTGGTGTTTGTCTTTGAGTCGAAGAGCAACTTCAACTGCCCGCTCATCGAACACGCTGATTACAGGAGCTACCCCCTCAGGAGGTAACACCTTTTTCCCTTCAGGATCTATCTGGAATCTGGCAGGCGGTATTTCAGGGTCCGGTACCTGCTTGATACAGACGATGATATTCATCCCGTTTCCCTCCTTTTTTGAATTTCTTCCCCGGATACTGCCATACTCGTCTCTACAAGCTCGACAAGATCCATAACTTTTAAGTCTTTATCCAGTTCTTTAGCCCTTATTCCTTCGTCGAACATCTGTAAACAGAAGGGACAGGCGGTAACTACCACTTCCGACCCGGTCTTGAAAGCTTCCTCGGTGCGGATTCGATTTATTTTTGTCCCCACAGGTTCTTCCATCCAGATCCGACCACCGCCGCCGCCACAGCAAAGAGCTCGCTGCCCGAAACGCGGCATTTCCACGGTTTCAATCCGGGGAAGATGGCTCAGAATATCTCTCGGTTCATAGTAGATATCGTTATACCGTCCCAGATAACAAGAGTCGTGATAAGTGACCCTTCTACGCCTCTCGCCCCCGGTAATCTTAAGCTTTCCGTCCCTCAAGAGACGGGCAAGTAATTGCGAATGGTGGAGGACTTCAAAATCTCCCCCGAATTGGCGATACTCGTTCTTAATGGTGTTGAAGCAGTGAGGACAGGCGGTAATAATTCTTTTTACATTGTGTTTGTGGAAGATCTCAATGTTTTGTTGAACCTGTTCCGCGAACAGGATTTCAAAACCTATCCTTCGGGCCGGATCGCCACAACATGGCTCTTCTGCCCCCATTACCGTAAAATCCACCCCCGCACTTTGCAATATCTTGACGAGAGACCTTGTAACATCGGCATTACGATCGGCTAACGCCCCCGTGCAACCTACCCATAATAGGGTATCAATATTCTTCTCTTTCCCCAGTATATTGAGTTCCAGACCGTCCATCCAATCACCCTTCAGCCTCATATATTGAGCGCCGGTCCATGGGTGGCCACGGGAAAACAGGTTCCCCACCATCAGCTGTACGGCTTCGGGCATCCGGCTCTGGGTCATGGTCAGATTCCGGCGCATCTCGACAATCTTATCGACATGCTCCACAAATACCGGACAAACCTCCTGACATGAACGACAGGTAGTACAAGACCAAATATCATCATCCTTTATTATCTCCCCGGCCAGAGCCGGCGATTTGACCGACTGTTTACTTCCTCTCTCCTCCATACGGACCTTCATGTCCCGGATGACCCTTTTGGGCGAAAGGGTTTTACCACTGATATAAGCAGGACAACTATCCTGGCACCGGCCACAATTCGTGCAAGCATCGAGATCAAGGAGCTGTTTCCATGTGAAATCATCGATATCTGAAGCCCCAAAAGTTTCAGCGTCCTCTATGTTCGCAATAGGCGCCAAAGCCCCTTTTGGTCTTAGAGAACAGAAGAAAATATTTATCGGAGAAACAATGATGTGGAATAACTTGGGAAAGGAAAAGCAGAGATAAATCACAGTTCCATAAAAAATACCGACATGAAGCCACCATATCCATTTGTGCCAGCGGAGAAGGGATACCTTTTCCAACCCAAAAATCTCAGCAAGAGCAAAACCCACGAAAGACCATCGTTCCCAAGGTGGAGCAGGTATAGTGGCTGAGATACGAAGGCCCTCGATAACAAAGCCGGTAATTATCAGCAGTAAGAGTAAAACTAAAGTTAATGAATCATCCAGAGTGTTATCAAGTCTCTCAGGTTTCCGAATATACCTTCGGATAACCGCCATTACCAGGCCCGCGAAAGCAAATATACCACCCAACTCTCCCAGAAAAGAAATGATTAGATAGGGTACGCCGTGCATAAAAGGCACAAAGTCCTCATGAACAGCGAGAAGTAATGTAACGAGCAATAAAAGAAGCATGCCGGCAAATATAAGGGCATGCATTATGCCGGCATAGAGCTCTTTGGGGGAAGAAGGTATCGATCCTATCCCCAGCAAACGTTTGTGAATCAGGATCTTGGCTGCTCCCGTGATAAACGAGCCCAATCTTCCCTTCTCAAGTTTTTCTACCGGCTTTCCCAGGCTCCATAGACGGTAACGCCGGTATATAGAATAGCAGATGGGCAAAAGGAGAAGCATCCCCAGGTAAACCGGCCGGCCATATTGAATATTCCAGAATGCTTCCCGGGATATCTCCAAGATATTCTCCTCGATTAAAGTCCCATCTCCCGGGCTACTCTTTCTCGATGGTAATCGGGGTCACCAAAAAGGAGTCCGGCCTGCCGTGCCCGGCGGTAGTACAGTCCCACATCGTGCTCGCGAGTGGTACCGATAGCACCAAATATTTGCACACCCATGCGGGTACAGCGGCGATAAACATCGCTAGCCCATGCCTTAGCCATAGATACTTCCTTGCAGCAGGGAAGTCCCTGATCTACCAGCCAGGCGGCATAATAAGTAAATCTTTTGGCAATATTTGTTTCCGCCCACATTTCAGTCAGGTGACTCTGGATTATTCCGTAGCTGCCTATAGGCTTACCATATTGCACTCTTTCGACAGCATAGGAGAGACAGTTTTCTACTACCCAGTCGGCACCGCCCATCATTTCAGCACATTTCGCTATAGCAGCCTGATCCAGCAACCTTTTGACTAAGGGGAAGCCTTGATTCAATTGCCCAAGAATGCATTCCCCCGGCACTCTTACATCTTTAAAGATAACCTCGTTCTGCTTATCATCGGCAATAGTATCCAGGGGAGAAATAATTATTCCCGGGCTCTTGGCATCAACAATAAATAAGGTTACGCCATTTTCAGGTTTGGTTTCATCAGTTTCAGTTCTGGTCACACACAAGAAGTAATGTGCTACCTGCGCATCGTGAATAAATAACTTGGTACCGTTCAGGACATATCCGTTGCTATCGGCAGCAGCTCTGACATTAATCCCGGAAGCTTCATAGGTAGCGCTGGGCTCCGTCAGGGCCAGGCTGAAAATCAGATCTCCCTGCGCTATCTTCGGCAGAAATTCTCTTTTCTGTTCCTCCGAACCGCCGTTTAAAATCGGAAGGGTGCATATAACGGTAGAGAAGAACGGCAGCATGAAACATGCCCGCCCCATCTCTTCAAAGAGGACAATGGTATCCATGAAATCACCGCCAACACCGCCATACTCTTCAGGAATAATCCACCCCAGCCAGCCGAGATTTGCCGCCTCTTTCCAGATATCCTCCCTGAATCCTGTCGCATCTTCTTCTAACTCTCTCACCAGGCTCTTCGGGTAATATCTTGTCATAAATTCCCGCGCTGTATTTTTTAAAATATCCTGAGTTTCAGTAAAATCGAGATCCATTTTGACTCCCTCTATTTTTTGCAGAAAGCTTTTCTATTATGATCATTAACTACCTTGGAAGCTTTAGTTTCATACGAGCAACTATGTTTTTCATGATCTCGGTTGTTCCTGCGGCTATCGTGAGTCCAAGGCTATATTGACAAAGATCCTCAAATTTCCCCTGTATCATGGCGTATTTTGACTTCTGTCTCAGGGTGCCGTAAAGGCCCATTATCTCAACAGCAGTGTTTGCAAAGCGGACAGCTAATTCAGAGGAGAACCATTTAGAGACCGACGACTCGGCGGGAACATTTTGCCCTTTGCTCTGAAGCCAGGACACATAATAAGCCCATTGTCTTACTGTATCTATTTCAATCGCAAGCTGAGCTAATTTGGAGCGTATAAGAGGATCTTTGGCCAGTGGCCGGTTATTACGGTTAGTCCCTTTACAAAATTCTATAAGCCACCGGAATTCTCGCCGAAGATCTGCGATAGCTCCCACCGTCGAACGCTCAAAATTTATCCCCGCCATAGTTACGTACCACCCTTGATTTACCTGCCCCACGACATTCTTTTTGGGAACTCGAAAATTATCAAAAAAAACTTCATTGTATTTCCGCTTCCGGTTTATAAACAACAACGGACGGATGGTTATCCCCGGTTTATCAATCTCACTTATAAAATAGGTAATCCCCTTATGCTTTGGAGCACTTGGGTCTGTGCGGGCTAAAAAGAAGATATGATCCGCCCGGTGGGCCCCGGTGGTCCATATCTTTTGCCCATTAATAACAAAATCATCCCCGTCTTCCACTGCCCTGGTAGTAAGAGAAGCCAAATCCGAACCGGCGTTAGGTTCACTCCATCCCTGGCACCAGGTTATCTCAGCCCTGGCCATCTTCGGCAGCCACTTTTGTTTTAATTCTTTGCTGCCATGTTCTATGATACTGGGAGCGACAATGTACGGGCCATTATCTACACCAGGCACCCCATGATAAGCCCGCACCTCATTAAAGATAAGTTGCTCCAAGTAGCTGTGTTCCCGTCCGCCATACTCTTTGGGCCAGGGTAGAGACAACCATCCCTTTTGGGCCAATTTTTCTGCTACCGACCGGTGATAGGCCCAATTTTCATCCGAGTCGGCGGCAGCAGCAGTTCTTCCTGTCCATCCTTCCGGAGCACGTTTTGCCTCCTCCGCAAAAAAATCCTCGAACTCCTTCTTCAGTGTTTCCTGCTCCGGAGTCAATCTAAAATCCATCTCTTTTACTCCCTTTTCTAACAGCCTTACCTGTTTTAAATTGCCTCTTAATTGTTAATCAAAAAAGGGGGACAGGTATAAACCCTATCCCCTCTGGTTTGAATAAATTTGTTTCTCTCTCAGATACAAAAATCAGGATTTAAAAGCCCGTTTATTTGGTAGGCGATGTGGGATTCGAACCCACGGCCTCTGGTTCCGGAGACCAGCGCTCTATCCAACTGAGCTAATCGCCCTTCCCAACTCTGCAGACATCTATGATAGAGAAAAGCCGGTTACCAAAAATGAGTAAGAAGGTGATCTCACAATCCAGCTTGCAGGAATAGTTTATAAACCGCCCCTAAATCAGGGGCGCAATGTCCCTCATCTTTAGTTGAATCTCGTCTGATCCTCTCCAGTAATGAACCTGAGGGGTAAAAACAATGTCGAGGGCCGATCCTGAAAGCGTATGGACAAAATGCCCCTTACTGAACCATATGGAATTACAGGATACACCGTCTCCGTTTACGCGCATCCTTAAATGATTATTACTTACAACGGTAGGCGTTGAGACATTAACATTCCTGACACACAGAACAGGTTCGGGGTTCTTTCTGCCGAATGGGGCAAGTGCCTCGATCTGATAGAGGAGGTCATGAGTAATATCGTTAAGATTGCACTGAGCATCAACTATGGTTTGAGGAATAAAATCAGACGTTTCTGTATTTTCCTCAATCGTATCATTAATAAGGACGGTAAAATTTTCTATGTCTTCTTCCTTGATCGAGATACCGGCAGCATATTGGTGCCCCCCATAGGATAACAGCAAAGAATCGCATCTTTTCAAACTTTCGTAGATGTTAAAATTATCAACGCTTCTTCCTGAACCTTTTCCAACGCCGTCCTTAAGACTTATCAATATGACAGGCCGGCAATACATATCTACCAGCCTTGAAGCCACAATACCAAGAACACCCGGGTGCCATTTAGAAGAAGCAAATATAAAAGAATTCGATTTTTCAGAGTCTTTGGTTTTCTTTATTTCACCAAGGATTTCATTGAGAATGGCTCTCTCAATAGTCTGCCGTTTCCGATTATAATCATCAAGTTTTCTTGCCATTACCCTGGCTTCTTCCAGATCGTCAGCCATTAGAAGCCGGACTGCATCTCCGGGTGATCCAACACGCCCGGCTGCATTGATCCTGGGCGTAAGACAAAAAGAGACCTTTCTTGAATCAATTACCTGATTTTCTAACCCGCTTACCTCCTTTAGGGTCTTCAATCCTGTCCTTTTATCCTCAGTGATCAGTTCAAGTCCGATCTTTGTAAATATCCTGTTTTCATCAATCAGCGGAGAAACATCGCCAATGGTACCCAGAGCGACAAGATCTAAATAATCTTTAAGGTTTGGGTAATTGTTGCTCTTCCAGAAACCGTCTTTTCGCAAACTGCTTCTCAAAGCAATGATAAAATTAAAAACAATGCCCACAGCGGCAAGATACTTAAAAGGAAACCGACAATCCTTACGATGTGGGTTAATTACCGCAACGGCATTGGGAAGCCTGTCCGGAACCTCGTGATGATCTAATATAATGGTATCTATACCGATAGTTTGAGCATAAGATATCTCTTCAATATCAGAGACACCGCAGTCTACCGTTATAATCAAATTTACCCCGTCACTCTTCATTTTATCAATGGCGTTTCTATTAAGGCCGTATCCCTCCGTCCTGTCCGGGATGTAATAGTCCGCCGTATCGATAATGTCTTTAAGAAACCTCAAAAGGACAACAACAGAGGTAATGCCGTCTGCATCATAGTCACCATAGATAAAAATCTTCTCACCCCTGTAAATAGCTTTGATCACTCTGCGTACACCCTTTTGCATGTCTTTCATCATGAAAGGGTTGTGCAGATCGGAAAGGGAAGGGGAAAGATATTTTCTTGCCTCGTCGGGACTCGAGATATCACGATTCGTCAATATCTGGGATACAATTGGACTTATTCCCAGTTCTCTAACCAGCAAATCCCGAACTTCCCTGTTACCTTCGGGTAATTTCCATTGCGTTGTGGGTAAACTTTTCATATTCACGATTGGTACCGGAAACCGGAAGAGATTATTGTATTCTCTTCCCCAAATTTTACAATATTACATTACCCTGTGTTACAGTTCCCCTTATTATCAATTTCATATAAGGCAGTAATAAATAGAATTGCAGACTGGTCGGGTAATCAACAATGGTATGACTTTGCATGAAAGGCATCATATAGTTTATAACTGAAAGCGCAGGCTCCCCCGATCACCTCCCAACTGCGCATCGCCAAAAACTATGGTAAAGGAAAACTCCCCCCTCTAAGCTGTTCCGGCTACGATATTATTGCAATTCCCTTTACTCCTTACTGCTGTTCATGATAGTTTGACTACCAAATTTTGTCAATAGAATTTTCCCGATTACTCAGCAGTCAGAAATATTAAACGGGGATAAAAGGAAGAAAAAGGGTTGGCGTCTAAGGTACATTATCTCAGTTGCAGTGATATTTAGCTTGACATAACAGAATTTTACTGTTAAAAATTCTCGGTTAATTCTAAGTGCATACAAGGTGTAGGCACGTAGCTCAGGGGGAGAGCGCCATCCTGACGCGGTGGATGTCCAGGGTTCAAATCCCTGCGTGCCTACCATTATAACGAAGGAAACGGGCAAGGGCATCAGAGAACCGTATGGTGATGCCCTTTCTTAAATATATATGGTTGACACAAACCCCTTGTACTTTTTACCTCTGCCAAAAAGATAAGTTTATGAGAAAAATAGAGATTACCCTGCCGGATGGTTTGAGGGTCTCACATCCTGCCGGAATCACCGTCAAGGATGTTATTACATCATGGAGGCAAGAGCTTCTATTTTCTGCAGTTGCGGCAAAGGTGAATCATGTTCCTGTGGATTTAAGCTGTCCCCTTGGCGAAGATACAGCTCTCGATGTGATTAATGTTGAATCCCGGGAAGGCTTGGATATCCTGAGGCACAGTATATCACACGTAATGGCCCAAGCTGTTAAGGAAATCTTCAAAGATGTTCAGGTCGGCATAGGTCCTTCCATCGAAAATGGTTTTTACTATGATTTTGATTATGATGGCGGATTTACCCCGGAAGATATTGAAAAAATAGAGTCCCGAATGAGGGAAATAGCCGCAGCCGATTATCCGTTTCAACGCAGAGAAGTATCGAGAAACGAGGCAGTTTCTCTATTCAAGGACAGAAATGAGTTTTACAAACTCGCAATTATAAACGATCTGCCGGAAGATATAGAAACGGTAAGTCTTTACAGTCAGGGAGATTTTCTGGACCTCTGTCGCGGACCGCATATCCCCTCGACAAAGATGATCAAGGCCTTTCAATTGTTGAACGTGGCAGGCGCCTACTGGCGTGGTGACGAAAACAATAAGATGCTCCAGCGGATATATGGAACCGGGTTCGCTACAAAGGAGGCACTTTCAGAACATCTTCAACTAATAGAAGAGGCTAAAAAAAGGGATCACCGGAAGTTGGGAAGAGAATTAGACCTCTTCCAGTTGAATGATGAGGCAGGACCGGGGATGGTAATTTTTCATCCCAAAGGTACCATATTGAGAAGCGTTATTGAGAATTGGGAAAAAAAGGAACACTTGAAGCGGGGATATGAAATGGTAATGGGTCCCCAGTTGATGAAGGCCGATCTGTGGAAAAAATCGGGACACTTTGACCATTACCGGGAGAACATGTATTTCACCGAGGTGGAAGGTCAGTCGTATGGGATAAAGCCGATGAACTGCCTCTCCCACATGCTGATATATAAAGCAAATATCCGCAGTTACCGTGATCTGCCGATACGTTACTTTGAGCTCGGCACTGTCCTGCGGCATGAAAAGACCGGGGTACTTCACGGACTTATGAGGGTCCGCCAGTTCACCCAGGATGATGCCCATATCTTGTGTACACCGGAACAACTGAATGATGAAATTAAGGCAATCACCGATTTTGTCACCTATGCGATGGACGTCTTCGGCTTTGGCTACGAAGTGGAACTCAGCACAAGGCCGGGGAAATATATCGGTTCGGATGAAAGCTGGGAAATGGCCACAGGAGCCTTAAAAGATGCCTTGTATGATAAAGGTATTGCCTATGAGATTAATGAAGGGGACGGGGCGTTTTACGGACCTAAAATTGACTTTAAGCTGAAGGATGCCCTGAACAGAAAATGGCAATGCGCCACGATTCAGTGCGATTTTACACTGCCGGAACGGTTTGATCTCAGCTACATAGGCGCAGATGGACAAAAACACCGGCCCGTGATGTTGCACAGGGTAATTCTGGGAGCCATAGAGCGATTCATGGGAGTTTTAATTGAACATTACGGAGGGGCCTTCCCCGTCTGGCTCTCGCCGGTCCAGGGGATTCTTCTTACTGTAACGGACAGGCACATCCCCTATGCGGAGAAGGTTTACAGCCATCTGTTAGATGCCGATATCCGGATAGAAAAGGATTTCAGAAATGAAAAACTGGGATATAAGATCAGGGAAGCACAGATGATAAAGATCCCTTATATGCTGGTGATTGGAGACAGAGAAATGGAATCGGGGCAGATTTCTCCCCGACAGCGTGACGGAAAGAATCTCGGAACTATTGGTGCAGATAATTTTATTGACTTGATTCGGGAGATGTGCACACAATTCAAGTAGATAAAATATTTTATCTCGTCCGGTCAGTATCTTTCCGGTATTTTTTAGGAGGTGTCGTATAACCAAGGAATTAAGAGTAAACCGCGAAATTAAGGTGGCCGATGTCAGGATTATTGGTTCTGACGGAACCCAGCTGGGGATTATGGCTGTGGAAGCTGCCTTGGCGGAGGCTGATAAGGTAGGTCTGGATCTGGTAGAGGTGTCCCCCAATTCTACACCACCTGTTTGCAGGATCATGGATTATGGAAAATTCAGGTACCAGCAGAACAAGAGACTCCAGCTGGCGAAGAAAAGCCAGAGCATGATCCAGATCAAGGAGATCAGGGTAAGACCTAAGACCGTGGAGCACGATTTACAGATAAAGATCAAGCGCATAAAAAAGTTTATCGATCAGCGCGATAAGGTGAAAATAACGATGATTTTCAGGGGGAGGGAAATCACCTGCTCCGCAAATGGTATGAAGATCATGGAGGAGATAAAGAATGCGCTGGGAGAGACATGTATTGTTGAGCAATTTCCCAGGATGGAAGGGAGAAATATGGTCATGGTCGTGGCGCCGCTAAAGAAGTGATCAGTGAACACTTACGGGGGGTCAGGAATCATTATATAGAGGTGATTGTATGCCAAAGTTAAAGACTCACAGAGGAGCAGCAAAGCGTTTTTCCGTTACAGGAACGGGAAAGATCAAGAGAAGTAAAGCCTATGCAAGCCACATTCTGACTTCGAAGACAGCAAAAAGAAAGAGAAAGTTGAGAAAATCCACTACTCTTGATAAGAGGGACTCAAAAATGATGAAGAAGCTAATCCCATATCTTTAAGGAGATGATAGAAAAAAATGGCAAGGGTAAAGAGAAGCATAACAGCCAAGAAGAAGAGAAGAAAAATCCTGAAAATGGCAAAGGGTTACTTCGGTGCCAGAAGCCGCCTGTTAAGGACAGCTACGGAGGCGGTAGAAAGGGGCATGAAGTATGCCTACAGAGACAGGAGAGCAAGGAAGAGAGATTTCAGAAAACTATGGATCGCCCGTATCAATGCCGCTGCCCGTCTTCAAGATATATCATACAGCCGGTTTGTCGCGGGCATGAAAAAGGCACAGGTAGTAATTGACAGGAAAATACTTGCTGATCTGGCCATTCATGATCCCGGGGCATTTTCAGAAATTGTTAACCTTGCCAAAGCCCAGCTAACTGCATGATAGAGCAGCTTGAAGAACTGCAGAAACGGGCGGAAGCCGAACTAAGTCTCGTAAAAACGCAGGAAGATGTTTCTGCCGTCAGGACTAAGTATCTTGGGAGGAAAGGTCTTCTGACCGGGCTCCTCCGCGATATCAGGATTGTTGCACCGGAAGAGAGACCCGGTTTCGGAAAATTGGGTAATGCCGTCAAAGAAATCCTTTCCGAAAAGATAGAAAACATACTCAACGAAATAGATAAAAAAAACAGGGAAGAATCTCTCCTCCACGAAAAGATTGATATCACTATCCCCGGCAGGGGGTTAAGACGTGGCCGTACCCATCCGGTAACCCAGGTTTGCAGGGAGATCTGTGGTATATTTGCCGGATTTGGATTTTCGGTCGTGGAAGGACCGGAGATTGAACTGGATTATTATAACTTCGAAGCGCTGAACATCCCCAAAAATCACCCGGCGAGAGACATGCAGGACACTTTCTATGTGGAAGAGAACATCGTTCTTCGCACCCACACCTCTCCGGTCCAGATCAGGGTTATGGAAAAGCAGCAGCCACCGGTAAGGATTCTTTCGCCCGGGCGTGTGTACCGCCCCGACTCGGATATCTCCCACACCCCGATGTTCCACCAGATCGAAGGATTACTGGTTGACAGGGGGATTACCTTTAGAGACCTGAAGGGCATTCTTACATCCTTTCTCGTACAGATATTTGGCAGGGATACAACCCTGAGATTCCGCCCCAGTTTTTTCCCTTTTACAGAACCCTCCGCCGAGGTAGATATTCGGTGCGTCATGTGCCGCGGTAATGGATGCCCGGTATGTTCCCAGAGCGGGTGGCTTGAAATCCTCGGATCGGGGATGGTGGATCCTGAGGTATTTAAAAACGTGGGCTACGATCCGGAAGAGGTGTCAGGTTTTGCCTTTGGTCTTGGCCTGGAGCGGGTGGCCATGCTTAAATACGGGATAGCAGATATCAGGCTGTTTTTTGAGAATGACTGGAAGTTTCTGGAGCAGTTTTGATTATGCTTATCAGTATGAGATGGATCAAAGATTATGTGGACGCAGGGCTTACACCCGTGGAACTTGCCGAGCGTTTGACTATGGCAGGACTTGAAGTGGATGCCGTACATGAGATAAGTCCACCCTTCACCGGAGTAGTAGCAGCAAAGATTCTCTCTATCAAGCCCCATCCGAAGGCCGACAAACTTTCCCTCTGTCAGGTAACTACAGGAAAAGATTCATACCCTGTGGTCTGTGGCGCCGGTAACATACGTTCCGGTGACGTGGTTCCTCTTGCCAAAGAAGGGGCAACAATACCGGGCGGTATTACAATCAAGAGATCCGTGATCAGGGGAGAGGTTTCGGAAGGTATGCTGTGCTCTGAAAAAGATCTCGGCCTCGGCGGGGATACAGCAGGGGTCATGATCCTTCCCGATAACCTTACACTCAATTGTGACCTGACAGAGTCCCTTGACTTGAAAGATACGATTTTTGACATTACGATTACGCCAAACCGCGCTGACTGCCTTTCCATCATTGGTGTCGCCCGTGATGTTGCAGCGATAACGGGGAGAAAACTCAGGTACTCCGATAGTACATTTTCAGAAAACGGGGATGAGATCAACCGCATCACTTCAGTGGAGATCCTCGATCCCGAACTATGTCCCCGATACAGCGCCAGGATTATCAGGAACGTCAAGGTAAACCCCTCTCCCCTATGGTTGCGCCTGAGACTCGAAGCGGTGGGCATACGGCCGATTAACAACATTGTTGATATTACCAATTTTGTGATGATGGAGCTGGGTCAGCCCCTCCATGCCTTTGATTACAATTTTCTCGAAGGGGGACGCATCGTAGTGAGGAGGTCTCTCCCGGGGGAGATGTTCACATCTCTCGATGGGAAGGAGAGGGAAATACCTGAAGATACAGTCCTGATCTGTGATAATGCTAAACCCGTAGCCATCGGCGGTATAATGGGCGGACTTAATTCAGAGGTTAGAGAAAATACGAAAACTGTTTTTCTGGAAAGCGCCTATTTCGACCCCTCATCTATTCGCCGATCGGCCAAAAAAATGGGGATGATTACAGAGTCCTCCTTCAGGTTTGAGCGTGGCGTTGACCCCATGGGGGTGATCAGGGCACTAAACAGGGCGGCAGGATTGATAGCGGATCTCTCCGGCGGGGAGATCTGTAAAAATTACATAGATCAGTATCCCAAAAAAATAGAAACGATTGTTATCCCCTTCAGGCCGGAAAGAGTCAATGAGATACTCGGTACCACCATTGATCGCCATAAAATGGAGGAAATTTTAACGAGCCTCGAAATGACCGTTAATAAGACAGACGGAGATGAATTATACCATGTTACCCCGCCTGCATTCAGAGTGGATATTACCAGAGAGATTGACCTTGTCGAAGAGATTGCCAGGCTTTACGGTTATGACCACATACCCGCGAAACTTCCTGCTGTTAATGTCATGCCGGCCACGAAGGACCGCAAAAAGATCATAGAAGACAGGACAAGAGAAATTCTTGTGGGCAATGGATATTCCGAGGTAATCAATTACAGCTTTATCTCTCCTGAATCGGTGGACATCCTTGCCCTGGAAAAAAATGATAAGCGGCGGCAACTCGTAAGGATAAAAAACCCTCTTACCGAAGATCAGTCGGTAATGAGAACAACCATCGTTTACAGTCTCCTTGAAACATACGAAAAAAACACAAGGAACGGCTGTCTTGACCTCAAGATATTCGAGACGGGAAAGGTCTTCTTTCATCAAAGGGATGGTGAACTCCCCCTCGAGGAGAATCACCTCGGATGCCTGCTTGCGGGCTTAAGATATGATGACCTCTGGTACGCCGGGGATGGACAGACAGATTTCTATGATCTGAAGGGCTGCACGGAGAATCTTTTTGATCATCTGAAGATCGCGGATGTAAGCTTTAAATCAGATAACCGGCAGGCCTTCCTCCATCCGGGAAAGTCCTGCAATATCTATATCGGTGGTCAGTTTATCGGATTCCTGGGGGAGGTACATCCAAATGTTCTCGCTCGTCTTGATTTAAAGAAGCGCGTGATGGTTTTTGAGCTCAACATGGATATGCTGACCGTAACCTGCCCCGATAAGTTACTTTACAAAGATGTGTCAAGGTTTCCATCAAGTTCGAGAGATGTATCCTTCTTAGTCCCTGCAACTCTCGAAGCGGACGAAATCATCACTTTTGCCCGGGAGACCGGTGAAGAATTACTTGAAAAAGTTCACATTTTTGATATATACACAGGCAAGGGTGTCCCTGAGGAGATGAAGAGTCTGGGCTTGAGTTTTTCCTACCGTTCTGCCAAAAGGACATTGACGGACCTTGAAGTCAATCAGGTGCACAGCAGGATCGTCAAAAGAATAATTTCTTTAACGGGGGCAACGATCAGAGGGGAAGAAAACCAGATTAAAAGTGGAGCGTAAGTTAGAGGAGGAAAGAGATGACAAAAATAGACATCATTCAGAATGTATCTGATAAACTGGGTTTTTCAAAAAAAGAATCTGCAAGAATCGTGGAATCGGTTTTTGATGTTATGAAAGAATGTCTGGGGCAAGGTGAAAAGTTAAAGATCTCCAGTTTCGGCAACTTCACGGTTAAGGAAAAGAAGCCCCGCCGTGGCAGAAATCCCCAGACGGGTGCCGTTATAGAAATATCCACGCGAAAAGTACTGAGTTTTAAGACGAGTCAGGTATTGCGCAAGGCACTGAACGAATAAGGACAGGTGTCGTCGTTCGTCGTCGTTCCGGGGAGTATTATTTCACAGCCCGTATATCCCTTATAGCAGTAAATATACTTTTTGCTGCAGATCTTCCTTTTAGTCCCCCCGGGCAAAAGCCTGTTTATAATATTGTACTAAAATAACAACACCTTCCAGCCATGAGAATTATAAATATGATTTAAATCTCTCTTCTGGCTTTCTCAAGGTCCCCTGTGTGGGCATTCCTTTTGAAATAAAATCATGAAAACCACCGGCAACAGGCAATACTGTTTTATCTTTGTCTGTCAGCAGGGAGATATTGAAATCAAATCCCTTCTGCTGGCGGCATCGTTGAAGCGCTTCCTGCGCTGCCGGTATGAACTGGTCGCTGCTGTTCCTGTACCGGAGGAAATATGGGGCGCCCCCGCTCCGCAAACTTTAATGCTGCTGGAGGAGATGGGGGTACGGATCGTCCGCATTACGAATGAAATTGATCCCCGTTATCCCATCGGCAACAAGGTCTCCTGCTTGCGCATTAAGACAGAGGCAGACAAACTCATATTTATTGACAGCGATATGCTCTGCCTGCGAGAATTTGACGATCAGCCACGGTTTGCTCTCCCCTTTAATGCCAAGCCTGCGGATCTTGCCACCTTTACCGGCGATATTGAAACCTGGAGGAAGGTTTATGCTGCGGCAGATGCGGTTATGCCTCAATTGCGCATACCCGCTACAGTATCCGGTGATTTTACCCCTCCTTATTTCAACGCCGGATTTGTCGCTATCAATAAAGAAACCGGCCTGGGTGACGTCTGGCTGGACTGCTGTAAACGCATTGATGCAGACCCCGAAATACCCGACAAACGGCCCTGGCTTGATCAGATTGCCCTGCCTGTGGCGGTGCAGAAAAAAGGGTTTGCCTGTGATTGTCTGGATGAGTCCTATAATTATCCCGCACACCTGAAACCCCTTAACATCAAACGCCTGCCCTATTTCTGCCACTACCATTTCCCCGCAGTCATCCGGCGAGAACCGGCGCTTAATGCACTGGTACAGGCGCTTGCAGCGCAATACCCTGCCATCTGTCAGGCCCTGGAAGCACAACCCGAATGGGCCGTTCTTTTGCGAGACCGCAAAAAGGCAGCCAAGCCACCGCTGTGGCGCAGGATTGCTACGTGCGGAAAGACGCCACAGCCGGAGATGCCGGACCTAATCATCACGGGTATTCCGCGCAGCGGTACCAGTTACCTGTGCAATCTATTGCATCGCATTGAAAACTGCGTGGTACTGAACGAGCCGCCAGAGATATTCGGCCCGCTCATAAATGAACCCGTTCCCTGGGGAGTAGCGACATTTTATCGGGATATCCGCAGGGACATTCTGGACGGTAAACCGATAAAAAATAAACTGCAAAACGGCAAAGTCGTTGAAGACACCCTGATCCAGGATGAAATTACTACCTATACACCCGAAGTAAACACCCCCGATTTCATTCTCGCCACCAAGAATACCCTGACTTACCTCGCCCGCCTGGACGCCATAAGACGCGCCATGCCGGAGGCGCGGATCGTCGCCTGCGTGCGCAACCCTCTTGATACTATCGCCTCGTGGAAGACCTCTTTCCCACATCTCAAGGAAGCGGATATTACTGCTTTTCCGGTTGGTCATCCGGATGATCCATGGTTATCCGACCGGCAAAGAAAGACTGCCGCATATATTGCCGGCGTGGAGGAGGCCGCAGAAAGGCGGGCTGTGCTGTGGCTTTATCTGGCCGAACTTGTTTCAGCTCAGGCCGGGAACCTGATATTGCTGCATTATGAAGAACTGGTAACCGATCCTGTGGCGGCATTGCAACGTATTTTACGCGGATGGAACAGCCACGTTATACATGGAAGCAAGGAAACCATTACACCCTCTCAACCCCGGCAGCACAAGCGGGCAGCGCTGGATGAAACGGATATTCGCGCCATTCGGGCGATCTGCTCGCAACCGGCGGCAGAGTTGGGGATAATGATCGAGTAAAATAATTAAAAATGCAACAAAAAAAAGAGCGCCTCTTACGAAGCGCTCTTTTTTTTGTTGCATTCTACTATACTTCTGTTTTTGTCCCGCGCTTACGGAGCCACCGGACTCATGTTCTGGATCGACCCATCAACGCTTCGGATCAGCCCCATTGCCTCAATAGAAGGCAACTCAGCATCAATATCCATCCGCGCTCTGCCTGTCCAGGTAGCTCCAAACAATGTTTCCAGGTCAGCAGCAGTGAAGACCTGCGTCGCGTTTGCACCCAGAGAAGTAATAATTTCCGTGCTGGCGGTGCCTATTAAAGTACCATCCTGATTATACATGGTTCCATACACCTTGCCTGCCTGGTCAGCCGTGTTGGTAATCCTCACGTATGCCTGGTCGGAGTTTGAGGAACCGGGTATGTTGTACAGATAACGGGAAGCGCCATTACGATTGATCGTATAAAACGTTGGGACAGTCCTCGCCGTATGGGCCGTCCAGTTCGTCCCGTCAACCAGAACACTGACTTGGACGGCAAAACTTCTCGCTGTCTGTGCCGTCACGCCATTAAGGGTAAATACCGGCGCCAGGGCAAGAGTTGCACCCGCTGCTACTGCTGCTGTATTGACGCAGTAAGCCGCAGTCCTTGCCGTATTGATCAGGAAGAAATTAGCCGTACCGCCCGTTATTGATCCCGCAGAATCGGAACCGGTACACCCCGCTGCGCTGATGGAGGTTATCCCCTGTAAATTGCCTGAGATCCAAAACCGGACCTTATTCGCGGCCACAACAGTCAGGACAGGAAGGGTCGCAGCACCGGAGTCGTTCGTAAAGGACAATACCAGCGCAGAACCGGTCACGCCAACAGCAGGCAGAGCTGCGGCAAAGCGAGTAAAGGCACCAGTCGTGGCAGCAACATCAGCCGTATCGGTTGTTACTGCCGTAACAGCAACTGTCTCCGAATCGGCGCCTGTAAACGGATAAACAAGCGCCAGATCGGTATAGTGAGAACGGGCCGCAAGAATCGCCGTACCCGTAGCCGTAGCCATTGTCATCACAAAATCAACATTAGCGCCGGCGGCAACACCCGTCACATCCATTGTCGCGCCAGTAAATGTATCAAGGGTGTACGTGACACCGACAATGCCACCACCGATGACAACGCGCCACGTCGCCGAGGTGTCACCTGCCGTGCCGCCTGTAATGGGCACCGCGGCTGCTGCTACGCCGGAACCCAGATCAACCGTCACGCTTGGTTTGAGAGTCGGCGCCACCGCACCAAATACGGCGCCACCGGTCAGCGTAATTGTAATTGTGTCGTTAACCGCCAGTACTTCACCGGCAACCGTGGTATAAATAGGGTCGGCTAATGTATTAACGGCGTTCCGTTGACTTGTATCCGACGTCACCAGAACCGTCTGAGTCCCCGCTGACGTGGTCCATGCCGCAAATGACGTCCCCGTCATCAGCCCGATTGCAATCATACCCATGAACAGAATCTTCAAATATTTCATCATCTTATCAAACCTCCTCCTTTCGTTATTAAGTTCTTTTATGTCTTGAACTCTCTCATCGCCCACTGCCATCCGTGATTCTTCCGCGCATCGTCTCCTTGATTCAGGGTTTTTTCCACCCCTGTACAGCAGAAATACTCAACACTGCTTTCCCCCCATCACCTCCTTTACCATCCGTTATAAATTATCATTTTACATCTTTCTACAACAACAACTACTACCTGTCAAGAAAAAAACGTCCATATCTTTTCATATTAAAGAAAAATCAAGGATACTCCCCATATTTAACGGTATAAAACGTATGTCCTGAACCCCCGTTCCGGGCATACCCGGACATCGGTTAACCATATATATATGCAGATGTATAAGCCATGTCAAGGAAAAATGAGCACCTCAGGCGGTATTTTTTTCTCCAATCTCTCCCGGCGAAAAATTATACCACGGATTTCCCCTCTGTCCTACAGAAACTTGCTTAAACCCCTCTTTCCTTCACCTGTCATCCGTTCTCTTATATTTGGAACAGCAGCTTCAATCTCCGTGGGGTTCACCTTGTTGCCTGCCGTAAATCCGCGGTACTATGCTTAATTCATAGACATCGGGGCATTAGTTGAACCCCTACATTAGATGTGCAGCGATGTCAAGAAAAAAATTTACTGTGGAATAAGGATCTCACCTTGCCGGAAAAGACTTGACAATATCCGGCAGTTGGCGTAAGCCCCAAAGTTCGTGGGCATGTTTGTGAATTTTATGATAAATAAGTTATATCTTCTACTGGACGCGAATGGGTCTTTTTCTCCGGGATTGCAAAAACTTTTCCCCGGTTTTCTCCCCTGTCTTGATATCTCCTCGGATATCTATCTCCTTTCGGAAAATATATCGGTAGATTTCTCCAGGATAAAGGAAACCATCATACAGGTCGCCCTTTTTGTGGAGAAATATTCCTTTTACAGGATAAATATACATCCTGTACATCCGCTGCCGGCGTTCGATCAGGGGAAAGATATCTATCGTGATCTTTTCCGGATAATAAGCCCCTTTAACAGTGAGGGATATCTTCACCAGAGTATCTCCCGGATGATGATTCTACCCGTTTTTGCCCTGGAGATGGAGCAAATGAATGATCGGAAACAATGCCATGATTACTTTGATTTCCTGAGAGACCGGTTAATAATACCCAGTATCTATATCTCCAGAGTACCTCCATCAGGTCTTGGAGGTATCGTAAAAAGCGATAAGGAAAGGGTTTATCTGGAACTGACTGAGAAAAAGAAACCGGAGCGAATTCTGAGTACACTGTGCATCCACTCCGTGTTCGACGAGCTGATGGTATGGGCCAATAATCCCGGCAAGTCAGAGCTGCCGCCGGGATGTCGTTCTCTCATCCTGAGGGAAAAGGACGGTAACATCTATAACTGTTTCCGGGTATTCTACATGAATAAACCTGTTTCGAGCCTTTACGCGGACCACGGTCCGCCACTTTCGGAGATTCTGAAAGCAGCTGAGATTAC
>Ga0265296_1001970_pt1 | contig 21794 bp, 23 predicted proteins | sample MunlanPumphouse1_FD_189073 | JGI IMG/M metagenome (GOLD analysis project Ga0265296, IMG submission 189073) | Groundwater microbial communities from a municipal landfill in Southern Ontario, Canada - Pumphouse #1 | ecosystem: Environmental > Aquatic > Deep subsurface > Groundwater | place... | reverse complement strand
ATATTCTTTATTGTCCATAGTTTCTATTCTTAGATTATATTCCAGCCAGATGGTTTGTCAAGAGGCGGCTTTATACTTCTATTACCACGGGCAATACCATCGGCCTTCTTTCGGTTTTAGTGAACAGGAAGTCGCCGATTTTATTTCTTAATTCGTCTTTAACATAGGTCCAGTTGACTGCTTTCCCGGAACCTACGGTCTTATTAATAATTTCCACCGCTTTTTTCCGGGTTTCAAAAAGCAAGTCCTTTGATTCTCTTAAATAGACGAACCCTCTTGATATTATATCAGGAGAACCCTTCACTTTACCAGTAGTCCTGTCCACTATGGCTACAATCACAAACATTCCGTCTTCGGCCAGCATTTGCCGGTCTCTTAAAACAATTTCGCCGACATCGCCCACGCCCAATCCGTCAACCATAATATAGTTTGCCGGTACTTGAGTTTTTTCAATAATAATTCCTCTTTGACTCACATCCACAACTTGGCCGTTTTCCGCCACTACGATATTTTTTTCAGGCACTCCGGCCTCCCGGGCCAAATTGGCGTTAGCAATCAGCATTGAATACTGTCCGTGGACGGGCAGGAAAAACTGAGGCCTCATCATTGTTATCATTTCTCTTAATTCTTCTCTTTGAGCGTGACCTCCGGCATGAATATCCATCATTTTATAATGGAACACTTTAGTCCCTTGGCGCAAAATCCCGTCTTTTAAAAATTGGACCGTTCTTTCGTTTCCCGGTATCACCGAAGAAGAAAGTATGACGGAGTCACCCTTTTTTAACCGCAAGAACCTGTGCGCCCCGGTGGCAATTCTCATTAAAACCGCTTCCGTTTCGCCCTGGGCGCCCGTGCATATAACCGTAACTTTTGAATCTGGAGAGTTTATAATTTCTTTTGTAGAAACAAGCGTTCCCTTTTTAGCTTTAATATAGCCCAAAATTCTGGCGATTTCCGCATTGGTTTTCATTGAATAACCCTCAAGGGAGACCCTTCGGCCGTATTTTTCAGATAAAGAAATGAGTTGCTGAACCCGGTTGATGAGCGAAGAAAATGTGGCGGCAATAATTCTGCCCTGCGAGCGCTGGAAAATTTCTTCCAAGTTTTTTTCAATTGTTTTTTCAGAAAGAGAGTGGCCCTCTTCTTCGGCTCCGGTTGAGTCCTGCATTAAAAGTAAAATTTTTCTTTTGCCGAAATTTTTAAGCTTTTGAAAATCAGTAGGCAAATCGTTGACCGGAGTGGGGTCAAACTTAAAGTCGGAAGTATAGACAATGTTTCCTTCGGGCGTTTCGATGAAAAAGCCCAAATCATCGGGAATGTTGTGGTTCTGCCTGAAAAATTCAACTTGGAAGGGCCCAAGCCGAATTCTGGAGCCGTCTTTGACTTCTTCAATATTCAGTTTCGGCAGATTTGGAAATTCACCCTGTCTTTTCATAATAATAGCTTTGGCCAAAGGAGCTGCAAACATTCTTAAGCGGGGCGACCAGATTTTATCAATCAAATAGGGGACGGCGCCGATATGGTCGTAATGGCCGTGGGAAAAGATAATTCCGGCAATTTTATCTTTTTTATTTTTCAGATATTCAATATTGGGTACGAGAAAATCAACGCCGGGCATATTCTCTTCCGGCATGCGAAAACCCATATCTAATATCAAAATCTGCTCTTGCCACTCTATGAGCATCATATTCCGGCCGACCTCTCCCAATCCCCCTAAAGGGATTATCCTTAAATGTGATTGTTGTTGATGATATTGTTGCTGTTTTATCATAATTTAAAATGTTTAGTTTATTTAATTAGTGCGGACGGTGGGAGTCGAACCCACAAGCCTTTCGGCATACGGTTCTGAACCGTACGCGTATTCCAGTTCCGCCACGCCCGCTTATCCGTTGGCGATGAGGATTTTATCCTCATCTTCACCTTCGTCCCGCTTTACGGGACTCGGTTTTTGAGATAACTCTTTAATTCTTTTGAAAAATCTGGGTGCAAAAGGGCAAAATCAATCACTGTTTTTAAGTATTCGATTTTGTTGCCCGTGTCATAGTATTTCCCGTTTTTGATTTCGCATCCGTAAACAGGAAATCCTTTTTTGATTAATTCATTAATGGCGTCAACCAGCCAAATCTCCCCGTTTTTCCCAGGTTTTAATTTTCTGATAATCCCGAAAATTTCCGGCGGGAGAATATAGGCCCCATGAGCGGCTAAATTAGAAGGAGCTTTTTCCGGGAGAGGTTTTTCTATGATTTTTTTAATTTTAAAGACATTTTCCTCAATTTTTTTCACTTCAGCTATGCCGTATCGGGAAAGGTGGTCTTTACTCTCAATTCGGACGGCGGAAATTACCGCTCCTTTGTATTTTTTATAAACCTTAATCATTTGAGACAGGCGAGGGGGGTCAGCTTTAATAAATTCATCCCCCCAGAGTACGGCAAAAAATTGATTTCCGACAACCGATTCGGCCATCAAAACGGGGATGGCGTTGCCATAGCATTCGTTTTTCTGGCGGATATAGATAAAATTGGCAAGTTTAGAGATTTCTTTTACCTGATTAAGTTCTTTTATTTTTCCTGCCGATTCTAAATATTTTTCCAATTCAAAAGATCGGTCAAAATGGTCTTCAATCGCCCTTTTTTGCCATCCCGTTATAATAATCACGTCTTTAATGCCCGAAGCCACCGCTTCTTCAACTACATATTGAATAACGGGCTTATCGATAATCGGCAACATTTCTTTCGGTGTTGCCTTTGTTTGCGGCAAAAATCTGGTTCCCCAGCCGGCCGCCGGTATGACTACTTTTACTATTTCTCTATTTTTTGTCATATAAAAAGTTTAAATTACTTGGCATCTTTTTCAAGGGTTTTTTAAAGCGCAATTTCGGCGCTGATTTATAATTTTTATTTCTAACCCAGCCCCCATCGGTATGGTAATAGCAAGCGCCTTGATTTTTTTCAAATAGGTCGTAAATATTTTTGCAATTTTCTGCTATCCAATTAGCTTCCTTTAATATTTTTTTAGAAGGATTAATCGTGATATGGCTGTAACCCGGCGGGACAATAACCCATTCTCCCTTTTTCGCTTTGACCCAATAAACATCTTCAATTTTATTTCCTTTTCTTTTCTGAATCAGATAAAGAGCTTTTCCGGAAATCACATTGTAAATCTCACCGAATTTACCTGAATGTTCGTGCCCTTTTGTTTTAACGAATTCTTTTCCCAGCATCCGCGGCGGAATAACCGTGATATCATATCTTAAGCCGTCTTTTTCTTTTATTCCCCTATACATATAATAAAGCTCAAAATTAGGGGCAGATTTGGCCCATTTCTGGTCATAAAGAACTTCTCTCATATCGTTTAAATATCTTACTTCCATACTCTTTCCGTTTTTACATACCAGTTGGATATCTCGGAAAACCTTTTTGAGGGGTCAGCAATTACTCCCGTATTTATGCCCTTAATTTCTCTTGAGATAAAATAAAGATAGTCGGGGTTATATAGAAGCACAACGGGGATTTCTGCCAAGAATAATTTCTGAAAATTTTCCAGTTTTTCTTTTCTGGTTTTCGGGTCGCTAGTTTGTCTGGCTTCTTCTAAGAGCTTGTCCGCCTTAGTATCTTCATACATAGCAAGGTTTAGCCCCGGGTCTTTCTTTTGTGACGAATGCCAGAAAGGGAAGGGGTCGGGGGTCGCTCCCAATATTTCTCCGAATAAAAGAGCGTCGTAATTCCGGCTTTTAATAACTTCTCTTTCCAATGTGCCGATGTCAACCGTTTTAATTTCAATTTCCGCCCCAAGAGCTTTCCATTGCTCCTTTAATAATTTTGCGACTTCAATTAATTGGGCCTGATTGGGCACAATCAAAGTGAACGAAAGGGGGATTTTTTCTTCGGTCGCCGGAAAACAAATTTCATTCAGTTTTTTCCTGGTCACCCCTAATATTTCGCCCGTTCCTTGTTTCAACCCCGTAGGAGTTAAAACGTCTGCCCGATATTTCTCCTGGAATTTAATAGCCGCATCTTTGGTTTTTGGCCCGAAATATCCTGAAATTTCTCCATCGGGAAAAATTTCCGGGTCGCGGGCCAAACATTTTTGCAGTTCCGTAACTTCTGTCCCCTGGGATCCTTGTTTCAGATTGCTTTTAAATTGAAAAGGAATTTCTTTTTTAACGATTTTTTCCCGAATTCCGGCCGTTCCTTCCTGAAACCCTGCTTTTTTCAAAAGGTCTTTGGCGGTATTAATGTCGAATTGGTAGATTTTTTGAGGAGGGTTGAATCCGTAGATTTCAGGCAAAATCGGAGAGTCCGCGATTTTTCCCTTACCTCCCAAGACCTTTTCTATAATTTCTTTTTTATCGGTGCCGTAATTCAGGGCCTGGATTATTCTCTGCTCTTTAAATATTTCTTGCTTTTGGGGGTTGAAGAAAACGGCAAAGTATCTTGGCAGGGAAAAAGAGTAAAAATTGGCAAAACCCGCAAGTTTAGCGGAATTATTAAAATTGGCCAAAGAAAATCCCTCGATTTCTTTATTTTGGGCGGCTTTTATTAAATCGTTTTCTGAATCAAAAAATTTAAAAGTAATTTTATTAAGGTTGGGCGTTTCATAACTGTACGGATTACTGGTTAAACTCAAAGAAATAATATTGCCTTCTTTGTCTTGCTCTATTTTTTTAACCTTGTAGGGGCCGGAACCTACGGGTTTTAAATTTAAAACTGATAAAGGAAAATTATTCGGGTCGACATCTTGCCAAACGTGCTTCGGTAAAATTTTTAAAGTGGCATTCTCCAAAAAAATAGCGGAAGGATTTTTAAGCGTAAAGCGGATTCTTTTTTCGGAAATTTTTTCTACTTCCACTCCCAGCCAGCTTGGCCTTAAGGGGGATTTATAATCCGGATTTTGGATTATTTTTACGGTAAAAACAATATCATCGGCCGAAATGGGGCGGTTATCCTGCCAAAGCAGATTTTCCTTCAAATTAAATTCAAAAACCTTTCCTCCCTCTAAAATCTGGTAGTCCTTCGCCATGCTCGGGATCAATTTCCCCTGGGAGTCGTATTTTAAAAGGCCGGAGAAAATAAGTTCGGATATGTCGCGGGCGTTGTCATTGGCAGGAGCAAAGATCGGATTGATCAATAGCGGCTGGCCGGGCGTCCTTATTATTCCTTCGGCGTAGGCGCCGCCTTGGCCGGGACCGATCTTTGTGTTCTCAAAATAGAAATTAATTAAAAGAAAAATAACGGAAAAAGAAAACAGGGCAAGACCGGCAAAAAAGAAATATTTTTCTTTTTTATTTAAGGTCTTGAAAAACTGCTTCCATTGGCCGTGCTTTGGCCACTTTAAAAATTTCATACCGAGTTTTTATTTTAATAAAAACGAAGGTGAAGGAAGATGAAACACTGTTTCATCGACCGCCCAACTCAAAGAGCGAGGTTTAAAAGGGCGAAAATAATAAATAAGAAACCGGAGGCGATTGTCGCCCAAAAAATTTTTTGCTGAATTCCCCGGCGAGTAGCATAAAATCCGCCTTCTCCTCCGCCAAAAGCCGAGCCCAGGGCCTGGCCCCTTTGCTGTAAAAGAATTAAAATAATCAAAAAAACTGCGATTGCAATTTGAGCTAATGGTAGGTAGTCTTTTATCAAGTTTTTATAGGGTCTTTTTTATTTCGCTTATAAAGGTTGAAGAAGAAATCTAACCCAAAAATAATTAAAGCGGTCCAAAAAATAGCGGCAAGTCCCTTAATCTCCAGTTCCGGGAAAAAGATGTCAACCAGCCAGACTAAGAACATATTAATGACAAAAGAAAATAATCCCAGGGTGATAATTCTTAATGGCAGGGTGATGAGCTTTAAAAGGGGTTTTAAGAAAAAATTCAAAAGCCCCAATATTCCTCCCGTTAAAATCAAAATCTGCCAAAGGGCAATAATCGGAATGCTAAAAATTATTCTGCCCGGAATTATAGTCAAGCTTACTCCCGGCACAAATAATTGAGCTAATAACAGGCCTAAAATACTGGAAACAATCGAGAAAAATAAGTGCCGCATCTTTGTATTCCATAATAATAGCAAGAACCTAATTTAAAAGCAAGTCCAGTAGGAACGATGATAGACGTTCAACGTCTATCATGTCGTCCAGGCGAGGCAAAGCATTTTTTTTGAGAAACTTAAATTTTTCCATTCTAAAATAAGTTTAGTTTTTTTGTAATAATTTGGCAACCTTGCCCTGAGCCGAATCGAAGGGTAAAAATAAATTGCCCCGAGACGAAATGAATCGTCTCGGGGCCGGGTAAGGGAGGGGGAGGTGGCGGGGCTAGCCCTTTCCTCCGCTGATAGTAGGCGCAGTAGTCACGCGGGGATCTAAGATATGGAGTTTCCCTTCGTTGCCCGGGCTGGTCGGCTGGGCGTCATAAGACAGGTAGTACTTTGCTTCCAGCGTCATCTGGGCGCCAGGTGGAAGTAGAAATACATTGTCATAGATAGTCCTGGTGGCCACGGTCACAGTGTACTCCACTCTTATTGAGAAACCGTATAGCGGGCTGCCACCTTCGGCCCACCAGTCCTGGCTGACGTATTTTGGCTCGCTGACCAGATTCTTCACTGTCCAGCTTACTGTTGCAAGGAGTTGTCCGGGTTGCCGGCGCGTCACGTCTTCGATCTTGACCGAGGTTCTGGTGACCTCGATGATCGGGACAACTGTGATCGGCCCGACGACGATCTCGTTGGGTGGCGGGTCTCCGCCGGACGCGAAGACCGGAGCGGCTATGGTGACCAGTGTGAGAATGGCGACAACAACGAACCCTATGAATACTTTCCTTTTCACGTTTTCTCCTTTTTCCTTTCTTTTCCTTTGTTTTTTTGTTCCTCCCCCTCCTTTGGAACTGCTCTTCTTATATCATACTACCTTAAACTTGTCAAGTGTTTTTATTACCTGACAACCACGCCGCTATATTTAAACGCTTTCCAGTTTTCCAAAAAATAAGAAGTAGGGGAATGATAGACGTTCAACGTCTATCACTTTACAATTTCGGGTTGGAAATACTGGTTGATTTTAATGTTTATGGGAATTACTTCTTTGATTTTTTTGTCTTCTATCAGAATTTTGACTATTTGGCCCTGCATGGTTTTCGGAGAAAAATTCTGGTCAAAAACAAAATTTCCCAAACTATAGAAAATCCAGCCCGTCTTATATTGTTCGTTTCGCTGGACAACGTGCGGGTGGTGTCCGACGACTATGTCGGCGCCAGCATCAATAGCGGCTCTGTCAAAATTAATTTGCAATTGGCCGGGCTCTTGAATATATTCTTCGCCCGAGTGCAAGGAAACAATTAAAATATCAACTTGCGATTTTGCTTTTTTAATATCCTGTTTAATGTTTTCAAAATATTCCAAATTAATCAAAGCTAAACCGGAAGAATTTTCCGTGGCAGTCCAATAAACAGACCCTAAATCGGTATAAGCTAAAAAGCCAATCTTTGTCCCGTTAATTTCTTTGATAATCGGAGAAAAGGCCTCTTTTTCGTTGAAGCCGGCGCCGGTATAATCAATGCCGGCTGTTCTTAGCCGTAAAAACGTATCTTCCAGGGCAATTTTGCCATAGTCAAAGGCGTGATTGTTGGCCAGAGATAAGACATCAAAACCGGCAAAACTCAAACCCTCCACCGATTTAGGATTTGCGCGGAAAGAATAAATACTGCCTGCTTTCCGGCCCTTGTCAGAAATCGGGTTTTCTAGGTTGCCAAAAGCAATATCCGCCTTTTTTAATTCTTCAGCAATTTTTTGAAAAGGGAAAGTGTAGTCATTTTTTGCCTGCATCATCAGATTAACCCGCCGGCTCAGCATAATATCGCCCGCCAAGATTAAAGTAAGAGAGGTCGGGAGTGTTTTGGGCGCTTGGGCGGAAATTTGGGCGGAAATTTGGGCAGAAATTTGGGCAGGAGAAGAGGCGATATCAATTACCACAGGTTTTATTAAAAACCTGAAAGCGGAATTTCCCAAAAATAAGGATGTTCCCAAAAGAAACCCCGGGATAATAAAGAATAATTTTTGACCCGATAATTTTGACATTGGTATATTGTATCTTATCCTTGAAATTTCTCAAAACTTAAAGTATAATACCAAACTGCTATGCCGGAAAATTTTATTAAAATTCGGGGGGCGAGGGTTCATAACCTGAAAAATATAGATGTAGATATTCCTAAAAATAAACTAGTGTCATCACCGGTCTTTCGGGTTCGGGGAAATCCTCTCTGCTTATGATTGCCTCCGTCTTTTATTTGCCAGAAAGGGAAGAAGGCAGTCCTCAAGATATTATTAAAAATAAAAAGAGCTTGACTGGACATTACCTGAAAACTATATTAAGATAATAGCATGCAAATCAAACCTTTATCAGATCATATTTTAATAGAGCCGATTAAGGGCGAGGAAAAAACTAAATCCGGAATTTTACTTCCAGAGACCGCGGAAAAAGAAAAGCCGGAACAGGGCCGAGTCGTTTCAGTTGGTCCCGGCAGAAAAACCGAAGATGGAAAAATTATTCCGATGAATGTTAAAACCGGCCAAGTTGTTTTATTTAAAAAATACGGGCCCGACGAAATTAAAGTTGACGGCAAAGAATATTTGATCGCCAGAGAAGAAGACATATTGGCAATTATTGAATAGGCGATGAAATAAATTTCATCTTCATCTGCGTTTTTAATTTATTAAAAACTTGATTTATGGCTAAACAAATTTTATTCGGCGAAGCAGCCAGAAAAAAATTATTATCCGGCGTCGATAAATTAATCGATGCGGTAAAAGTTACTTTGGGGCCAAAAGCCAGGCTGGTTGTTTTAGATAAGGGTTTTGGGTCTCCTGAAATTTCCGACGACGGAGTAAGTATTGCCAAGGAAATTGAATTGGATGATAGGGTTGAGCAGCTGGGAGTGGAAATGATAAAAGAGGTTGCAGAAAAAACAAGCGATATCGCAGGAGACGGCACTACCACTTCTATGATTTTGACCAGGGCTATGATTTCTGAAGGAATTAAAAATGTTGCCGCCGGAGCCGATCCCTTAGCTTTAAGAAGGGGAATGCAGAAAGGGGTTAAAGCCGTTGTTGAGGCCTTGAAGCAAAAATCAAAATCAATTTCCAAAAAAGAAGAAATATCCCAAGTAGCGACTATCGCTTCGTTGGATCCGGAAGTCGGCAATTTAATCGGAGAAGTTTTTTCCGAAGTGGGCAAAGATGGAGCGATTACCGTGGAGGAATCTAAGAAGTTCGGCTTGGAAAAAGAAATAGTCAAAGGCCTCCAATTTGACCGGGGCTACGTTTCCCCTTATATGGTTACCGATACGGAAAGAATGGAAGCGGTTTTAGAAGACCCTTATATTTTATTGACCGATAAAAAAATCTCTTCTTTACAGGACATTCTGCCTATTTTGGAAAAAATCGTTCAAATCGGAAAAAAAGAATTAGTCATTATTGCCGATGAAATAGAAGGAGACGCCTTAGCCACTTTGGTGGTAAATAAATTAAGAGGAATTTTTAACGCTTTAGCTATTAAATCCCCGGGTTTTGGCGACCGGAAGAAAGAAATGATGCAGGACATCGCGATTATTACGGGCGGCCAGGTTATTTCTGAAGAGCTGGGTTTAAAATTGGAAAATGTAACCTTGGAACAATTGGGCCAAGCCAGAAAAGTGGTGGTAGGGAAAGAAAAAACTACGATTATTGAAGGCAGGGGCAAAAAAGAAGATATTGAAGCCAGGGTTGGCCAAATTAAAAATGAAATAAAGGCCTCTGAATCCGATTTTGATAAAGAAAAATTACAAGAGAGATTAGCTAAATTATCGGGCGGGGTTGCCGTGATTAAAGTGGGAGCAGCCACCGAACTTGAGCAGAAAGCAAAGCAAAAGAAAACCGAAAACGCTTTAAATGCTACTCGCGCCGCAATCGAAGAGGGTATTTTGCCTGGCGGCGGAACAGCTCTTTTAAGGGTCATTCCGGTTTTAGACAAAATGAATTTGGAAGGCGATGAGAAAACAGGATTAAATATTTTAAAGAAAGCTCTCGAGGGTCCGATCAGACAAATTACCGCTAATGCCGGCTTGGACGGAGCCGTAGTCGTGGCAAAGGTATTGGAAATGGAAGAGACCTTCGGTTTTGATGCCCAAAAAATGGAGTACCAAGATTTAATCCAATCGGGCGTCATCGATCCCACAAAAGTTATCAGAACTGCCTTAGAAAATGCGACTTCAGCGGCCTCTATGTTTTTAACCACAGAATGCGTAGTGGCCGAAAAACCGGAAGAGAAAAAAGATAAGCATGGCATGCCCCCGATGGGCGGAATGGGAGAATACTAACCGAAAATTTTCAATTTAAGCCCCACCACGCAAGGGGCTTTTAAGTTGACATTATTGTTTGGTGTGTTAATTTAAATTATCGAAAAAGGGGAGGTACAGCACTTTGAAAAATCCAAATTTTAGAATAGGTATGACTTCAGTTGAGGCGCTGGTTGAGATTATCAGGGCGAATTTAAACAGGTCTTCTGGTTTATGGGGCGAATTTGTGAGTTTTTACACCTATGTTCCCAAAGGAAACACTCGAGATAGAAAAGTTAACACTCTATCGCAACTTTTATTTCACGACCCTTCCGAACCTACGGATGTTATTCGGGGTAGGGGGATAACAGTGGATAGTCTTAATGAAAAGATAGGTCTACTGCAAAAAGATTCAGTGTTGGCGATTCTCTCAGCAATGAGAATATCGCCAAGTTATACATATCATATTGTTCCTATGATGGACTTTCATTGTCCCACTGGTTTGGAGTCCTTATCTCGCATAGAACAATTCCTGAAAGTGATTAGGCAAAAAGAAGGCGTTATTCTGGATTCCGGGAGATCTTACCATTATTACGGCGTAAATTTAATGGACGGAAAAGAGTGGCTAGACTTCCTGGGCGATTGTCTTTTGTCGGGCCTCGTCGATGTAAGACATGTAGGCCATCGGCTTAAGGACAGGTGCGGCATCTTGAGAATATCCGCCTGTCCGCTTCGGCCGAAAATTCCTACGGTGGTTTCAATTCTATAAAGCAATTTGTTTAGACGGTTCTTCGGGACCGTCTTTTTTATTGCCAAAAAGGGAAATTTTTACTATGATAGAAACAGGTCGAAATAGTAGCTAATATTTTAAATATATGTCATTAACAACAATAATTTTAATAATCGTCGGTGTCGTAGTTTCGTGGCTGATTTTTACTTACAATCGCTTTATTACCCTGCGCAACCGGGTGAAAGAGGCCTGGTCGGATATAGATGTCCAGTTGAAAAGAAGATACGATTTAATTCCTAATCTCGTAGAGACAGTCAAAGGGTACGCGGCTTATGAGAGCGGAGTTTTCGAAAGAGTAACCGAAGCCAGAACTCGGGCAATGGGAGCCCAGACGCTGAAAGAAAAAGGAGAAGCGGAAAACATTCTCTCTGGCACCTTAAAAACTCTTTTTGCCGTTTCGGAAAACTATCCTCAACTGCGGGCTTCGGAAAATTTTTTGGAATTGCAAAGAGAACTGACCGACACGGAAGACAAAATCCAAGCTGCCAGAAGATTTTACAACGGGAACGTAATGAGCCTGAACACAAAAATCGAAAGCTTCCCGGCAAATATCATTGCCAGCAGCTTCAATTTTAAGACGGCCGAATTTTTCCAACTAGAAGAAGCCGCGGCCAAAGAACCGGTTAAGGTGAGTTTTTAGTCGATGCCAACAATTTACACAAACGCCGAATCCAATATCAGAAAGACCTGGATGCTTATTTCGGTTTTTCTGGTAATTATTATCGGTTTCGGCTGGATTTTTTCCCAAGTTTTCCAGAATCCGGCAATTTTAATTTATGCCGTTATTTTCAGCTTATTAATGAATGTCATTAGTTTTTGGTATTCGGATAAAGTGGTTTTGGCGATAACCCAGGCAAAGCCCATTAAAAAAGAAGACAATCCCGAGCTTTACCGAGTCGTTGAAAATCTTTGCATTACCGCTGGTTTGCCTGCTCCCCGAATTTATATTCTCAACGAAGATCAGCCCAACGCCTTTGCCACGGGACGCGATAAAAACCACGCCGTCGTCGCCGTAACGAGGGGATTGCTGGAAAAATTGGATAAAACCGAATTAGAGGGAGTGCTCGCCCACGAGTTGTCGCATATTGGAAATAAAGATATGCTATTAATGACAATGGTGGTGGTTTTAGTTGGGTTTATCGGCATTATTTCTAATTTTTTTACAAGGTCTTTATTTTTTGGCGGATTGGGAAGGCGAAACAATCGGGAGAGCGGACAAATGGGTTCAATTTTAGCAATAGTTGGAATTGTTTTGGCGGTTCTGGCGCCAATTGTGGCTATGTTAATCCAGCTGGCGATTTCAAGAAAGCGGGAATTTTTAGCCGACGCTTCCGGCGTGTTGTTGACCAGATACCCCGAAGGCCTGGCCAGAGCTTTGGAAAAAATAGGAGCAGATAAAAGTCCGATGAAAGTTGCCTCTACTTCCACCAGCCATTTATTTATTTCCAATCCCTTGAAAGGCCAGAGTTTTCTGGGGTTATTTTCAACCCATCCGCCGATAGAAGAAAGGGTAAGGGCCTTAAGGCAAATGGAGGTATAATCTTGACACATTTTCAGTAAAAATATAAGATATAATTGTAATAAATTATATTACAAATATGAGAACAATCATCAATATTTCATTACCAGAGCCGTTGAGCCAATTAGTGGAAGAAATAGTAAAGAAGGGCAGATATTCTACTAAGAGCGAGTTTTTGAGAGAGCTTATTAGAGATAGGGTTGCCGAAGAAGATTTATTGACCAGGGTTGAAAAAAGCAGGCAGGAAATAAAATTGGGGAAAGGAAAGGTTCTTAAGTCTCTCCGCGATTTAAGATAGGTATTATTCCATGCGGATTATTTATTCTCCCCAATTTAGCCGAGAATACCAACAATTACCTGAAATTATAAAAATAAAAGCAGAGGGTAAAGAAAAAATTTTTTACGCTAATCCGTTTGATGCCCGGCTTAAAACTCACAAATTAGAGGGCCGACTTTCAGAGCTTTGGTCTTTTTCTATTGATTATCGCTATAGGGTAGTTTTTGAGCTTAAAAATGAAAAAACGGTAATATTCCATGCGGTCGGGGATCACTCGATATATAGAAAATTATAAGTTACGTTTTAATTTTAAGGAAGGGTGACAGAGCGGCCGAATGTACGCGCTTGGAAAGCGCGCAACCCGAAAGGGTTCGCGAGTTCGAATCTCGCCCCTTCCGCAACATACAAAATATGGATCATGTAGCTATAATGAAAAAGTCGTGGGGATTGACGGAAAAAATTATTTCCGGGGAAAAGAAAATTGAGTCAAGATGGTATAAATCAAAACGTTCTCCGTGGGGGAAAATCCAAAAAGGCGACACAGTTTATTTTAAGGATTCGGGCGAACCAGTTTTAATAAAAGCCGAAGTGGAAAAAGTTATTTCCTTTTCCGATTTAATCCCCGAAAAAGTAAAACAGATTTTAGATAAATACGGCAAAGATATTGGTATCGAAAAAGACGAAACCCTTGAATTTTTTGAGCTGTTTAAAGATAAAAAATATTGCCTTCTGATATTCTTGAAAAACTCCCAGAAAGTAAAGCCGTTTAATATAAACAAAGCCGGGTTTGGAACAATGTCTGCCTGGCTAGCTGTTGAAGATATTGGTAAAATAAAAAGATAAAGGTTAGGCGATGAGGTGTCGACTTCATCTTTAATTTCATTTTTTATTCTAAAAAATTCATTATGGAAAACAATACAAAGCTCGCGCTGTCAATTTTGCCGGACAAAATAGGCATCTGCCATTTAGATAAAAACAGCCCTATTCCTGACTGGGCTCAAGGCGAAAGCAATTTTACTTCCGTAACAAGAACGATGAATGAGCTTTCAATAATTTTGCCCCAGGAAAAAATCCCGGCTGGGATTTTGGCCGAAAATGACTGGCGGGTTTTCAAGGTGCAAGGCCCTCTGGGCTTTTCTTTGACCGGTATCGTCGCTTCTTTGGCCAAACCCTTATCCGATGCTGAAATCAGCATATTTTATGTTTCAACCTACGAAACCGATTACCTTTTAGTTGAAGACAAGAATCTGGCAAAAGCCAAAGAAATTTTAGGCAAATTCTGCGAAATTAAAGAGTGAAAGTATGAAAATTGGAATAATCGGCTCTATGCAATTTGTTGATAGGATGGTTGAAGTTCGCGACAAGCTTAAGGCGTTGGGCCACGACGTTTTCATAACCGATTTACACGAGACCATGATTGGTAAAACCGACGAGGAAATAGAGAAAATAAAACTCTATCAAAAATACAACTTAGACGCTATCCGCGTATTTTGGAAAGCGATGCAGGGGGCCGATGCCGTTCTTGTCCTTAATTTTGATAAAAACGGCATCAAAAACTATATAGGCGGCAACACTTTAATGGAAATTGGTTTTGCTCATGTGTTGGACCAAAAAATATTTTTATGGAATCAGATTCCCGAAATGCCGTATTGTAAAACCGAGATTGAGGCCATGAAGCCGATTATTATCAATGGCGATTTAACTAAGATAATTTGAAATAAAAAATGGAGGTTAAAGACAAGGAACTTCATAGAGTAACTTCAACCGCCATTATCTATAAAGACGGCAAGTATCTTTTAATCCAGAGAAGCTTGACCAAGAAAGCGTTCCCGGGCAAATGGACGGTGCCGGGCGGCGGCTTGGAAGTCGACGACTACATAAATTTGCCCGCTTCCGGAGCCGGACAATGGTACCATGCGGTAGAAAAGTCCTTGAGAAGGGAAATAAAAGAAGAAACGGATCTTGAGGTTGACGCATTGAATTATTTAGTGGATATTGCCTTTATCAGGCCCGACGGCATTCCGGTAGTGGTTTTAAGCTATTGGGCTAATTATAAATCCGGCGAAGTGAAGCTTGACGAAGACAGCATTAATTACGCCTGGGTTACTTTAGAAGAGGCTAAAAATTATGATTTAATCGAGGGAATTTTAAAGGAAATCGAAACGGCCGACAAAATATTAAAAAGTTAATTTAGAATATGGAGCAAATTTTAACATCAACGCCAATTTTATTGCTTATTCTTGCCTGGACTATCCCTTGGAAAGCCGTGGCTTTGTGGAGATCAGCCAAAAACAGCCAGAAAAAATGGTTTGTTGTCATGCTTGTTTTAAATACTCTGGCAATTTTGGAAATCGTTTATATTTTTTATTTTTCTAAGCCAAAACAAAAATGAAAAATTTAAAAGAATATCAAAAACTTTGCAAAAAGACGGCCCAGAAATTTAGCGACAGGGAAAAAGAGATATTGACTTGGGGCTTGGGCATAGCCGGCGAAGCTGGCGATGTGGCGGGTTGTATTAAAAAAACCTTCTCTCATAAAAATAACCAGATACCAGGCATTAGAGAAAACATCGGGGATGTTTTATGGTATACGGCAATGATATGTAATTTTTTCGGCTGGGATATGGATAAAGTGTTAGAGGAAAACATTAAAAAACTTGCAGTTAGATATCCAAAGGGATTTGTCAAAAAGGCCGCCAAAAGAAAAGGAATAGATTGGAACGAAAGGTAGTATAGTGGACAATATTAGGAGATCCGATCTCCCGAAATTAACGTAATATTAGGAGATCGGATCTCTTGAGTATTTGTTTATGTTAAATTCTCCAATTGAGGAAATAAAAAATCGGCTGGATATTGTGGATGTGGTGGGGAGCTATATCAAGCTCCAAAAAACCGGCATAAATTTGCGGGCTGTTTGCCCATTCCATTCGGAAAAAAAGCCGTCATTTTTTGTTTCTCCAAGCCGCCAAATGTGGCATTGTTTTGGAGGCTGTTCTTTGGGAGGTGATATATTTGCGTTTGTGATGAAGATTGAAGGCGTGGAGTTTGGCGACGCTTTGAGGATTCTGGCTCAAAAAGCCGGAGTGGAATTAAAAAAACAAAAACCCGAAGAAATCGTCTGGGCTACGGAAAGAAACCGGCTTTATGAAATTTGCGAATTAGCAACAAGATTTTTTGAAAAACAGCTTGAGGCAAGCTTAATTGGTAAGGAAGCAAAAAAATATCTTTTAGGCCGGGGCATCGGCCAAGAAAGCATTAAAAAATGGCGTATAGGATATTCGCCCGACACCTGGCAGGGATTGTCCGATTTTTTAACTTCCCGGGGTTATCAAAAGCAAGAAATTGAAAAGGCCGGTTTGGCTTTAGCCGGGGAACAGGGTTCTTTTTACGACAGGTTCCGGGGCAGGATTATTTTTCCCATTTGCGACTTAAACTCCCAGGCGGTCGGGTTCGGCGGCAGGGTTTTTAAAGATAAAGATAAAGCCGAGGTCGCCAAATACGTTAACACTCCCAATACTATTTTGTACGATAAAAGCCGGATTCTCTACGGATTGGATAAAGCTAAGGTTGACATTAGAAAGCAGGACTCCTGCATTTTAGTTGAGGGATATACTGACGCGATTATGGCTCACCAAGTCGCAGATACCGCTAATGTTATCGCTACTTCCGGTACCGCCCTCACTTCTTTCCAGCTGAAAATTTTAAAAAGATACACGGAAAATTTGGTTTTGGGTTTTGATATGGATATTGCTGGAGAAAACGCCACGAAAAGGGGAATTGATTTGGCCCAGGCGCTGGGATTTAATTTAAAAGTCATCCGTTTGCCCGAAGGCAAAGACGCCGCCGAAATAATCTCTGTTAATCCCGAGGGCTGGCAAGAAGCCGTAAAAAATTTAAAATCAATTAACGACTTTTATTTTGAGTCGGCTTTCCGTGGCAGGGATCAAAAGACCCCGGAAGGCAAGAAAGCGATTTCAAAAATTTTATTGCCGGCGTTAAAACGGCTTCCGAATCAAATTGAGAAGTCTTTCTGGATTCAAAAACTGGCAAGGGATTTGGACGTCAAAGAGGCCGATGTTATCGAAGAATTAAAAAAAGTAAAACTGGAAGAGCAGGTGTACGGATTGGAGCCGGAAGAAATGGCAAATCTGCCCCAAAAATCCAAACAAGAGCTTTTAGAAGAACGGCTGTTGGTAATGGTGATAAAAAATCCAAAAAATGTTAATCTGATTGGAGAGAATCAGCTTTCTTCTCTTTCTCTTCAGGGTCAGGCGATTTTAACTAAACCCGAGGAAGTCAAGGATTATTTTAATTATCTTTCCCTAAAAGCCGAGTCAGAGGAAATTGAAGAGAAAGACATTATTCCGGAAATCCAATTTTGCTTGAAGGCAATGGGAACATCCGGGGTGAAAAAGGAAATGGCCGGCATTTCAAAAGAAATCAAGACCGCCGAAACAGAAAAAAATCAGGAAAAAATAGATGAGCTTTCGATAAAATTTAATAAAGTGTCAAAAGGGTTAAGTAATTTATAAACGAATGCCAAAGAAAAAAACGAGGAAAGTAAAAAAAAGAACTGCCGGCAAAAAAAGAAAGAAACCAACCGGACTTCGCCCGGCCGCCGCTAAAGCTATGGCAGATAGGCGAGGATTCATTGGGCGAAAGAAAAAAGTAAAAATTCCCTTGGGCAGGCCCAGGAAAGTTTTTTTGCCCGAAAAACTCCAGCAGTTGCTTGAAAAAGGAAAAGTCCGGGGTTTTGTGACCCAATCGGAAATTTTATATTCTTTTCCGGAAGCCGAAATGGATGTCAGGGGATTGGATGATCTTTATCAAACTCTGGAAAAAAAGGGAATTGAAATAAAGGAAGCTAGGGAGTTTTTGGAAGAAAAGGCGGAAAAAATAGATAAAGACAAATTTGTTCCAAAAATCGAAGTCGCGCCGATAGATCCCGTCCAAATGTATTTAAAAGAAATCGGCCAGATTTCTTTTGTTACGGCGGAAGAGGAGAAGGATCTTGCCAAAAGAATTGAGAAAGGCGATATGGAAGCGAAAAAAAGATTAGCTCAAGCAAATTTAAGGCTGGTGGTTTCCATAGCTAAAAGATATGTGGGTAGGTCGCCCAACTTAACGGTTTTGGACTTAATCCAGGAAGGAAATCTGGGCTTATTCAGGGCGGTGGAGAAATTCGATTGGAGAAGGGGATATAAATTTTCCACTTACGCTACTTGGTGGATAAGGCAGGCGATAACAAGGGCTTTAGCCGACCAGGCAAGGACTATCAGGATTCCGGTTCATATGGTGGAGACGCTTTCCAAATACAGCCAAGTAAAGCGCCGGCTTTTGCAGGAATTGGGCAGAGAGCCCTTAGCAGAAGAAATTGCCGCGGAAATGGGAATAGAGGTGGAAAAAGTCCATCAGATAGGCAAGATATCCCAAGAAGCGGTTTCTCTGGAAACGCCCGTAGGCGAAGACGAAGAGGACTCGGTTTTGGCGGAATTTATTGAAGACAAAAAAGCCACCCCGCCTTCTTTAGATGCGGCAAGGAATTTATTAAGGGGCCGTTTAAAAGAAATTTTATCTGATTTGGTCCCGAGAGAGCAAAAAATCGTCGCTCTTCGTTTTGGCTTGGAAGACGGCATTACCCACACCTTGGAAGAAGTTGGCAAAGAGTTTGGCGTTACCCGCGAAAGAATCCGTCAGATTGAAGCCAAGGCCCTGGAAAGAATCCGAGACCACGTCGGATTAAAAAAGTTGAAAGGATACTAATTAGTTTGTAGTTTGTAGTTTGTAGTTTTTAGTACGATATGCAATCATCGAAATCTTACAAAGATTTGACAGTTTGGAAAAAATCAATAGATTTAGTCGCAGAAATTTATAATTTAACTGAAAAATTTCCCAAATCAGAAATTTATGGTTTAGCGAGCCAAATGCAAAGATCGGCTGTTGCTATACCGTCCAATATCGCCGAAGGACAAAAGAGAAATTACTCTAAAGAATTTCTACAATTTTTATACATTAGCTATGGCTCCGGAGCTGAATTGGAAACTCAATTAGAAATTTGCAAAAGACTTCCAAAATTAAGTAATTTAGAGTATAGTAAGGCAGATCAGCTCTTGAATGAAGTTATGAAGATGTTAAATGTGATGACAGGTTCTTTAAAAAATAAGTTATAAAATCGCTATAAACTACTCACTATAAACTATAAACTAATAATTTTCCCCTGTAGCTCAACGGTAGAGCGGCTCGCTGTCAACGAAGTTGAGGCAGCTTCCTAAGGAAACTTAGGGATGAAATTTCTGGGATAACGGTGAAACCCTTTTGGGTAATACCGTGGGAACCTTCAATTCATCGGGCTGAAAGTCCCGAGCGAAACGAGGGAGCTCCGTAGAGACTAGATACCAGAACACCTAAAACCAAATACGGTTATGGTGAAGATATAGTCCAAGCCTTTTGGAAACATTAGGGCACTTGTAACGAGAAGGTTGTAGGTTCGAATCCTACCGGGGGAGCAATCGTGGACTTTGAGTATAAATTTGCTCAATTTCTATCTCATTTTTGCCTATTTTAAGAGGTTCTAACCTCCTTTCTTCTTTTGCAAGAGCTTTTATGGGGATTAGCGTATTTTCTATATCAATTGTGATTATTCTGTCCCTCAATAAGAGGTTCGAACCTAATCTTGAAAATACCTCTTTTTTCTCCATAGGGTCTCCTTTTTCAAACTTTAACTTAGCATCTCTTGCAAAAGAGAAAACCTCGTCAGCCTTATTAAGCCATTGATCTGTTGCCTGGCTTGTTTTTGTGAATATCCCTTCCCAGTGTTTTTTCTCGGCTGTCAGGGGAATTTTTCTTGATTGGAATTCTTCTTCATTTATTTCGCCGCCGGCCCTCATATCGATCAAACCCGCTAATTTTTTTAAGCAATCCTTATATCCTTTTTCTTGAGAATCAAGCACGGCGGTTGTAGTTTGTGATTCTTTTTTGTTTTCCTTTTTAAGCCATTTCAGCGCGAAGTCGTGAAGTTCAGGAGGAATGGTTATTGTATCAATCGCCGCCTTAATTTGTTTTTCTAATTCTTTTTCTTCTATACATTTTTGGGTGCAGTTCGGATTTTTCCTTTTCGTGCAGTGATAATAGATATACCGGTGTATATTGCCGTTCTTTTGCCTTTTTACCTTTTCTTCAGCCGTTATCATGGCTCCGCACTCTCCGCACCTCATAAGCCCCGTAAAAGCGAATATATGCGTCTTAGGACGCGGTTTTCCCTTCCGGCCGAGAATCATTTGCACTCGGTCATATTCTTCAAGGGTAATCATCTGGTCGTGTGCTCCCCGATATTGCACCCCAGCGTTTTTTACAATCCTTGCGTAAAACAGGTTAGTAAAAATTTTATAAATACTGCTTCTGGATAGAGGATTTCCACCTATTCGTTTAAACTTTCTTGTCTTTAAGCCCCATTCGCTATTGGCAATATCTAAAATTTTAGGTGGGGTATAATTACCAGTAAGCATTAAATCCCACATTTTCCTAATAAGATTGAAACGCTCTGGGTCCTTGGTAATGATTTTATTTTCTTTGTCGTTGAGATAGCCTAACGGCGCTATTCCGGTTTGCCATCCCTTTTCTAATTTACTTATCATTCCTCGCTTGGTGTTTTGGCTTAAATCTCTAATAAATTGGTTAGCCATCCCAAACTCAACAGACATCATTAAAACATTGTCCGTGGGGTAGTAGTCTTTTTCGTTGGTTTGAATATGTTGTATTATTCCCTTTTGGAGCATCCAACTGATATTCCCTCCATCAATTGGGTTTCTGGCCAACCTATCCAGTTTCCAACAAATGACACCTTGAGCTTCACCGCCATAGATTCTCTCGATCATTTTATTGAAAATAGGCCTACCGGGAGCTTTTGCTGATTGAGATTCGGAAAGGATTTCAATAATCGTGAAACCATTTCTTTCAGCGATTTTAGTCAGTTCGTTTATTTGGGATTCGACAGAAGCTATTTGTCGATCTTCTGATTCGGAAGACTTTCTCGCATAAAGAAAGTATTTAATTTTTGCGATTTCTTTTTTCATAACTTAAAGGGACGGTCTGGTGAATCCAACCTGCTTGCTCCGAAGAGTAGCTATGCTGGCAGACCGCCCCTTTAGGGAGAGCATAGTTAATAAAAATCTCTTCGGATATGCTACAAGTTGGATTCACGCTTTAATTATACAACATTTACTTTTTTAGGGAAAGTATGTGCGCAACTCACTTGCTTTTTCCCACATTTTCCCATATTTTTTATCGCCTCAATTCTATATTTTCCTATATATTTTAGCCATAATCGGATACGATCGGATATTCCCCACGACCGATATAATCCGACATTTTCCGACATTTTCCTATATTTTAATCAACCAAACTTCCCCTAATAGGGTTTCCAAAAAGTAAACCAAAGTAAACATCGAATTATCTTGGTCTTTTGTATCCGTGAATTTCTCTTAAGGTTCTATATGCTTGTTGTTTAGCGCTTTTCGGGCTATACCCAGCTTTGATAGCTGCATCCTTTGCACTCTTTGAAGTAATAAAATTAAAAATAAATCGGAGCTTTCTCATTGATGGCGCATTAAACATCGGCATATCCTTGGCTACTGTGTTATTCATAAGATGATCAGCTAAGTAGTAAAATAGTAAACCCTTTGGTTTTCGAAATATAAGATCTCGTATAAAGCGTGCTTCTTGGATATTAAATTTCGGATAAGGTAACTTCTTGGGGTATTTCTCATCCACTAATAACTCAACCAAAACAAAAATAAGTTTCTCCGTATTAAGAGTAATCTCTCTTGTTTTCTTTTGTTGTTTTTGCGATATTTTGCTCAAGGTTTTTTATTTTTTTTCGCCGCGCCGGTTTTTATTTTTAAGATCAATTAAGATAAATTTAGT
>Ga0265296_1001968_pt1 | contig 21824 bp, 24 predicted proteins | sample MunlanPumphouse1_FD_189073 | JGI IMG/M metagenome (GOLD analysis project Ga0265296, IMG submission 189073) | Groundwater microbial communities from a municipal landfill in Southern Ontario, Canada - Pumphouse #1 | ecosystem: Environmental > Aquatic > Deep subsurface > Groundwater | place... | reverse complement strand
TTTTGTACGTGCCCTAGTTCGTGTGCCAAAACGGCCTTAAGCTCATTATCGTTCATAGTGTCTAGTAGCCCTTGGGTTACGGCCACCGAGGCGTGGTTAGGATCACGGCCAGTAGCAAAAGCGTTTAGAGCTTGGTCGCTAATAATATATATTTTGGGCATAGGTAGGCCGGTTGTAATACATAAATTTTCGACAGCCCGCCAAAGCTTTGGGTTGTCGCTTTTTTTGATTTGTTGGGCGCTATTTACTGTTAGGGCCAGCTTATCTGCTCCAAAATAACTCCATAAGATATAAAAAAGCGAAAATACTATAGCAATTAGGGTTATAGAGTAAGTTTTAAAATACCAGCCAACGCCAAAAGTTAATATCCCAATTAACACAAAAAACAAGAACATCAGTAAAACAGTCTTGCGCTTATTGGCGTCTATTTGACTATACATGCTCTAATCTTATCGTCTAAAACTTAGCTTCGGGGGTTTGTTGTACTGCCTCGGCCTCGGCGCCCTTAACATCAAAAAACTCGCGCTGTTTAAAGCCCAGCATATTGGCAAATATATTATTGGGGAACACCTGTATTTTAATATTTAGATCACGAGCCGAACCGTTATAAAAACGCCTAGAGGCTTGAATTTTGTCTTCGGTATCAACCAGTTCGGTTTGCAATTGTTGAAAGTTTTGGCTAGCTTTTAGGTCTGGGTAGCTTTCGGCGACGGCGAACAAACTTTTTAGAGTGTCCGAAAGCATATTTTCGGCTTTAGCAGCCTCTGCCGGCCCCTTAGCATCCATAGCACTAGCGCGAGCTTCGGTTACCTTTTCGAACACGCTACTCTCGTGCTTGGCATAGCCCTTAACGGTGCTAATTAAGTTAGGGATCAAATCGTAGCGTCGTTTTAACTGAACAGTGATATCGCTCCACGCCTCGTTTACCCTTACATTTAACCTTACCAAGCCATTATAGGTAAGAATCAAGTACAGCGCCGCAACTACAACTATTGCCAGAACTATCCAAACTACGATCATAATTAAAGCTCCTTATGTACTTTAAATTATACACCGTTCAAAACAAAAATCCTCCTTAAAATAGGAGGTTTTTGATGTGGTGGGCAAGGAGGGACTCGAACCCTCAAGCCGTGAGGCAACGGATTTTAAGTCCGCAGCGTATACCAATTCCGCCACTCGCCCTTATGACTAAATCGATCGTGTATTATTTTACCCCATAAACTTCTGTTGTAAAAGTTGGAGGCGCGAACGAGATTCGCACTCGTGTACAAGGTTTTGCAGACCTTTGCCTAACTACTCGGCCATCGCGCCAATATACCGGTTAAGAGTAATTATAACCTATTAAATTAATATCAGACCCTACTATTTATAGTGTTTTTAAAGCGGCCTGTAAAATATATATTAGATAAAAGATTATTAAAATTAAATTTACTTGGTAAAATATGCTTATGAGTTCAAATAAAAAATGGTTTATAAAAACTAGGGGCAGTTATTTACCAAAAACGTGGCAAGGTGCATTAACATATATCCCCTATCTGACCTATCTAATAGGCGTATCGACTTATGTCTATTATGCCAATCTGGGTTTTTGGACAAGCATATTAATAGCCATACCAAACTGGGTCACAGCCGGCGCAATAATGAGTTGGGTCGCTGCTCGTAAAAGCTAAGTTTGTAGAGCCTTGGTACTTTCGGGGGCAGAATTCTGGCCAGTAATAAAATTGTACAAAACAGCGTAAGCTGGCCAGTACATTACAAGCAGATAAATCGTAACTGGTATACCTATAATAGTAAGCGCCGGTAATATCATAAGAATCGTAACTCCAAAAATCCCATATACTTTGCCAACATTGCCCTTGGTGTTTCGCCAGCTTGCCGTCAAAGCTTCGGTGGGGCCTAGGTCTTTATCTATAACGTAGTAAAGGGTCATAAAAATTCTAGGAATAATAAAGAAGGCCGGTACGATAAGCAATATTATCGAAAACATAGCCAAAACGCCCACAATAAAGGCCGCAATAAGAATGTTTATTAATCTTTTAAAGACATACCTAAACGACACACCAAAATCTACCTTGTTGCCTTTTGCACTTTCTATATTTACATAGGTGGTGGCTGCTTGATAAAACGTTGACACTACAAAAGAGACTATCGCGGATAATAACCCTGCTATGGCGGCAGTTGACATTTTTGTGAGCGAAGAAGATACTGTTTGACTTATTATCTCAAGGCCGATACCAATCAATATAAGAAAAATAAAAGTTTTAAGGTTTAAAAGTACCGCTGTTTTGGCGATTTTAAATATCTTAAAAGCCCCCGGCCATTCGGTTAGGGTGGTCGAGGAACTCGAACCGGCGCCATCTGCCGCTAGAACACTTTCTACTGGTGGCGATTGAACAGGCTGAGCGGCGGGATCGGATGGAGTGGCAGGCTCTTGGGCACTATCCTGGGGGGTTTCTGGTGTTAGGGCGGTATCAGTACCCTCGGCCAAACCTGGAGCTACCGGAGTAGTAGTAGACTCTGTGTTGTTTTTTGCAGCTTCTGGCGCGCCAGGTGTGGCGGCTGAGCTGCTTGTTTGGTTAGTTGATTCTTGCAGATCACTTGTTTTGTTGTCGTTAGTATTATTCATATACACTAAATATAGTCGAATATCCTCTAAATTAAAATGTTATTACTAATCTTGGTGGAACTAAGAGGTGTATGGGTTGGCAGGTTCTTCTGTTGGTGAATCTTCTGGTTTTACCTGTGGCACGTCAGAAGCATCCCCACCGTTATTACCTTGTAGTTTTCTAAGTATATCTTCGGCTACGGCGTTAGCATCTTCTACAACTTTTTGTTTCATTCTTTCTAACTCGTTAAGAAACGCTTGTTCTGCTGCGGCTACTACCTTGCTTCTTAATTCCTCCTCGACTTCTGCCGGAAGCAATTTTTCGGTTCGTCGAGCAACTTCTGAGATCATGGCCCTGGTGCCAGAATTATCTGCATTTTCCTCTATAGTACCATTTGGTTTCTCAAAAACACTGACCTGGGGCCCGTTCCTTCTACTATGTTCCGCAGTAGCACCCCACGTGGCTAAATTGACATCTTCTATTTGTCCACCCTCTTGATTAACTAATTTTTTAGGGTCAATTGATGGGTCTAGCCCATCTACAGCTTCGCCATCGTCCGCTCCTTTATTTTCTAGCGGCGCATCAATAGCCGGGTTAGGTTCTTGATCTGTTGGTTGTATTTGGTCGCTTGGCAAATCTACTTCTGGTTGTATTTGGTCACTTAACGACTCTGGTTCGTTCATTTTTTGTCCTTTTTTATTTTATTTGTATACCTTAATTTATATATCTAATAACATTTTTTGTCAAACAAGCTATGGTTGCTAGCGAGTTAAAAGATAATATTAGTATTGGGCAGAGTTGTTTTTAGCTTATTAATAGTAGTTTGATCTAGTGGATTGCCCGAAAGATTAAATTCTTTGAGATTGTTTTTTAGGTTGGCTAGCTCGTTGGGTAGCCCCGTAATTTTGTTGTTACTGTAATTTAGCGTCTCGAGCTTGCTTAGTTGGCCAATCTCGGCCGGCATACCGGTCATGTTGTTATTGCTCACATCAAGAATTTTTAGTTGAGACATCTGCCTTATTTCGCCAATCAGACTACCCTCTAATAAATTGTGGTCAATTTTAAATACAGTAACCTTTGTCATTCTACCCATCTCGCCCGGAAGTGTCCTAATATTATTGTAAGAAAGAATTAGTTCTGTAGCGTTTGTTTTAGAGTAAATATCAGAACCTACTTTGGTGAGTCCCCGATTGCTCAAGTCGAGAATATTGGAACTTTTTGTATTATTAGAGCCTGGGTTGTTAGTGTTTGAACTTTTATTGCCCACGCTAAACCCTACAAATATGGCAACAGCAGCCAATACGATAATTAAAACCCCTATAATCCATTTCATAGTTATATTTTAACCTTTCACGCGCACAATTACTGTAATATTAAATACTTTTTTGGTGCGAGTTACCCGCCTGTCCTTCCGACAGGGTGGACAAGAAAGATACTACTTTCGACCGCAGTCGCGGTTTTAAGAGCAATGCTCTATAGGCAATTGGTTATTTCGCGATTACTTATTGCGCAGTTGTGGGATAAAGACTGTTGATTGGCTTTGCGCCCGCGGGGGCAGTGATAGTTATTGGCTTATAATCAATCGTCATCGTTAACTTGCCAAGCAGTCCACCGGTGGATTCATAGCGCCGGGGCAGAAAATCCTTGTCGCCAAACCAACAAAGCACAACACCATCTCCCAATATTCCCCCGGACATACGATACTTAAAGCAAGTAGCATTGCCGCAAGGTTCTTTGCCTAGGTTTTCGTACTTGATACCAGCGGTGGTGGCAAAACCAAGGCTGGGCATCTGGCTTTTAGGCATCTGGGAAGAGTCACTACCACTGTCGTACCATCCGTCCATATAAATGTAGTACCTGCCACCAAAAGAAATACCGTGAATTGAATCCCCAACTAACGTGTCACTATTGCCCTTGCCGTCAAATTTAATAACAGTATTCATGCCATTCATATCCATACGAACCTCGGCAGGATACTGGCTCAAGTCGGTTATAGCACCAAGTCGGCAAATATTTTCATCGTGGGTTTTATCAACACACTCATCGCTAATGGCTCCGGTGTTACTTGTTGTGCCGTTTGGCGCTGTGGTCTGCCTACCGCTAGCCTTGTTATTATTGTTATAGCTCGAAACCCTCCAAAAAACAAAACCGCCCGCTCCAAGCAAGCCAACAATAAGAAGAATTAATAATATATGCGCGAAGCCCCTCGAATCTTTGTGCAATTTTGATATATTTATGCTCATTTCTATCCTTAATAGTTATTAATTTTATAACCTTAAGAATTATTGTAGTACACCATAAAACACAAGTAAAATGTAAGGCCTAAAAGAGAACTCTCTCTCCCTATTAATTATTTTTAGGTCTCGAGTTGGAGTTAATACATACCAATCAAAAAGCCCCAAAAATGGGGCTCTTTGATTGGTGCGCTTGAGCGGCTTTCTTTCGAACACCTGTTGGGTTGGCTTAGTGACCAACCATAATTTTGGCGCATATTAGCTACATCATAGATGACTGTAACCAAGGCTAACATCAGTCATGAGCGAGATAATCTTACTGTTTATTAATATAGTTGGTTGTTCACCTTAGCCTGACTAGACGGTCAGCTTATACCCGATTTTATCTGCAACCTCATGGACCCAACGGTCTAATCTATCTAGTTGATGTCCCATTATTAGGCGCTCGTCATTATCAATTTCTTGTTGCTTGATAACTTTGTCTAGCAACTCAAAAACTCGTTTCATATCAGCCTTGTCAGCTTTCTCTTCGAGTGCCTTGTCAATTTTATCAAAGCGTTCGGTCATATATTGGAACAACTTGGTAAATTCGTCTTGGCTCATATGCTAATTATATCAAATTCTAAGCTAAGATAAGCCGTAGGACCTTATAATTTTGGTGCGCTTGAGCGGCTTTGCTTCAAACACCTGCTAGTTTGGCTGGAATCGATTAGTTTATTCTCGTTAAGGGTATCTGCTAAAGAAGTGAGATGGGAGAGCCACGCGAATTTCTTATGGTTGCTGTTTGTTTGCAAGCTTTATATGATACGTTCATGGAAGGATGTTTGACTAGCAGATTGGATGATCCGAATAAACGAAGGCGAATAACCCAATTTAGGGATGAGTGTTTAGATACTTTTATAAACATTAGATATAACTACATTGATGATTTGCCCACTGATAGGCTTCTGCACATACATCCCAACTATATGATTCATAAATGCAGAGCAAATGTATTTGGTGCAGTACAAATGAGTTTAGCGAGTCTTATATCGCACGGTCAAATAGAAGACGCCACAGTAGCAGAAGTTTTAAGTCAATTCTGTATATGGCATTACGAAAGAGGTGTTAAAGAATTTTATATTAGAGACGAGATAGATTTTTTGAATGATACGCTCGATATTGCAATAGTAGCTATGGGTGGTGAACTTAGATCAAACCCTAAGCAATAGAAAACCTCTGAATTAACAGAGGCGGTATGCTTTGGTGCGCTTGAGCGACTTTCATTCGAACACTTGTTGGTGTGGTTAAATGCAAAGTTATGATTTTTAATAATAGTTTTTAGCAGGATGGCTACTGTGGGCACTTATTGAAGTTACTTTTGGTAATTTTGGTCTTTTAGTTTATTTTGATTTTTAGTTCGTACACATGGCCAACAACATGCTCATCGGTCCCCTGATCTTTGCGTGTCAACTCTGTCTCGTAGTTCTGTTCAAAATAGCTTTGTGCCATTAATAAAGCAACATGTGTGGCTTCGTCCATAGACATGTCTTCTACCCCAATATCTTTATAAACGGTAGTGTAATCCAGGCAGTGTTTTTTATCGGTGTAGATGTTCATTTCTGCAGACGAAATAATCTGCTCACAGAATCTTTGCGCTTGTTCTAATACACGCTGTTCTTCAGATGAAAGCTCTGAAGATTTTGTACGATTACCTATTTCCATATTTGATTACTCCACTTTTAATTATTTGTAAGAATGCTCTGTAGTGTTATGTTTTGCAAGCATAAGCAAATAAAAAACCTCTGGATCAACAGAGGTTGTGGTGCGCTTGAGCGGCTTTCATTCGAACACCTTTTGGGGCGGTTGAGTGTTCTGTCATGATCTTGGTGCAGCATCATTACTGAAAGTGTAACCTTATTTACAGCTCAAACAGCACTACAGAAGCCACCTCCATAAAAACCTTATCGTAAAAACGCTTAGTAAGCTTTTTTAGCGCCTTCTTCGACTGCTTTTTCGGCATTTTCTTTGGACATCATTGCACAAACGGTTGTTCCACACTTCTCGTGCTTTCCCTTGGCCATAAATCCACCTTTTTTAGTTTGGACAATTTCTGCTGCTGACAATTCAACGCCTTTTTCCTTACACTTAACGCAATATCCTGTGGCCATATCTATCTCCCCTTGATTAATTATTATTGCACTACTTGTTTAATTATAACGCTTGTCTAGTATATACCTACCCTGAAGAAAAAGGCCTATCCTTTTGAACAGACCTTCTTTTTTTGGTGCGGGTTAAGAGACTCTAACTCTCGACCTCTTCCTTGGCAAGGAAGCGCTCTAAACAACTGAGCTAAACCCGCGTAACTTAAAAAATTATACACAATTTTGTAAACCAATCGAAGATGTTTACAAAATTGGGAGGAGGACTTGCGATAAGTAAAAGTTTTTGACTTTAATCAAAAACGATAACTGGTAGCAAAGTCCGACGTGGTGGCTCCTCCCAGGCTCGAACTGGGGACACAAGGCTCTTCAAGCCTCTGCTCTACCAACTGAGCTAAAGAGCCACGCAGCTTATATTTTACATAAACAGGGGTATGTTTAGCAAATTATAAGTATTAAGCGGTTTTTATAATTTTGTGCTCAAATTCCGGATCCATGCCATGCAAAGATGGTTGCCCCTCTTTAAGCCACTTATAAATTCCATTACTCTCTTTTAGTAGGCGCTCAAAAGTTTTTTTATCGAACCTGACAACACGGACAGGTAATAACTCGTCCGGTAGTGGCAATTGTTCAAATTCTTTTGTCGGTTGTCGTTCCATATGGTCTCCTATTGGTGGGCGCTGGGGGACTCGAACCCTCGACCTCCTCGGTGTAAACGAGATGCTCTAGCCAACTGAGCTAAGCGCCCTTAATATACTTTGATCTTAATTTTAACGTACTCGGGTTCGATTCGACCCACCTATGGCGGGCCCGCAACTTCTGTTTTGAAAACCAGTTTTCAAGTGAAGATTGCCTTGCGAACTGCCTTTGGGCAGTTCTCACCTCGATCTCCTCGGTGTAAACGAGATGCTCTAGCCAACTGAGCTAAGCGCCCGTGTAAAAAAGTATATCATACAACAACTGCAGAGAAGTTAAAAAGTTTAATGTAGCAAGATTTGATGATAAAATCTAAGTTGTCTGCGCGAGTGCTGTAATTGGTAGCCAGGCCAGCTTGAGGTGCTGGTGCCCGCAAGGGCGTGGAGGTTCAAGTCCTCTCTCGCGCACCAACATATATCGCCTCTGTTGACTCAGAGGTTTTTATTTGCTTGTGCTTGCAAGTTTTGTAAGAGAGGTGTTAGATTTAGTCATTAGTTTAGGAGTATGTATGGAAAAAGGTTCATGGGAGACGGACGTTTCCGAAGAGGAGCGTAAAGCACGTATTGCAATTGTAGGAAGATATAGCTTCATTTATCTAGACAATACTACGAATGTGATTACTGACCCAGAATACGCACATGAAATTGCAAACCGACAAGTGGAAATAGTCGCGGAAGATCCACATAAAACGCTAGATCAAGCTGCTGATGAGGCAGAAATTAGGGTTTTGAGTGATGAATTCGGTACGGAGATTGGCGAAAAAATTGCTAAAGATATGCAGACTTGGCGCAAACGTATGCATGATAATAATATTGAAAAAATAGCTGCAACTAGGCAGAATATAGAAGTGTTGCGAGCACAAATAAAGAAAAACAAAGCCAGGATTGCTGATACTGAATCAAGTATTTTACAAGAACTAAGTCATATTGAGGTTATTGAGAGTAGATTGGATCAATAATTCGATAATAAATATTCTAGATAGGGAATATCTGAGATCTTTCTCTATCCAGCTGTCCTAAACTATGATTGAGCACACAACCATCCCAAAAGATGTTTGAAGCAAAGCCGCTCAAGCGCACCAAATATTATATTTTTACAGATTATCTAATAGTTTAAAGATTAGCGGCGATGCTTTTTATGGCGGCTGTTTTTGATTGCTCGCCTAACCCTGCGTTCGGCTTTTTTAATAACCCGCCGTTCGGCGTAAGACGAAACCCCCCTAAAAGCAACAAATACCCATATAGCATTAACTAAAATACTAACATAGGCAGTTTTAGATAGTGCATAAACTATCATAAAAGTACCACCTATTAAATTATCTAGTTCATACCAAATTGATCTGCCAGACCAGCGGCCGATACTGGTGCGATAAAATGCAAAAAGTATAAAAGATGCCCCTGCTATGCCCAGTAAGTCGATTGGTTCAAATTTCATAGATACTTCTCACTTTAAGTCCTTGGCATGTGTTGCGACAAGTGCGAAATACTGTATTCGCTGCGCAGTTGCGAATGCAGATCTCTTATGTTAACACCCATTTTTACGCCCGGATTCATAATGCCATAGGGGTCAAAAATTTGTTTAATCTTTTCAAAAATTCCATAAACTTCTTGGCCATATAAAAGTTTTAGATACGGCCCTCGCAATCGGCCATCGTTATGCTCGCCACTGGTCGAGCCGCCCAGTTCTATAACTAGCTGATAGTAGGCGTTCATTAATTTAAATATCTTTTGGCGCTCGCCCGTTAACGATAAATCAAAAAATGGCTGCATGTGCAAATTAGCGTTACCAGCATGCCCCCAAATAGCCACATCTAAATTAAAATGGTTAAACAATTTATAGGTCTTTTGTATGAATTCGGCAAACTTTTCGTTGGGCACCACACCATCTTCTATAATCGGCAACGCCTTTTTTTTACCAGCAGTGTGCCACATAATTGCCGCTGCGCTGTGGCGGATCTTCCAAAGTTCTGACTGCTGCTGATAATTTTTAGTTTTAACGAATCGATATGCTAGATTGTTTAATATTTTGGCAGCCTTGTTGGCACGCCTTGACTGCGATAACTTCGACGAATCGTCGAATTCTATTAATAAAACAATTTTTGGCAAAGGTTTGTCTATTAAGCCTTTTAGTTGGTCTGGGTTGTGTTGATCGATAAAGTCAAGCAAATGCTTGTCGACCATCTCTAGTGCACTGGGGGCTAATTTACGAAGTTTTAATATGGTCTCGCTAGCACTAGCAACGCTATCAAAAAACCCAACCAATAAAGTTGTTTGTGGGTTATGGGGTTCTGTCTCTATAGTTGCCTCGGTAATTATGCCCAATGTGCCTTGCGAACCAACAAATAACGGCGTCAGGTCGATACTGCCATGTTTATCTGGCACATCCCAGATATTATAGCCGGTAGAATTTTTACTAAGTTTTAGGCCACCCTTAGATATTAGCTCTTTGTTGCTACTTAATAGCCCCGATACAGCCCGATAGATTTCGCCCTCGAAAGTAGCTTGGCTCATTTTTTTATTAACTTGGCGGCGGCTTAACCGGCCGGTTTTTATAACTTCGCCATTAGCCAAAACTACCCTTAACTCTTTAACATAGTCTTTGGTCACACCGTACTTGATTGTCTTTTCGCCAGCAGCATTGTTAGCGACAGCTCCACCGATAGTCGAATATTCTAACGATGCCGGGAATGGTGGTAAAAACTGCCCATGGGTAAAAAGAGTTTGTTGCAACTTGCCGTAATTTAGGCCAGGCTGGACACTCACAATGCCTTTTTTAGAATTTAGGGCTAAAATTTTATTGAGATGAGCTGGGAACACCAACATGACCCCAGTGCCCAAGGCGCCTCCGGCTTGGTCGGTACCAGAACCTCTGGCAGTTATTGGTACAACTCGGCCCCGCTCGGCTAATTGCCAACTAAAACGTGCTGTTTTGCGAACATCATTTTCGCTTCTGGGGTAGATAATTACATGCGGAGCTAATTTAAAAATACTGCCGTCTGTAGAAAAATATTCTCGAGCTTCGGCAGAGGTTATTACCTCGCCAATTAAATGAGATTGCAAAAATTGGGCCACCTTGTTCACGTAATCAAATCCACCTTTATTTTCACCAATTTACTGCTGTTATCATATCATAACCACTTTGGCCAAGGCGACAGCAATTGCTAAAAAAATAACCCTGTTTTGGGGGTTATGTCTTTGGTGCGGATAAGAGGACTTGAACCTCCACGAACAAAATGTTCACTAGCTCCTGAAGCTAGCGCGTCTACCAATTCCGCCATATCCGCATATTGCCATAACGACATATATTATACACTGTACCGGTTTTTAAAAATCTCTAACTTTCTTTAGTGGGTTTGGTTTTTATCATCCACTGTTGTACGTTATTAAATCTATCGCTTGGCGTATTTATATATTTAGCATCTAGGCCATAAATATGCTGATGGCTTATAACATAAAGATATCTTGGCTGATATAGGCCAATAGCCGGTACGTCTTTTTGCCAAGCCTCTAAAAACAACTTATATTTAGCAGCTCTAAGCACAACGTCCTGCCTAGAACGAGCTGATTCTAGAGCTAAGTCGGCAGCTGATGATTTGTATTCTGACAAATTTAAATGTATCGGGCTTTTGGCATTAATTTGGCTAGAATGCCAATAAGCATAAACATCTGGGTCAGCACCTATGTTAATACCGTATAGCAAAACATCGTAATCATGACTATCTAAAATACGCTGCCCCACTTGATCATCTGGGGTTACTTCTATGGTTAGATTAACCCCAATATCGGCCCATTGGCGTTGCAACTCTTGGGCAATTTTAGAAAAATCATGATTGTTTTGATAAGTAAGCCTTAAAATTAATGCTTTGCCATTTTTAGTGCGATAATGCTGCTTGCCACTAATCACCCAGCCAGAGGTATTTAGTAATTGAATGGCCTGTTTTTTGTCAAAACTGGCTTGCTGCAATGCTGGGTTATAGCCAGTTTGCGTTTTAAGTATTGGCTCCCGAGCTAATATAACCGGATAGCCAAGCTTTTTAACTAGCGCCTTGGTGTCGGTTCCTAACAGCAGGGCCTTTCTGACAGATGCATCACCAAGGTTGGTGCTGGTGGTTTTTAAAAATAGCATATTGGCGCTCATTAAATTAAAGCTATAAGCTTCGTGGCCAGTTGGGACGACCTGGTCGCTTATATCCAGCCCGGCAGCAGTAATCACCTTGTGCTGTTTGTTAGCCGTTTTTAGAGCTTCGGCGTCTTTATATGTCCGCAACGTTATGCCGTCTAGCTTTGGCTTGCCAAGATGATAGTTAGTATAGGATGCTAGTTGTATAGTGGCAGTATTTACCGATGATTGGCTGCTACTGGTTACAACGCTACTAAACTTAAACGGCCCAGATCCAATAGGGGTTTTGTTGTTAAACAAATGGCTTCTTAGTTCGGCCATAGGAACATTTTTTAAGATGTGCTGGGGGATAATGCCATTGGTTAAAGAATGTAAAAAGGGGCTGTAGGCGACCGGCAGAATAAACTGTATAGTGCGATTATCTATTTTTGTTACTTTTACGTCTTTGTAGCTAGGCAGATATGGTGATTTAGCATCTGGATTTTGGATTGTCTGATAAGTAAAAACAATGTCATCAGCCATTAGCGGCTGATTGTCATGCCAACGCAGATTATCTTTTAGCTTAACCGTATAGGTAGTCCCCTTGTCATCTAGCTGCCATGACTTAGCCAGACTACCAACTAGGCGATTATTTTGATCATAAGTTAACAAAGAACTAAAAACTAATTTAGAGACACTGGTGTCAATATCGCTAGTGGCATAAATAGGGCTAGCATTGCTAAAAGTACCCACGATGCCTTCGGTGTAAATACCGCCCGCCACAGGTTGTGGAGCAAGATAATAACGACCTAGTGATTTTATTTGTATAACTACCGCTCCAACAAGTATAGCTACCAGCAAAAGCCAGCCAATAGCAAACCTAGCACCATAGCGTAAATTATGCCATCTTCTAAAAATGTGTCTATCTAGTTGGCGATTAGCGTTGTGCCCTAGTTCGACCACACGTTTTTGGTGAGTTCGCACTTTATGACGAACTTTAAGGCGAGTATAACGGCCAACCATTGTTTTATTTGGCAATAATTCCCAAAATTATAGACAGAACAAAAACAAATGCCATTATGATAGTCATCTGGAACAGAGTTTTGTCGGAACCTCGTCTAACCGTTTCGATTTCGGCAGCGCTACCAAAACCAGCACCCAGCCCAGCACCCCTGGTTTGTAATAAAATTAACAATGTCAACAACAGAGCGGTTGTGACAGTTATGTAGTTGAAAATATTATGCATTTATAACCTCAAATTTTTCGGCGATTATTGTTATTAAATAGTTTACCAAGCCAATGAGTATACCTACAAGCACCGCCGCCCAAAACGACACTATATGCAGAGGTTGATAGAGCAAGCTAGCTATGTAAACAATCATACCATTTACAACTAGCATAAAAACACCCAGGGTTAAGGCGATAGCTGGTAGTGTAAAAATCACTAAAACTGGTTTGATTATTGCATTTAAAGCAGACAGCACTAGGCCTCCTATTAAAATAGCCGAGATTCGATCTTGATAGCTTACTAAACTAAAAAACCGCGCCGCAATATACAAACCCAGACAATTAGCCAACCATCTGATTATAAATTTAATAAATTGAGTTTTCATGCGCCTTGTTATTATAGCAATAATTAGCCCGCCGGGTTATTTTTTGGTTTTTAAGTAACCCTTAATTAAACCGGCTCGGTGCCCACCAATAAGCGCCGCAACATCTTGGATCGAAGCTGCTTGTATTTTTGCAAAAGAACCAAAGTGTTTAAGCAGCTTTCTTTTGGTAGAGGGCCCGACACCAGGAATTTCGTCCAATAAACTGCTGGTTTGGCGCTTTTGACGCAAAGAAGAATGGTACGTCACCGCAAAACGATGTGATTCATCGCGGATTCGCTGCAACAGTTTAATTACATTACTATTTAGCGGTAGATTCAGGCTGCTAAAGTAATCCTCTTTTTCTAGAACCCCATGCAACTTGTGTAATTGATCGGTGTTTATAGATATTTGGCCATCGTGCTTAACAATAATCGTTTCTCGAGCCTTGGCCAGGCCAATGGTTGGTATATTTAGACCTAAACTATTTAATATTTCTTTTGCAGATGTCAGTTGCCCCTTGCCACCATCGATAATAACCAGGCTTGGTTTGGGCCATTTTTTTAAATTATTAGCAGAAAAACGACGCTGCAAAGTTTCGGCCATATGAGCAAAATCGTCATTGCCGGCCAAGCGCATTTTAAATTTTCGGTAAGAGGCTTTTTCGGCTATACCGCTTGCAAAAACTACCATACTGGCAACTGTATCGGTGCCTTGCAGATGGCTTATATCATAAGCCTCGATACGGCGAGGGATTTTAGGCAAATTAAATAGATCTGTTAGCTCCGTCAGGGCGTTATCTTTAGAGATATCCAAGGCCTCGCGGTCGCCAAATATAATTTGGTTTTGCAGAGCTTTTAGAGCCAACAAACGATTGCGCACTTTTGCGGCTTCTTCGAAATTTTGCTGGCGAGACAGTAGCTTCATCTGTTTTTCGAACGAATTCAAAATTGTTTGTCGCGAGCCTTTTATATAGCCAATTAGTTTATTAAGATTTGCTAAATATTCTTGGCGATTGTAGCCGAGCGCCTCGGGGCCTGGACACAGGCCAAGATGTACATCTAGGCAAGCGCGACTTGGCAAGGTTATGTGAGTCGAAAACGGAAAGGCTTTGCGTAAATACTTTAAGGCTTTTTTAACCTGCCAAGCTGCTAAAAATGGGCCAAAATACTGGGCCCCATCATCTAGCGGCCGGCGAGTTATAGTAACCGATGGAGCTACGTCTTTAATATTTATACGAATATAGACATTCGATTTGTCATCGCGCAATAAAATATTGTATTTGGGTTGGTATCTTTTTACTAGTTCGGCTTCTAAAAACAAGGCCTCGGCTTCGCCACTGGTTTCTTGCCATTCTATGTCGGTAATATCGGCAACTAAAAGTAAGGTTTTTTGATCTTTAGAGCGGCTATTTTGAAAATATTGCCGTACCCGATTATTTAAGTTTGCCGCCTTGCCCACATAAATAATTTGGCCTGATTTATTTTTATGAAAATAAACGCCAGGTTTATTGGGCAACATTTTAAGCTTATTTTTAACAACTTTATTCATAAAACTACTTGTTAATTATAATACAGGGGTTACGCGCCCTTGGCATTATGTTGTGGCTAACCAGAGCCAACCAGCCTATTAATAGCTGACGTGATACAATCTAGATTAGATGATGAAGAATTTGATCAAGGTGATGGCGACTGTATTAATAATTGTTACTGCTATAGCTATAGCTAAATTGGTAGATGTCAACCAAATTCTAGAAGCTGGCAGTTTGGTTATTTTGGCATTAATCTTACTGGCCGAAACTGGCTTGCTAATTGGCTTTTTTTTACCTGGTGACACGCTTTTATTCGCTGCCGGTTTTTTTGCGGCTCAGGGTCGTATTAGTTTAGTTTGGGCCTTAATATTGCTGTATGTCGGCACAACTCTTGGCAGTTTGCTAGGTTACGAAATTGGCAAGCGTAGCGGCGCAAGATTATTTAAAAACGAAGAGGCAATTTTGTTTAGCAAAGAAAACATTAAGCGTGCCGAGGATTTTTATAAAAAGCACGGCGGTAAGACCATATTGATCGCCCGCTTTGTGCCAGTGGTGCGCACTATTGTACCGCCCCTAGCTGGGATCGCCAAGATGAACTACCGCTTATTTGTATTATATAACCTACTGGGTGGTTTTGTTTGGGTAATGGCCCTGACGCTTATAGGATATTGGGCTGGTAAAGTAGTAGGACATTATATAAATATTGATAAATATATCTTGCCAGTTGTAGCTTTTGCCACTTTGGTAACTTTTGGTGGCAGTGCCTGGCATGTACTAAAAGACCCAAAAGCACGAGCTCAATTTATAATTCTTACCAAAAAGCAGCTACATAAACTTTTTTAAAAACTGGCCTGTAGATTTTTTCGCTTTATTTAAGACAGATCCATCATCCCGATTTGTCCGCGTTTTGTCCTTTCGATAATAGATTTAGGCACGCCATACAATTCTGCAAGAGCGCGGATTGGTTTTTTGCTAACGCTAAAATCGGTACGTTCATCCAATGGAATACCCGAAATATAATCTACTAAGTTGTTTTCTAAGTATGGAAATTCTACGTTTATGTTCTGAGCACGTGCAGTAGATGTGAGCGGCTGTAGATGATCTTTTATTAAGACATCCCAAAAATGTTTGAATTGTTCAGCCTTCTCGTCGTCAGTTTGTTTTTGGCGATGCTGCCAGTAACCACCCATTAACTCATCTATACCATCGTGGGCAATCACAGATTTGGCATTAAGTTTTTGAGATAAATATCTATAGAGCATAAAAACATCAAAATTCCCTTTTGTCACATCATCCCTTAAATCGGCCTCGGGATGTAATTGTTGGAATTCACGCAAGCCGGCCTCGATTTCTTCTGGATTGGGGATATATTCGTAATGCTCCGATTTAAATGTTTCGGCCGCCAGCTTGCCAAACTGTATATCGGGGTGCGACTCGCTGCCGCCCATAGTAACAGAAACTATTTCGGTTGTTGGGCCAAGTGTTTTTCTTAAAATTGCTAAAGCCAGGGTTGAATCCACACCGCCCGACAGTGTAGTAAAGATGGTGCCGCCATTTTCTGTTAGACATTTTTGGCCGGTTTCTTTAAATGATTCGGCAAGGAGCTGGTTTAACTCCTCTATTTTCCATTCGTGGTTATGGGCGTTTTCGGTCAAATCGCATGACTTTATAGATTCAAAAACGTTTTGGTAGCGGCCGTCTGGGCCTTCGGCTGTAATATGTTCTGTATCCATAATTGTTAAATTAAAATTTTACCGTTTTTCACTGTAAATTCGTTATTGGCGTGGTCGTATAACACGCCATCAAAGATCGGCGCCACAATATGGTCTATGTCTTCACCTATTTTATGCTGGATTTCAAAAATCTCGCCATTCATATTTTTTTGAGAATAGAGCTGGCAGTGATGTAGTTCGTGCTTAATGTCTGTGCCATCTTTAAAATGATGCATGTGGTGCACAAGATATAGCTTCGCATATCTATCATCGGGGTTATTATTGATCGATGATTTTTCAATGTCAGCAATCATATTAACAATATAGCCTAATTGTTATTTAATATCCATCTGGCTAATCTTACTGTAGTCACCTATAAGATATTTTTTAAAAACTGGCCAGTATAAGAGTCGGACTTTTTGGCTATCTGTTCTGGAGTGCCCTGCGCAATCACCAAACCACCATTTTCGCCACCCTCTGGGCCCATGTCAATAATGTGGTCGGCAGATTTTATAACATCCAAATTATGCTCAATAATAATCATCGAATTACCAGCCTCTACCAAAGCATGCAGCACATGTAGCAGTTTTCGAACATCATCAATATGCAAACCAGTAGTGGGTTCATCAAGAATGTACAGTGTTCGCCCGGTAGCCCGCCGGGACAACTCGGTTGCCAATTTAACACGCTGAGCTTCCCCTCCGCTTAGGGTCGTAGCTGCTTGACCAAGCGTAATATACCCCAGACCAACATCTACTAAAGTCTGCAATTTTTTAGCGATGCTTGGTATATTTTTAAAGAAGGTTAGTGCTTGCTCACAAGTCATATTTAAAACATCGCTAATATTTTTACCTTTGTAGTGGATTTCTAGCGCCGCTTGGTTATAACGCCTACCCTTGCATTCTTCGCAAGGAACATAAACATCTGGCAAAAAGTGCATTTCTATCTTAATAATGCCATCGCCAGCACAATTTTCACAGCGCCCGCCACGAACATTAAAACTAAACCGACCGGGCTGATAGCCACGGATTCGGGCTTCTGGCGTGGTAGCAAATAATTCTCTGATAGGAGTAAAAAGGCCTGTATAGGTAGCTGGATTGCTGCGGGGTGTACGGCCAATTGGCGACTGGTCTATAACAATTGCTTTATCTAAATTGTCGATACCCTCTATTTGGTCGTGTTTACCAGAAACCACATTGGCGCGATGTAGCTTGGCTGACAACTCTTTGGCTAAAATGTCATTTATCAAACTAGACTTGCCCGAACCACTAACACCGCTCACCACCACCATTTGCCCCAACGGTATTTTTACATCAATATTGTGCAAGTTGTTTTCTTTTGCCCCAGTAATAACTAAAAATTTACCATTGCCTTTGCGCCTAGTCTTGGGTTTGGTAATGTGTTTTTTGCCACTCAAATATTGGCCCGTAATGCTGTCGCTATTTTTTGACACTTCGTCTGGTGTGCCCTCGGCCACAACCTTGCCCCCATGGATACCTGCGCCCGGACCAATATCTAATAAATAATCGGCCGTACGGATAGTTTCTTCGTCGTGCTCTACCACTATTACGGTATTACCAAGATCACGTAGCTTTTTTAAAGTTTGGATTAGTCGTTTGTTGTCACGTTGGTGCAAACCAATCGATGGCTCATCTAACACATAAAGTACGCCGGTTAACCCCGAACCAATTTGGGTGGCTAGGCGAATGCGCTGAGCTTCTCCACCACTCAAAGTTGCTGCAGCACGAGCTAAACTTAAGTAATTTAGACCCACATCCATTAAAAAAGTCAGCCGGGCTTTAATCTCTTTTAATATCTGTTTGGCTATTAAGGTTTCGGTTTGGTTAAGGCTTAGTTTGCCAAAAAACTCTATAGCTTCATCTATTGACAGCTCGCAAATATCAATAATTGATTTATTAGCTACAGTCACGGCTAGCACTGCCGGCTTGAGACGTTTACCACCACAAGCATGACAAGGCTTTTGTTGCATGAACTTTTCTATATCACGTCTAATAAAATCGCTTTCGGTTTCTTTGTGACGGCGCTCTAAATTTGGAATAACACCCTCAAAAGTCGTGTCGTAGAACCGCCCGCCACCCAGTGCTACACGATATATCTGGCTGCCAGTGCCATACAAAACCATTTTTAACTGAGCTGGCGACAATTTGCCTGTTGGGACATGGATGCTAAAACCATTGGTCTCGGCCATGGTTTGTACTTTTTTGACATACCATGTATCGATTCTTATCCTGTTCCAGGGTCGAATTGCCCCCTCGGCAATGGTTAGACGACCATTGGGCACAACTAACTCGGGGTCAACTTCTAAACGACTGCCCAAGCCAGTACAAATCGGGCAGGCACCGTGCGGCGAATTAAAACTAAAAGTTCTGGGTTCTAAATCTGGGATAACTTCTTCTGGATGATTGGGGCAAGCATAGAGCAGTGAGTAGCCCTTTTCTTTGGTGTTGTCGGCGTCACGTACAACAAGCCTGCCATCTGCTAGATCTAGGGCTTGTTCTATAGATTGATTCAACCGGCCGCGACTAGGCTCGTCTACCACTAGGCGATCCACTACTATATCAATTTTGTGTTTTTTGTTTTTATCAAGATCAGGGAATTCTTCGAGCATATATACCACACCGTCTACCCGTACCCGTGCAAAACCAGCTTTAGAATATTGATCGGGTATGTGTTCAAAAGCCCCTTTTTTATCAAGCACCACTGGTGCTAAAATCATAATCTTATTATCTTTAAAATCATTCGCCACTTGATCAACAATAAAGCTCTGGGTTTGCCTGGTCACCTTGTGACCACAAATTGGGCAATGAGGAGTGCCAATGCGTGCATATAGCAAGCGCAAATAATCATAAATTTCGGTTACGGTGGCAACCGTCGAGCGGGGGTTGCGACTTGTCGATTTTTGATCGATCGAAATTGCCGGGCTAAGACCATCAATTTGATCGACATCTGGTTTTTCCATTAGCCCCAAAAATTGGCGGGCATAAGAGCTTAAACTCTCAACATAGCGACGCTGGCCTTCGGCATAAATAGTATCAAAAGCCAACGATGATTTACCCGAACCAGACAAGCCGGTAATTACTACAAGCTTGTTACGCGGCAAGGTAACGTCAACGTTTTTTAAATTGTGCTCCCGGGCACCTTTTACAGTTATAAAATCCTGCATGAGCGCCGGTTATTGTACTATAAAAAGCTAAAAATTTCTAGTGTCCATTTGGCTTAAGATATCAATTTCTCCCACGAGTCACAGGGCTGGGTGTAGCTAGGACCCACATTTAGCGGATCAAGCCAAACATACTCCATACCCTCGCTCTCAAAGGTTTTTTGGATAATAGACGATACAGCTTTTTTGTGGATAGGCGTTAAACCCATTTTGTCCCTGGGATACCCATACGTAAATAATGTGAGATGGTCGGGTTTGCTTACCACATTTTTAAGCCCATGCTCACCCAAGGTCTCGCGAATAATCTCTTGCTCACGAGTCAATCGACACAACTCTGCTGATTCGGCAAATTTTGAGACAGCCTTACGTTCCGAGTTAGTATACCAAGCAAATTTTTCTAGATCCAAGGGCACCTCTAGGGGTTCTTGGATACATCGCTCGTTTCGGCCTAAATCCTCTATGGCATGAGCCATCCTAAACCCGCCGACTACAGCCTGAAACATTTTTTTACCAACCTCGCTACGCCTCACAAAGGTCACGCCAAAATCTTGTTGTATTTCGATGTGGGCAATTGGCTGCTTTTTGCGTTTTAAATATTTTTGAACATTTTGGAGTGCAAAATTTAAAACAGCCGACAGTTCGTCGGCTGAGTCAATATTGACGGGGCGATAAAAACCCCATTTTTCGCCCATGGCTTTTTCGATTAATTTTGGATTTTTTTCTCTATCAGCAACCAGCTCGCTGCGTATCCGCGGCTCTCTTACCATATTACCCTCCTAGTTTTTGTTTCACCCCCTTTAAGGACTAGCTTTATCGTACACCCTAAAAAAACTAGCTGTCAAGAAGAATAGGGTAAGAGACTCTCGCCATATAATTTTAACTCTTCTAGCAAATAACGCTGTTTATCAGATACAGACTTTCGTTGGCTTAGTTCGTCCAGTTTGGCAAAATAGCTGTTTAATAAACCTTTTTTGGGATCTATTAATTTTTGTTGACGATAGGATTCCCATTGTTTTTGTTCTTGTTCGTTTAGACTCAGGGGGTATTGACGAGCTTTATAAAGCAGTAGCAACTTTTCTAGACGAGCGTCATTAAATTCTGGCTGCAGATCAGCCAAATCTTCTTGGCCGGCCAGGCGCACTAAACGCATCTTGTCCTGATCAGCTGGCCCAAAAAAGCCATCGTACAACTGGCTGTCTACATCGCTCACATCAATCACAAAAGAGCTTTGTCTGAGTTTTTCTTTTTTAATAAATGCTTCGCGTAAATTTTCGGCAAAATCACTATGCGACAACAGAGTTTTTAAATGATCATTGATCTTATTAAGATCGATTTTAAGCCTTTTTTGGCTGGGCTCGTCTAAAACCGAAAGTGGCGCAACTGCTGGCGAGTGGTTAAACTGCAAGACTTTTACAGGGAACCGTTCTTCGTTTTCGTCGGTTACAAATTTAGCCATTTTTTCGGCCAATTTATCTTGGCTCATTTTGACATATTTTGCCGGATTAGTTTGCAGATCATAAACCAATACCGCCCCTTTTTGGGTTGGATGATCGGCTATAGTAACCGCCACAGTAGTTTTGTCGCCTTCGGAACTATAGCGCCCAGAGGTATAGACAAAGGGGGCTGGCTTAGTTACTAAAGATTCGACGTTTTTTTTGTCGCGCATTGATAACAAGTAATTAAATAGTTTAGGCTGTTGTTGTTTTATTAGCTGAGTAACGGCAATGGTGGCTTCTACATCACTTAGGGCATCATGGGCCTTGTCGTGTGTAAGCTTATTGACAGAAGCAAGCAGTTCTAGGCGATTGCTTGCCTTGCCATTGGGAGCAAATGGCCACTTAATGCCATCGGGCCGCAAGGCCCTAGTCATGCGCGATACATCCAACAAATCCCAACGACTTTTGCCATCTTGCCAATGCCATTGGTAGGCGTCATAAAAATTACGATAATTAAGATAACGGATAAACTCATCATCGAAACGAATATTGTTAAAACCAACAAATATCGTGCCCGGCAGAGCTATGTGTTCGTAAAAA
>Ga0265296_1001964_pt1 | contig 21846 bp, 22 predicted proteins | sample MunlanPumphouse1_FD_189073 | JGI IMG/M metagenome (GOLD analysis project Ga0265296, IMG submission 189073) | Groundwater microbial communities from a municipal landfill in Southern Ontario, Canada - Pumphouse #1 | ecosystem: Environmental > Aquatic > Deep subsurface > Groundwater | place... | reverse complement strand
CTGGCGGTGCTGAAGCAGAAGCTGACCTCGGTCGTGGGCGAGATCTGATCATGACGCCCCCGATGACGCCCCCAATGACCCCAATGCAGATCCTGGCCGAGATCGACCATCTGCGGCGCGAACCGGCCGCCGCCGCCGACGATCTGTTGTCCGCCGCCGAGCAGGGCCTGGCCCTGACGCGCGCCGAGCCGATGGACGCCGAGGCGTTGACGGCCAGCTTTCACCGCATCTTCGAGGCCTGCAGTTTTCAGGACCTGGCGGACCAGAGGATCGCCCGGCTGCTGACCGCCCTGACCGGGCGCAAGGCCCCGCCCCGGCCCGACGCCGCCCTTCTGAACGGCCCCGCCATGGCCGGCGAGACGGGGTTGAACCAGTCGGCGGCGGACGCCCTGATGGCGCGATAAAGCCGCTTCACGGCTTGCCAAGCCGTCGCCAAAGGGGTGCATTAGGGCTTCGTTCCGCAGTCACCATTCGGGCGCCGCCATCCTGATCTTCCGCCACAGCCGGTCCGCGTCATGACCGCCCCCGAGACCCCGCCGCGCGCACGTACCGGGGCGCTGGCGCCGCTGAACCATCCGGTCTTCCGCGCCGTCTGGATCACCAGTCTGGCGACCAATTTCGGCGGTCTGATCCAGTCGGTCGGCGCCGCCTGGATGATGTCCTCCATCGCCTCGACCCAGATGGTGGCCCTGGTCCAGGCCTCGATCACCCTGCCGATCATGCTGCTGTCGCTGGCGGCGGGGGCGCTGGCTGACACGGTGGATCGGCGCAAGATCATGCTGGCGGCCCAGACCTTCATGCTGCTGGTCTCGGCGGGGCTGTCGGTGATGACCTATCTGGGGCTGATCACGCCCTGGGTGCTGCTGAGCTTCACCTTCCTGATCGGCTGCGGCGTGGCCTTCAACGGCCCGGCCTGGCAGGCCTCGGTCGGCGACATGGTCCCGCGTGAGGACCTGGCCGGCGCCGTGACCCTGAACTCCATGGGCTTCAACCTGGCCCGCAGCGTCGGCCCGGCCATCGGCGGCATGATCGTGGCGGCGGCGGGCGCGGCGGCGGCCTTCGCCGTCAACGCCGTCAGCTACATCGGCCTGCTGGTCGTCCTGTTCCGCTGGAGGCCGGATCGACCCAAGCAGGCCCTGCCGCGCGAGGGCCTGCTGGCGGCCATGGCGGGGGGCGTGCGCTACGCCTTCCTGTCGCCGCGGGTGACGGCGGTGCTGCTGCGCGCCGTGGTCTTCGGCGTTGGCGCCAGCGCGGTTCAGGCCCTGATGCCGCTGGTGGCGCGCGAGGGCGGCGGCGGGCCTCTGGTCTTCGGCCTCTTGCTCGGCGCCTTCGGCGTCGGCGCGGTCGGCGGCGCCCTGTTCGTCGGCAAGCTGCGCGCCAGGTACGAGACCGAGACCATTGTCCGCGTCGCCGGACTGGCCTTCGCCGTCGCGGCGGCGACCATAGGCTACAGCCCCTGGCTGGCCCTGACCCTGCCGGCCCTGATGATCGCCGGCGCGGGCTGGGTGCTGGTGCTGTCGACCTTCAACGTCACGGTGCAGATGTCGGTGCCGCGCTGGGTCGTGGCGCGTGCCCTGGCTCTGTACCAGATGGCGGCCTTCGGCGGCATGGCGGGCGGCAGTTGGCTGTGGGGCTCGTTGGCGCAAAGCCAGGGCCTGGACACGGCCCTGGGCCTGTCGTCGGGTGTGCTGCTGCTGGCGGTGCTGATCGGGCTGCGGGTGCCCCTGCCCTCGACCGCCAACCTGAACATGGACCTGCTGCGGCGCTGGACCGAGCCGGAGACGCAACTGCCGATCGAGCCGCGCAGCGGGCCGGTGGTCGTCTCCATCGCCTATCGCATTCGAGAAGAAGACATCGACGACTTCCTGGCCGTGATGGACGAGCGTCGCCGCGTGCGCCGCCGCGACGGCGCGCGCCAGTGGCGCCTGCTGCGCGACCTGGCCGAGCCCGACGTCTGGGTCGAGAAATACCAGACCGCGACCTGGCTGGATTACGTGCGCCACAACCAGCGCATCACCCAGGCCGACGCCGACATCTCGCGCCGCATCTACGCCCTGCATCAGGGACCGGACAAGCCGGTGGTCCACCGCCTGATCGAGCGCACCACCGCGCCCCTGGCCGCCAACCTGCACGTCGACCGCCACTTCGGCGAACCGCTGACCGACCCGACGCGGGCGTCGTAGGATCTGACGCACGGCTTCTGCCGTCATTCCGGGGCGCGAAGCGAACCCGGAACCCAGGCGTCAGATGGCTGGCGCCTGGGCCCCGGATCGCCCCTACGGGTCGTCCGGGTGACTGCAGTTGGGTGATCCCCACCCCCTAGTGCGGCGAGGCGACCGGCTCTTCGGCCTCGCGGCCTCGGGTGCGGACGCAGGCGACGGCGAAGACGGTGAGCAGCAGATAGCCCGCCACCGGCACGAAGAAGCCCAGATGGATGTCGCCCGAGCGGTCCACCACCTGCGCCGCCAGCAGCGGCAGGATGGCCCCGCCGATGATGCCGAAGACCAGCAGGCCGGAGGTCGAGGCCGCCGGGGCGGTCGACCGCTCCAGCGTCAGGGTGAAGATGCTGGGGAACATGATGGAGTTGAAAAAGCCCACGGCCAGGGCCGCATAGGCCGCCGTCACGCCCCCCGTCTGGGTCACGATCAGGCACAGCGACGCCGCAACCACGGTGCACAGCGTCAGCAGCAGGCTGGCGCGCACCTTGGTCAGCAGCCAGGAGCCGACGAAGCGACCGACCATGGCGCCGCCCCAGTAGAGGGCGACCATCTTGCCCGCCGCCTCCACGGGAATGTTCAGCACAGCCGGGCCGGACAGGAAGTTGGTCAGCATATTGCCGATAGCCACTTCCGAGCCGACGTAGATGAAGATGGCCAGGGCGCCGAACAGGGCCCAGCGCGACTTCAGCGCCGACAGGATAGCGGCGGCGCCGACCGGCTCGGCGGCGTCGTGGGCAGGCGCGGCGGCGTTGATCTGCTTGCGGGCGGAAAAGATGAAGGCGGCGATCAGGGCGAAGAAGGCCCCCATGCCGAGGAAGGCGATGTCGATGCTGCGCAGGGACTCGCCGCGCGTGGCCACCGTGACCACCGCGCCCGCCGCGAAGACCCCGCCGGTCAGCAGGACGTGCGCCCCCAGCCACGGCCCGACCGTGGCCCCCAGCGAGTTGAAGGCCTGAGAGAAGACCAGGCGGAAGTGCGAGCTCTTCTTGGTCCCCAGTTCGGCCACCAGAGGATTGGCGGCGACCTGCAACAGGGTGACGCCCGAGGCGATGACGAACAGGGCCAGCAGGATGCCGGGATAGAAGTCGAGGAAGGTGGCGACCGGCACGATCAGACAGCCCAGCACCATGGTCAGCAGGGCGGCGATGATGCCCCGGCTGTAGCCCAGACGCGACACCGCCGCCGCGGCCGGCAGCGAGGCCACGCCATAGGCGATGAACCAGGAAAAGGTGGTCAGAAAGGACTCGGTATAGCTGAGGTCGAACACCCGCCGCACCGCCGCGATCAGCGGATCGATCAGCGAGGTGGCGAAGCCCCAGGCGAAAAACAGGCTGGTGACATAGGCGAAGGCGAGGCCGGTGCCGCGCGCCGTCGTGCCGGACTGAGGTTGGCTCATGACCGCTTCCTACAGAACCGCGACGAGGCGCGGCGATGAAGCAACTGTCTAGACAGGACGGCGCGGCGTCCAGAGGCGGCGCCCGCCGTGCCGAAATCTTGATCCGGCGCCGGGCCGCCTGCCCGACGTGGAGCATTGCCTTTTCTCAGGCGTCCGACCACCGTGGCGACGACCGACATGATCATCGCCTCCTCCACGTCCGGCCCCGACGCCCATCAGGAATGGTGGCGCGGCGCGGTCGTCTATCAGGTCTATCCGCGCAGTTTCGCCGACACCCATGGCGACGGGATCGGCGACCTGAAGGGGATCACGGCCCATCTGGATCATGTCGCGTCGCTGGGCGTGGACGCGGTGTGGATCTCGCCCTTCTATCCCTCGCCGATGAAGGACTTCGGCTATGACGTCGCCGACTATTGCGACGTCGATCCCGTGTTCGGGACCCTGGCCGATTTCGACGCCCTGCTGACCAGGGCCCACGGCCTGGGGCTGAAGATCATCCTTGATCAGGTCTGGTCGCATACCTCGGACCAGCATCCGTGGTTTCAGGCCAGCCGTCAGGACCGCACCAATGCTTTCGCCGACTGGTACGTCTGGGCCGACGCCAAGGCCGATGGGTCGCCGCCGAACAACTGGCAGTCGGTCTTCGGCGGGCCGGGCTGGACCTGGGACGCGCGGCGCGGCCAGTATTATCAGCACAACTTCCTGCCCGAGCAGCCGCAACTGAACGGGCGAAATCCGGCGGTGCAGGAGGCGCTGCTGGCCGTCGGAAAGTTCTGGCTGGATCGCGGGGTGGACGGCTTCCGCCTGGACGCCGTCAACTTCATGATCGGCGATCCGGGCTTGCGGGATAATCCGCCCCTGCCGCCCGGCGGCAAGCGCACCCGGCCCTTCGATTTTCAAGACAAGATCCACAACCAGTCGCACCCCGACATCCTCGCCTTCCTGAGGCGGGTGCGGGCGCTGACCGACAGCTACGGCGACCGCTTCACCGTGGCCGAGGTCGCCGGCGACCATGCGCCGCGCGAGATGAAGGCGTACACGGCGGGCGACCGTCATCTGAACAGTGCCTATGGCTTCCTCTATCTCTACGCCGAGCGGCTGACGGGCGAACGGGTCAAGGCGGGCGCCGAGATGTGGCCCGGCGAGCCGAATGAGGGCTGGCCCTCGTGGACCTTCTCCAACCACGACGCACCGCGCGCCGTGTCGCGCTGGGCCGAGGGCCGCGATGAGCGCCGACTGGCCGAGATGCTGATGCTGCTGCTGGTCTGTCTGCGCGGCAACGTCTTCGTCTATTACGGCGAAGAACTGGGTCTGCCGCAGGGCGAGGTGCCGTTCGAGCGGCTGGTCGATCCCGAGGCGGTCGCCAACTGGCCGCAGACCCTGGGTCGCGACGGCGCCCGCACCCCAATGCCGTGGAAGGCCGACGCCCCCTTCGCCGGGTTTTCAACGGTCGAGCCCTGGCTGCCGATCAACGTGCGCCATCCGGGGATGGCGGTGGATGTTCAGGAGGCCGATCCGACCTCGATGCTGCACGCCACGCGCCGCATCCTGGCCCTGCGCCGCGCCCATCCGGCGCTGAAGACGGGCGACATGACGGTGCTGACGACCGAGCCCCTGCTGAGCTTCAGCCGCGAGGGCGACGATGAAACCCTGCTGGCCGTGTTCAACCTCGGTCATGAGACGCAGCCTTGGACAGCGCCTGCGGGCTATATCGTTGTCGACGCCGTCTATATCGGTGAAGCTGGGTCCCTGCCCCCGCTGGGCGGCGTTCTACTGCGCAAACAGGGATTGTGAGCGAGAAATTCGCTCCCTGAAGCGCCGATCCGGGCCGAACCGTTTCAACAGAGCGACATGTTGCAGCGCACACGTTCCGGCAGCGCTCGACAAACGCAAAAACTGGTCTAGGGAAGCGGCGCGGGGAACTTCGCGTAAGGTCAAGACCATGAAGATCGCAGTCCTGGGCGCCGGCGTCATCGGGGTGACGACAGCCCACTATCTGGCCAAGGCCGGCCACGAGGTCACGGTGATCGACCGCCAGAGCGGCCCGGCGCTGGAGACCAGCTTCGCCAATGCGGGCGAGATTTCGCCCGGCTATTCCTCGCCCTGGGCCGCGCCCGGCATCCCGGCCAAGGCGGTCAAGTGGCTGTTCATGCGCCACGCCCCGCTGATTTTGCAGCCGCAGATCGATGTCGCCACCGTGCGCTGGCTGCTGGCCCTGCTGAGGAACTGCACCTCGGCCCGCTATGCGCTGAACAAGGCGCGGATGGTGCGCCTGGCCGACTATAGCCAGGAGGTGCAGACCGCGCTGAACGCCGAGCTGGGTCTGCAATACGACCACCGCACCCAGGGCACGCTGCAGCTGTTCCGCACGCAGAAACAGCTGGACGGCATCTACAAGGACACCGAGGTCCTGCGCCAGGGCGGCGTGCCGTTCGAGGTGCTGGATCAGGACGGCTGCATCCGCGCCGAGCCGGGTTTGGCGGCCACGCGCGACCTGTTCGTCGGGGGCCTGCGCCTGCCCAAGGACGAGACCGGCGACTGCTTCAAATTCACCAATGCGCTCAGTGATGTGGCCGCCGCTGAGGGCGTCACCTTCCTCTACGACACCGCCATCAAGGCCCTGATCACCGACAAGGGCCGCATCTCGGGCGTCCAGACCGACAAGGGCGTGATCACCGCCGACGCCTATGTCCTGGCGCTGGGGTCCTATTCGCCGCAGATGGTCAAGCCGCTGGGCATGACCCTGCCGGTCTATCCGGTGAAGGGCTATTCGATCACCGCGCCCATCATCAATGAGCCCGCCGCCCCCGTCTCGACCATCATGGACGAGAGCTACAAGGTGGCTATCACCCGCCTGGGCGACCGCATCCGCGTCGGCGGCATGGCCGAGATCTCGGGTTACAACAACGTCCTGCCCGAGCCACGCCGCAATACGCTGGAGCACTCGGTCGGGTCGCTCTTCCCCGGCGCGGGCGACCTGAAGGCGGCGAGCTACTGGTCCGGCCTGCGGCCGATGACGCCGGACGGGACGCCGGTCATCGGCGGGACCCGGTTCGACAACCTGTTCCTGAACACCGGCCACGGCACCCTGGGCTGGACCATGGCCTGCGGCTCGGCCCAGGTCATTGCCGATATCGTCAGCGGCAAGACCCCCGCCATCGAGACGGCGGATCTGGGGGTTGCGCGTTACGGCCAGTAATTCCTTCTCCCCTTGTGGGAGAAGGTGGGCGCCGGAGGCGCTCGGATGAGGGGTGTCGGCGCGGCAGTTTGATATGAGGCCCTGTGCGAATTTCCTCGCACCCCTCATCCGTCAGGCTCCGCCTGCCACCTTCTCCCACAAGGGGAGAAGGGCTTAGGTGCGCGTCTTCGCCGCCACCGACCGCAGGCCGGCCAGCAGGGCGTCGCTGGTCGCGTCGGTCTTGCAGCCCGCCGTCAGGATCAGGCGCATGGCCTGGACGTGGACGCCGACCGAGGGCCAGCTCCAGGCGTTGTTGGTCTGCATCCGGTCGGCCACGTCGCACAGGCTGTAGCCCGCATCATACAAGGGGCCGGTGTCGAAGAAGCCCGCCGTGTCCAGCAGCGACGAGGCCAGTTGATAGACCTGGGGCTCACTGCCCGGAGCGGCGGCGGCGGCGACCAGTTCCAGCTCGGTGATGGTTCCGGCGACCGTGATCATGACGTCGTCGCGGTGGCGGTCCAGACGCTCGTTGGCGCGGCGCTCGATGTCGGCGACGGTGCGACCGCCCGGCTGGGCCATCTGGCGGGCCAGGGTGGTCTTGATCTTCAGGGTGCGAGCTTCGGTCATAGCGCGACCCTCTGGGGTTTAAGCAACATATCGATGTCGGACTGGTCCATATTGGCCTCGACGGCGGCGCCGACGTGGGTCGACAGGTCGCCCTGACGACGACCGGGAATGCCCAGCGGCGGGCCGAAGTTGCGGACGCGGCGGTCGGGTCCGACGTAGTTCTCGCTCTCGACGAACTCGCGCTCGTCGCCCGCCAGCCAGACGATCCGCTTCAGCAGCACCGCCGGGGTCAGGGGTTTGGTGATGACGAAGCTGACGCCGCAGTCGCGCCCCTCGCGCACCTTGGATTGCGAAGCATGGCCGGTCAGCAGGATGACGGGAATGAAGCGCAGCGGCGCCGGGGTCTCGCGCCGCAACCAGCGGGCGAAGGCGTAGCTGTCCATCTCCGGGTCGGCGCAGTCGATGACGATCAGATCGACGGCGCGGTTCTGGATGATCCGCACCGCCTCGACCGCCGAGGCGCACTTGATCTGCTCCTTGACGCCGAAGCCGTGAAAGACCGAGCTGAGCATGTCCAGCGCCTGCGGATTGTCGTCGATCAGCAGGACGGTGGATTGCTCCAGATTGACGCGGTCGGTCGCGCTCATCGGATCAGTCGAACAGCAGCAGGTCGCCGGAGACGGCGGCGGGGGCGGTTTCTGACAAGGGCCTGCCTCGGAACGACAGTTCGCGCAGGCGGTCGGCCATCTCGGCCAGAGGCAGGGCGGCCAGGGCCGTATCCATCGGCTGATCGGCGGCCAGGGCGCCGGCCAGCCCCGACAGGGCGTCCACCCGCTGGCTCAGGACGTCAAAGGCCTGCATCCGCGTCAGGTAGGTCAGGCGTTGCTCGGGCGGCGCGCCCTTGACCAGTTCGGACACCAGATCGCCGGCCTCGTCGATCCCGGCGCGGATGTCGGCCAGTTCGGCCGAGACGGCGGCCAGCAGGCCCTTGGTATTGGGATGGCTCATCAGAAAAGCTCCAGCGCGCCGGACTCGACCGGCGGCAGGCGCGGCGGCGTCGGGCGCGGGGCGACCGCGTCCGTGACCGCGCGTTGCAGCGCCCGGCCCGTCACCGGCCAGTAATGCAGTCGACGCCCCCCGGCGCCCCTGAGGCTGGCGCCGACGACGGGTATGCCTTCGTCGGCCAGAAAGCGTTCGGCGAAGTCGGCGTTGGAGGCGCCGACATCCTTCAGCGAATCGAACATGCGGCCGCCGCCGAACAGCTTGGCCTCCAGACGGTCGCGACGACCGCCCGCCTTCAGCACGTCGTTGATCAACAGCTCCATGGCGTAGGCGCCGTAGCGACGCCCCGCGTCGGTCCCCGCCCCTGCGCCTTCGGGCAGCAGGAAATGGTTCATGCCGCCGACCCCGGCCACGGGATCGCGAAGGCACATGGCGACGCAGCTGCCGAGCACGGTCGAGAGCACGACGTCGCGATCGGACGTCACAAGGTGCTCGCCCTGGCCGACATGGACGCGCCTTTCGGTCGTCTGCTGATCGCGTGCGGGGTTCACGTCAGCGGGCCGAAGACGCCTTCCAGCTTCTCTTTCAGCTGGGCGGTCGTGAAGGGTTTGACCAGATAGTTGTTCACGCCGAACTGCACGGCGCGCTGCACCAGTTCGCGGTCGGCGCGGCCGGTCAGCATGATAAAGGCGGTCTTGGAGGTCGGCGGGTGGGCGCGGATGGCGCGCAGCAGGCCCAGCCCGTCCAGGTTCGGCATGTTGAAGTCGGAAATGATCAGGTGCACCGGCTTGGTGATGGCGGCGCGCAGACCCAGCTCGCCGTCGGCGGCTTCGGAAATCTCACGCACGCCGATCTGTTGCAGGCTGTTGCGGATCAGGGAACGCATGGTCAGTTGATCGTCGACGACCAGAACATTGAGGGCGGAAGCGGCGGGCATACGAGTAGTCCTTACGCAACAGGCTTTGAGGCGGGGGCGCCGGCGGCGCACAGGTCGAGGATGGCGGGGGCGAGACGGGGGAGAGACAGCTGGCGCTCGACGGCGCCCAGCTCGAAGGCGGCGCGCGGCATGCCGTAGACGACGCAGGACTGCTCGTCCTGGCCCAGGGTGCGGGCCCCGGCCTGACGCATGGCCAGCAGGCCCTTGGCCCCGTCCTTGCCCATCCCGGTCAGGATGACCCCGGTCATGGGGCGACCCTGGCGGGCGACCGAGTTGAACAGGACGTCCACGGACGGGCGGTGGCCGTTGACCGTATCGGCCACGACCAGACGGCAGCGGCCGTTGGCGACCTCAAGATGGGCCTCGCCGCCGGGGGCGATATAGACGTGGCCCGCCTTCAGCGGCGCGCCGTCCACGGCCTCGGTGACGGTGGCGCCCGACATCTTGTCCAGACGGGCGGCGAAGCTCTTGGTGAAGGTGGCGGGCATGTGCTGCGTCACCACCGTCGCCGGGCAGTTGGCCGGAAAAGCCGACAGGATGTTCAGCAGAGCCTCGACCCCGCCGGTCGAGGCGCCGATGGCCAGGATGTGGTTGGGGTCGGCGCGATAGGCGCCGTCCACCGCCTTGGCCTCGCGCGTTTCCAGCGGGCGAACACGCGAGCGGGCGGCGATCTTCACCTTTTCGGCCAGGTCGCCGAAGGCTTCCTGGGCCGAGACGCCGGGCGCGGGCTTGGCCACCGCATCGACCGCGCCGATCTCCAGCGCCGCCAGGGTGACGTCGGTGCCCGCCTGGGTCAGGGTCGAGACCATGACCACCGGCATGGGCCGCAGCCGCATGATTTTTTCGAGGAATTCCAGCCCGTTCATATTGGGCATCTCGACGTCCAGGGTGATGACGTCGGGGTTCAGCTCCTTGATGGCGGCGCGGGCCTCCAGCGGATCGGCGGCGGTGCCGACTACGGCGATCTCGGGGTCGCGGCGCAGGACGGCGCTGATCAGGCTGCGCATGGTGGCGCTGTCGTCGACGATCAGGACGCGAACGGGATTCTGGCTCATGCCCGGCCTCCCAGCTTGTAGGCGGTCAGGCCGCAGCTCTGCAGCTGAGCCGTCGCCGGGCCGCTGACGCGTTCCGAGTGACCGATATAGAGGGTGGCGCCGGGGGCCATCAGCGGGGTGAAGCGGCTCCAGACCATCTCCTGGGTCGCGTCGTCGAAATAGATGACCACGTTGCGGCAGAAGATGACGTCGAACCTGCCCTTCATCGGCCAGTCGCCGATCAGGTTCAGCTCGCGGAAGGACACCAGGCGACGCAGGGTGGCGTCGGCGCTGAACTGACCCGGCGAACCGGGGACCGGGGTGAAATGCTTGCGACCCGAGGCCGGCACCGGCGACAGCAGTTCGTCGGAATAGATCCCCGCCGCGCCCTCGGCGACCATGTTGGGGTCGATGTCGGTGGCCAGGATGCGCACGTCCAGATCGGCCGCTTCCGGCAGGACGTCCAACACGGTCAGGGCCATGGAATAGGGCTCCTGGCCGTTGGAACAGGCCGCCGACCACAGGCGCACGCGCCCGCCGGCCCGCGCCCGCGCCGCCAGTTCCGGCATGACCTGATCGCGCAGATGATCGAAGTGGTGCGGCTCGCGATAGAAGCGGGTGACGTTGGTGGTCAGGGCCGCGGTCATGGCCTGACGCTCGTCGACGCCCTCCACGCCCTCGATCAGGGCGCAGTAGTCGCGGAAGCTGCGCAGACCCAGCACGCGCAGGCGCTTGGCCAGGCGGGAATAGACCAGGGCGGCCTTGCCCTCGCTCAGGGCGATGCCGGCGTGGGCGTGCAGGGTCTGGGCGATGTGGCGGAAGTCCTCGGCCGTAAAGACGAACTCGCCTTCGACCAGGGACGTGCGCCCGGAAGCAGTCGTCATGCGGCTTCGGCTTCGCTTTCAGCCGGCAGGACGTGGTTGAGGTCGATCAGGCTGATCATGCGGCCGCCCTCGACGGCGAAGATGCCCTGGACGAAGGTCTTGACGTGGTCGCTGGCGACGTCGGGCGTCGGCTGGATGGTCGAGTCCGTCAGCTGCACGATGTCGGACACGGCGTCGACCAGCAGGCCGACCAGACGGCTGCCGATATGGGCCACCATGATGACGTGGCGAGCGGTCGGCTCCGCCGTGGCCAGGCCGAAGCGGGCGCCCAGGTCGATGATCGGCAGGACGATGCCGCGCAGGTTGATCACGCCCTTCATGTAGGAGGGCGAGCGCGGCAGAGGCGTGGCCGGGGTCCAGCCGCGGATCTCGCGGACGTTCATGATGTCGACGCAGAATTCCTGCTCGCCGATGCGGAAGGCGATCAGTTCCCGGTCGGCGCCGGCGACGTTGGAGGTGACTTCGGTCATGGTGTTCAGCTCGCCATCTTCAGTTCGGGGCGGTTGGATTTGCGGCGCCCGGCGATGACCAGGGCGTCGATATCGAGGATCAGGGCGACGCTGCCGTCGCCCAGAATGGTCGCGGCGGAGACGCCGTCGACCTGGCGGTAGTGGGTTTCCAGGCTCTTGATCACGACCTGGCGCTGGCCGTTGATGGCGTCGACCAGCAGGGCGGCGCGCGAGCCGGCCTCAGTCTCCACGATCATGACCACCCCGCCCGTCAGGGTCGTGGCGTCGTCGCGGAAGCCCATGACGCGGCCCACGTCCACCATGGGCACGAACTCCTCGCGGAAGCGGATGACGGCGTCATGGCCGCCGACGTAATGGACGTCCTCGATGCGCGGCGTCAGGCTCTCGACGATAGCCGACAGGGGGGCCACCAAGGTCTGGCCGGCGGCGGACACTACCATGCCGTCCAGCACGGCCAGGGTCAGCGGGAGGCTGAGGGTGAAAGTCGAGCCCTTGCCGGGGTTGGAGCTGATCGAGATGCGACCGCCCAGGGCCTGGATCGAACGACGCACCACGTCCATGCCGACGCCGCGGCCCGAGACGTCGGTGATGGTCTCGGCGGTCGAGAAGCCGGGCAGGAAGATCAGATTGTCGACCTCGTCGTCGGTCAGGACGGCGTCCTCGGCGATCAGGCCGCGATCCACGGCGATGCCGCGCACGCGGGGGCGGTTGATGCCCTTGCCGTCGTCGGCGATCTCGATGACGATCCGGCCCGAGCGGTGCAGGGCGGCCAGACGCACCGTGCCCTCGGCGGGCTTGCCGGCGGCTTCGCGCTCCTCCGGGCTTTCCAGTCCGTGGTCGATGGCGTTGCGCAGCATGTGGGTGATCGGCTCGGCCAGGCGTTCGACCACGGTCTTGTCGACCTCGGTGTCTTCGCCCGACGTGACCAGACGCACGCGCTTGCCCGTCATCTCGGCGACTTCGCGGACCAGGCGCGGCATGCGCTGGAACACCGACTTCACCGGCTGGGCGCGGATAGCCATGACGCTGTCCTGAATGTCGCGCGTCAGCAGTTCGAGGTCTTCCAGACCCAGGGCGATGTCGGACGACCGGGCCAGGCCGCTCTCCATGACGCGCTGGGCCAGCATGGCCTGCTGGATGACCAGCTCGCCGACCACATTGATCAGGCGATCAACGCGGTCGAGATCGACGCGGATCGTCACCGGAGCGACGGCGGCGGGGGCCGAGGGCGCGGCGGCAGGAGGGGCGGCGGCAGGAGCCGGAGCGGCGGGGGCGACCGGCTTGGGCGCGGTGGCGACCGGCGCAGGCGCAGGAGCAGCCACTGGCGCGGCGACCGGCGCCGCTTCGACCGGCGCCTTGGCCTGGGCCAGCAGGGCGGCGAGATCGAACTCGGGCTCGGCCGTAGCGGCGTCCAGCACCGGCAGCGGCGGCAGGGCGGTTTCGACCGAGGGCGATCCTCCGTCCAGGGCGGTGATGCTCAGGTCGCAGTCCATCTCGACGAAGTCGAAGACGTCGCGGACGGCGGCTTCGGACACGTCGCCGGTCAGGACGATGGTCCAGATCAGATGGGCGTCTTCAGCGTCCAGCGCCTCCAGCGACGGCAGGCCGCTGGCGTCCAGCTCGACCGAGGTCTGGCCCAGACGGGTCAGTTCGCGCAGCAGCAGGCTGACGTCGTTGGCGCTGGCGTAGAGGCGCGGATGCGGACGGAAGACGATGCGCCAACCCGCAGCCGAGGGCGCGGCCAGGTCCGGCAGATCGAGCGAAGGCAGGTCGAGGGCGGGCAGATCCAGCGACGGCAGTTCGGCGGGGGCTCCGAAATCGGCCAGGTCCAGCGTCAGAGGCTTGAAGCCGAAATCGTCCTCGTCGGCGACGACCGGCGCGGCGGCGGCGACGGCGGGCGTGGCCTTGCCGTGGGTCAGGACTTCCAGCTCGGCCACCAGACCGGCCGAACGGGCGGCGTCGACCGGCGCTCCGGTCCCCTGGGCGGCGGCGATGTGGTCGGCCAGGACGTCGGAGGCGCGCAGCAGGGTCTTGACCGTGACGTCGTCGCATTCCTTGCGACCCGAGCGCAGCTCGTCCATCAGGGTCTCGAAGACGTGGGCGAAGCGGACCAGGTCTTCCAGACCAAAGGCCCCTGCCCCGCCCTTGACCGAGTGGACGGCGCGGAAGACGGCGTTGATCGTCTCGATGTCGCCCTCGCCGGTCTCCAGCGCCAGCAGGTTGGTTTCCAGGTCGCCCAGCAGTTCGCTGCACTCCTGGAAGAATGTGACCTTGATGGCCTCGAACGGATCATCGCTCATAAGTCTGGTGTCCTCAGGCCGCGACGCGACGAACGGCGTCGACCAGCTTGGCCGGGTCGAAGGGTTTGACGATCCAGCCGGTGGCCCCGGCCTCGCGGGCGCGTTGCTTCTTGGCGGCGTCGCTCTCGGTGGTCAGGACCAGGACCGGCGTGGCCTTGTGGTCCGGGTCGGCGCGCATGCCCTCGATGAAGCCGAAGCCGTCCATGCGGGGCATGTTGATGTCGGTGATGACGATGTCGGGATTTTCGGCCCGCAGCACCTCCAGACCGTGGACGCCGTCCTCGGCCTGAACCACGCGATAGCCGGCGCCCTTGAGCGCCAGCATCAGCATGTCCCGCATGGTGCGGGAATCATCGACGGTCAGGATGGTCTTGGTCACGCGAGTTGTCCTTGCGGAGCGAGGTCCGCGGCGGAGGCGCCGAAGGCGCTCCATTGCGAGGCGAAGGCCTCGGAAACATTGATGAAGGTCAAGGCCTGACCATCGGCGCGCCAGGTGGCGATCGCCGACAGCAGGACCTGAAGGCAGAGGCCGCCGAGCCGCTCGACCGCCGAGACGTCCAGCAAGGCTTCCTGACCGCGCACGGCCAGGATCTGCGTCTTCAAGGGCTCGGCGGCGCGCAGATCAAGCACAGCCGGAAGAGTGATCAGGCTCGACATCAGAACTCCTCCCAGCCGTCTTCGATGTGCTGGGGCTTGAGGGCGGCGCCGCCGTGACCGACGGTCTTGAGGGCGGCGACGGTCTGGGCCACCGGCTGTGCGGCGCGGGCCGGGGCGGCGGCGGGCGCCGACCTGTGCGTGGCGACCGGAGCGGCGACCTGACCCGTGCGGAAGCGGGCGACCGACGAGGCCAGGATATCGGCTTCCTGGGCCAGGGAGTGGCTGGCGGCGGTCGACTGCTCGACCATCGCCGCGTTCTGCTGCGTCACCTGATCCATCTGGTTCACGGCGGTGTTGACCTGTTGCAGGCCGGTGGCCTGCTCCTGGGCCGAGGCCGAGATTTCCGAGACCAGGCCGTCGATTTCGGCCACGCGGCTGACGATGCGTTGCAGGGCCTCGCCCGTCTGACCGACCAGGGTGACGCCGGCGCCGACCTGCTGGCCCGAGGCCGAGATCAGGGTCTTGATCTCCTTCGCCGCTTCCGCCGAACGCTGGGCCAGGGCCCGCACTTCAGACGCGACCACGGCGAAGCCGCGACCGGCGTCGCCCGCACGCGCGGCCTCGACGCCGGCGTTCAGGGCCAGAAGGTTGGTCTGGAAGGCGATCTCGTCGATGACGCCGATGATGTTGCCGATCTCGGTCGAGGAGCGCTCGATGGCGTTCATGGCGGCGACGGCGTCGCGCACCACATTGCCGCTGGTCTCGGCGTCGCCGCGGGCCTGCTGCACCACGCCCGAGGCCTGACGGGCGCCGTCGGCGGTCTTGTTCACCGTGGCGGTGATCTCGTCCAGGGCGGCGGCGGTTTCTTCCAACGAAGCCGCCTGCTGCTCGGTGCGGCGCGACAGATCGTCAGACGCCTGGCTGATCTCGCCGGCGCCCGAGCGGATGGCGGCGACGTTGGAGACCACCACAGACACAGCCTGCTCCAGCTGTGAAATGGCGGCGTTGAAGTTGGCCTTCAGCTGTTCGGCCTTGGGCGCGACCTGAACCATCATGCGGTGGGTCAGATCGCCCTGGGCCATGGCGTTCAGGCCTTCGCCCAGAGCCGTGATGGCGACGCGGTCTTCCTCGGCGGACCGGGCCTTCTCGGCCTCGACGCGGGCGCGCTCTTCCTCGGCGGCGGCGCGCTGGGCCACGGCCTCGGCTTCCAGACGGGCGTTGGCGATGGCGGCGTCCTTGAAGGCCGTCACGGCCGAGGCCATCTGGCCGACCTCGTCCTTGCGGCCCATGGCGGGGACGATGATCGTGGTGTCGCCGCCGGCCAGGCGACGCATGGCCGACGTCATGGCCAGCAGGGGCTTGCCGAGCAGGTTGGTCAGCAGAAAGGCCATGGCGACCGCGATGATCAGGGCCAGAACCACGCCGCCAATCAGCACCATCCGCACCGACTTCGCCACCGAGTCCTGGATTTCGCCGAACACGCGGCTCTGTTGCGCCTTCTCTTCGACCAGGATTTCGAGGGCGTCTTCAGCTGGACCGATATACTTGTCGGCAGTTCCTTCACGGCCGACCATGGCCACGGCCTGACCATAGGTCGCGGGATCGGCGACCAGCACGCGGCCAGCTTCAACGACGTTCTTGCCCCACTCGCCAGCGGCTGCGCGAGCCGCGCGGACCTCTTCCTCGCTGGCGCGATCCAGTTGAACGATCCGATCCAGGCTCTTGCCGAAATTCTCGCCGTGCGCGGCCAGCCGCTCCAGATAATAGGCGTCGCGCGACAGCAGGAAGCCGCGATAGCTGCTTTCCTGACGCGCCAGATAGAATTTCGCCGCTTCGGCTTCACGCTGCACAGCGGAGGCGCGAACACGGTCCAGGCGGGCGGTCTCCAGTGCATCGACCTGCATAAAGACCGTCACGCCCATGGCGACGATGGCCAGGATGACGACCGCGAAGGCCGCCATCAATTTTCTCTCGATCTTCAGATCGCTCAACATGCCCATGGTCTATTCCCCCCAGGTTTCTGTTCAGTCGGCTCAGAGCGCGAACGTCAGCGCGCCCACCAGGCGGCCGTCGTAGTTCTCGCCCAGGGCGTGGCTGTCGGTGTCGTACCAGCGGACATCCAGAGCCAGTTTCTCGGTCAGCTTGTGCTTCACGCCGACATTCCAGGCGGCGTATTCGGCGCCGCCGTCAGCGGTGCGGTCGGCGATGGCGACCGAGGCCTTGGTCTTCGGTCCGACCGAAACCGTGCCCTGAACCTCGACCCACCAGGCCTCCCTGGTCGCGGCGAAACCGTCGGGCGTATAGTTGACGCGAAGTCGGGTGTTGACCGGACCCAGCTTACGCGAGGCGTCGGCCTGGTATTCCCAGTAGTTGGCGTCGACGCCGGCGCGGGTGCCCGGCAGGTCGCGGTTCACCACCGACAGATCGAACTTGTAGCCCGCCGCCTCGGGGCGCCAGCCGATGGCGCTGACGATCTCGGCGTCCGAGCCCTGCGACAGCTTGGCGGTCGAGGCGAAGACGCTGGCGTAGAAGTCGCCGCTGGAGACCTCGACCGAGCCGTTGACGCTGGGGTCCCCGGCGCTCTTGCCCAGGCCCTTGCCGACATATTCGCTGGCGACGCCGATCTGGGCGTCGAAGGCGGGGGCTGCAATGGAGTGCGCCTGTACGGCGCCGGCGCCCAGCGCCACGGCGAGGCCGGCGATGAGCGGGACGATGGCGGCGCCGTTCTGGCGCCCTAGGCTACGCTGTTCGAGCATTTCTACCTCAGTGACTATGAGGTCTATCTGACCGAACAAGCGTAGATTTTTGTAAATCAGAGACTACGTAGAACTCCGCACACCGTCAGTTTTGCTGGGACGCCAGTCGGCGTGGTTAAGGCTTCGTTGACGCAGAAATCCACAGAAACTTCATCGTTAACAGCCGAAAACCATCTTTACAGTAATGGCCATTTTTTTGCCTATATACAGAACCGCGATATCAATTAAGTTTTGAGCGTGACCGCTGCACGTCATGGTTAACCCCGGATTTGCGCAATACTCGACCAATGTATAGAAGGCGCCTCTCGGCAAGATTCTGTAGATTTCGCTTCCACAGCTTCATCGTCCGGCGACCCAGAAGCGTGAGGAGTTCTCCCATCCCATCGGCGATGCAAAGCATCCTGTCTTTTGCGACCGCGATATCGCGCCGACGCTGGAGCGGCGTGCTGCTGGCGGTCGTCGCCGTGGGCGGGGCCATGGGTTTCAGAAGCCTGCTGGAGGGCCTGGGCCAGTTCTATTACCTGCCCATGGTTCCCGCCGTCGTGGTCACGGCCCTGCTGGCGCGCCGCCCGGCCACGGCCCTGGCCATCGCCCTGTCCATCGCCGTCAACCTGATCCTGCCGCCCCGTGAAAGCCTGTCGGAAGCCCTGACCAACGCCGCGCTGTTCGCCGGCGTCACATGGCTGATCGCCGAGATTTGCTGGGGGTTCAGGGCGCTGAACAGCCGGACCCGCGACCTGACACAGCAGTTGGCGGCCAAGGACGCCATGCTCAACACCGCCCTGGCCTCGGTGCCGGTGGTGACGCTGGAGGCCAATGGCGACATCCGGCGCCTGAACCCCGCCGCCGCCGACCTGTTCGCCCTGACCGAGAAGGCCGCGCGCGGACGCCCCTTCATCGAACTGGCCCCCGGCTTCGACATCAACGCCATCGTCGGCTCCGGCGCGCCCGGCGGTCCGCTGGAGGCCAAGGACGGCCACTGGACCGGCCTGCGCCCCGACGGGGCGAGCTTCCCTCTCAGCATCCAGTACGGAATCGTGCCGGGATCAACGGGCGGCGAACTGATCGCCCTGTGCCTGACGGACCTCAGCCGCTGGCACGCCGCCGACGCCCAGGCGCGCGAACTGCACGCCCAGCTGAACAAGGTCTGGCGCCTGAACTCGCTGGGCGAGATGGCCGCCACCCTGGCCCATGAACTGAATCAGCCGCTCAGCGCCGCCGCCACCTATCTGCACGCCAGCCAGATGGACATGGAACGGGCCGGCCCCCTGGGCGACAGCGCCCTGCGCACCACGGCCCTGGCCAAGGGCCAGTTGCTGCGGGCCGGCCAGATCATCCGGCGGATGCGCGAGCTCCTGTCGCCGGAGGCTCATCGCCTGGACAGCGAGCGCGCGTCGTCCATGGTCGAGGATCTGGGGCCCATCCTGACGATGATCGGGTCCAGCAAGGGCGTGACCATCCGCCTGGACATGGAAGCCGGGGACGACCGGGTTCAGGCCGAACGCATCCAGTTCCAGCAGGCCATGGTCAACCTGACCCGCAATGCGGTCGAGGCCGTCGGCGACCATACGGCGCCCGAGGTCGTCATCATCGGCCGCGTCCTGTCGGACACCCATTACAGCATCAGCGTCGAAGACAATGGACCCGGCATCGCCGAGGATCAGATCGACCGCATCTTCCAGCCCATGACCACCACCAAGTCCGGCGGCATGGGCCTGGGCCTGTCCGTCACCCGCACCATCGTCGAAAGTCACGGCGGTCGGCTGCAAGTCTCGAGAAGCGCGCTGGGGGGCGCGGCCTTCTCGTTCACCCTGAACCGAGAACCGAGCGTCGAGAACGCATGAGCCTCCATTCCGTATTCATCATCGACGACGACCCCGGCGTCCGCGATTCCCTTCTGGTCCTGTTGCGCAGCGAGGGCATCCGCGCCCGCGGTTTCGCCAGCGGGGTCGACTTCTTCAAGAACCTGCCCGAGGACGCCACCGCCTGCGTCATCACCGACGTGCGGATGCCCGACATGGAGGGCGGCGAGGTGGTCCGCCGTCTGACCCAGATGCGCGGTCATGCCTGGCCTGTCATCGTCATCACCGGCCATGCCGACGTGCCGATGGCCGTGCAGATGATGAAGGCCGGCGTCATCGACTTCATCGAAAAGCCGTTCGAGCCGGGTCGTCTGATCGAGACCGTGCGCGGCTGCCTGAGCCAGCTGAACGACGTCGACCACGAGCAGGCGACCCGCGCAGCCGCCGAGCTGAGGCTGACCCGGTTGACCCCGCGCGAGCGTCAGGTCTTCGACGCCCTGATCCACGGCCATTCCAACAAGGCCATCGCGCTGGAGCTGGACATCAGCCCGCGCACCGTCGAGGTCTTCCGCGCCAAGGTCATGACCAAGATGGAGGCCGACAGCCTGTCGGCCCTGGTCCGCATGGGGCTGATCCTCGGCTGATCCCATAAGGCTTGCAGCCAGACGCGCTTCGGGGCGTTATCGCCGCGACCTGAACGGAGCCTGCCCATGCCCTCCCCCGCTGACGACCGCCTGATCCGCAACCTCGCCTTCATCGACGGGGCCTGGGTCGGGGCCGACGACGGCGCGACCTTCGAGGTGACAGACCCGGCGACGGGCGAGGTTCTGGCCGTCGCGCCGGACATGGGCGCCGCCGAGACCCGCCGCGCCGTCGCCGCCGCCGAGGCCGCGATGAAGCCCTGGGCGACGAAGACGGCGGGCGAGCGGGCGCGCGTCCTTCGCCGCTGGTTCGATCTGATGATGTCGGAACAGGAGGCCCTGGGCCGCCTGATGACCCGCGAGCAGGGCAAGAGCCTGACCGAGGCCAGGGGCGAGATCGCCTACGCCGCCAGCTTCATCGAATGGTTCGCCGAGGAGGGCAAGCGCACCTATGGCGAGGTGATCCCCAGCCACGATGCGGGCAAGCGGCTGATGACCCTGCGCCAGCCGGTCGGGGTGGTGGGGGCGATCACGCCGTGGAACTTCCCCGCCGCCATGATCACGCGCAAGGTCGGCCCGGCCCTGGCCGCCGGCTGCGCCGTGGTGCTGAAACCCGCCAGCCAGACCCCGCTGTCGGCCCTGGCCCTGGCGGTTCTGGCGGAGGAGGCGGGCCTGCCGCCCGGCCTGTTCAACGTCGTCACCGGCTCGGCCTCGGCCATCGGCGGCGAGCTGACGTCCAACCCGGCAGTGCGCAAGATCAGCTTCACCGGCTCGACCGAGATCGGCCGCCTGCTGATGAAGCAGTCGTCCGAAACCATCAAGAAGATGAGCCTGGAGCTGGGCGGCAACGCCCCCTTCCTGGTCTTCGACGACGCCGACGTGGACGCCGCCGTGGCGGGGGCCGTGGCCTCGAAATACCGCAACGCGGGCCAGACCTGCGTCTGCACCAACCGCTTCTACGTCCAGGCCGCCGTTCACGACGAATTCGTCGCCAAGCTGACCCAGGCCACCCAGGCCCTGAAGGTCGGAAACGGCCTGGACGAGGGCGTGCAGATCGGTCCCCTGATCGACGAGAAGGCCGTGAAGAAGGTCGAGGACCACGTCGCCGACGCCCTGGCCAAGGGGGCGACCCTGCTGACCGGCGGGGCGCGTCACGCCCTGGGCATGACCTTCTTCCAGCCGACGGTTCTGTCCGGCGTGACCCAGGACATGAAGATGTGCCGCGAGGAGACCTTCGGTCCCGTCTCGGGCGTCGTCCGTTTCGAGACGGAAGAAGAAGGGATCGCCCTGGCCAACGACACCGAGTTCGGTCTGGCCGGATACTTCTACGCGCGCGACATGGGCCGCATCTGGCGCGTGGCCGAGGCGATGGAGACCGGCATGATCGGCGTGAACACCGGCCTGATCTCCACCGAGGTCGCGCCCTTTGGCGGGATCAAGCAATCCGGCCTGGGTCGCGAAGGCTCGCGCCACGGCATCGAGGACTACCTCGAGCTGAAATACGTCTGCATGGGCCTGTAAGGCCCGCCGCACCGCCGGACGTCAGTCCTCGGACGGTTCCGTGTCGTCTTCGGCTTCGCCGCCGGCCTTGGCGGCCTTCTTGGCGGCTTTCGCAGCAGCCTTGGCTTCCGCCTTCTTGGCGTCGGCGCGCTCGCGCTCTTGCCGTTCGAAACTATAGTTGGGCTTACGGGCCATTGATGTCCTCTCGCGCCGGGCCGCCAAACGGCGACGTCAAACCTTCATTTGGTCCCAGTCGCCCGCCGCGACAACCGTGAAACGGCGCCCGAGGCGATATTTGCGCCTCGCCCGCGCGACAGGCGCCGCCGTTCGACCAAAGTCGCTCTCTGCAAATCCATCGCCCTGCTGTCAGTCTCACCCTCGACGATCCGGCAACAGGATCGCGAGGAAACGGTCGCGACACGCGGCCAAACAGGAAGGGACTGCCCATGACCGACCGCACCATGGATGCGGCGGAGGGCGCGGAGCACACGGTCGACAAGAACGACCGGCTCGTGATTCTGGCGTCGTCCGTCGGCACCGTCATCGAATGGTACGACTTCTAT
>Ga0265296_1001963_pt1 | contig 21850 bp, 18 predicted proteins | sample MunlanPumphouse1_FD_189073 | JGI IMG/M metagenome (GOLD analysis project Ga0265296, IMG submission 189073) | Groundwater microbial communities from a municipal landfill in Southern Ontario, Canada - Pumphouse #1 | ecosystem: Environmental > Aquatic > Deep subsurface > Groundwater | place... | reverse complement strand
AAAAAATTGTCTTTGCTTTCTATTCCGCGCGACCTGGCCGTACCAATCGAAAATATGGGCTGGCAAAAAATTAATAGTGTCAATGCTTACGCCGAAATGAAAACTCCCGGCTCGGGCGGACTAGCGATAAGCCAAACCATAAGCGATATTTTTCAAATTCCAATTGATTATTATCTAACCGTAGATTTTACCGGCTTTGAAAAAATTATTAACGATTTAGGCGGTATTAAAATAAACGTAGAAAATACTTTTAATGATTACAAATACCCAATTTTAGGCAATGAAGAGGCGCCCTGGGAAGAAAGATTTGAATATTTGCACATTGAACAGGGCGAACAAATTATGAACGGCCAGCTAGCTTTAAAATATGTCCGTTCAAGACATGCTTACGGAGTTGAAGGATCTGATTTCGCGCGCTCGCGCCGGCAGCAAAAAGTTTTAGAGGCGGTTAAAGGAAAAGTGATGTCGCTTAATGTTTTATTTAAACCCACCATGATCTCCAAAATAATTTCTGATATTAATGAAAATTACAGCACGAATTTAAAAATTTGGGAAATAGTTAAACTATGGGGGTTGGCCAAAAATATAAAAAATGAAAATATCGCCAGCCGCGTGCTTGATAATAGTCCGAGCGGCCTCTTAGTTGACACAGTCGGATTAGACGGCGCTTATCTGCTCTCGCCCAGAAGCGGCGACTTTTCGGAAATAAAATATTTAGTTAACAATATTTTTACTGACGCGCCGGCGACCGATAAAGAAAAAGTAAAAGAAGAAAAAGCCACTATTGAAATCAGAAACGGCACCTGGATAAACGGACTGGCCAATCAAGCGGCTTTAGATTTAGAAAAATACGGTTTTGATATAGCGCGCATCGGCAACACCAGCCAGCAAAATTTTGAAAAATCGGTTATTTATGATTTAACCTATGGCGGGAAAATTCAAGCCTTAACGATTTTAAAAAATAGAACCGGCGCTAACGTCGCTTTAGGCATGCCGCAATGGTTGATAGATGACCTGGCTAAAGAACTCTCGGGCGAAACCAATCCGATCCAACCTGACTTTATTTTAATTCTCGGCCAAGACGCGGATGAAACCCGTTCTGGAACGGCCAACGATGAACAACAATAAATAGTTAAAACTACGCCTGTTTGTCATTGCGAGGAGCGCCAGCGACGAAGCAATCTCACGAACAGTTTAAAAAAATAAACCTTCCTTGTTGGAACAATCTATTAATTTAACAAATAGTACGTTAGATTGCCGCGCTCCTTTCGGTCGCTCGCAATGACAAATTATTTTTTATGGCAGACGCAAAAGACAACAGTAAACTTCTTCCCTTGGTGGTTATCTTCGGCCGGGCCAACGTTGGCAAATCAACTTTGTTTAATTGCTTAACCGAAAAACGGCAGGCCCTGATTTCCAATATCGCCGGCACCACCCGCGATAGCAACTTAGGCCAGGTTTATTGGCAAGGCTGCCGCTTTGAAATTGTGGATACCGGAGGGATTATTGATTTAAAACATTTAACTAAAAAAGCTAGCTCTGCCGACGATATTGCCGATCAAGTGCAAAGGCAAGCCGGCCAATATTTAAAACAAGCTGATTTAGTTATATTTTTAGTTGATAATAAAACCGGCCTCTTGCCCCAGGACGGGCAGATGGCGCTTTTAATTAAAAAAAACGTTAACGCTGATAAAGTTCTTTTAACGATTAACAAAGTCGACGCCCCTAAAGACCGTTTAAAAATTTCTGAATTCTATAAATTATCGCTTGGCGAACCTTACCCGGTTTCCGCGGCTAACGGCTCCGGCACCGGCGACTTGCTTGATGTTATAGTTGAAAAACTCGCAACCAGCAACTCACAGCTCGCAACCCGCGAAAAAAATAATGACGGCGAAGAAGAGTTGCGAGTTACGAGTGATGAGCTGCGAGTTTGTATTATCGGCAAACCTAATGTGGGAAAATCAAGCCTCTTGAATTCCCTTTTAGGCTACGAACGAGTGATTGTCAGCCCAGAGCCTCATACCACGCGCGAACCCCAGCACACAAAAATAATTTATCAAGGCCAGCCGATATTATTAATTGACACGGCCGGCATAAGTAAAAAGGGCGCAAAAACAAAAGGGCTGGAAAAATTCGGCGTTGCTAAATCATTAAACGCCCTGTCTAAAAGCGATGTTGTCTTAATGACGCTTGATATTAGCCAGGCAATCACTCATCAGGATGCTAAATTGATCGAAGAAATCGTTGAGGCTCAAAAAAGTTTTATTTTTATCGCCAATAAATGGGATAAAGTCGAAACGCGGGACACAAAAAAATACACCAATTATATTTACGGCAAACTGCCTTTCGCCCGCTTCGCGCCCATCCAATTTACTTCGGCTCTAACCGGCGAAAAAATAAAAAAAATTCTAGACTTAACTTTACAAATCGCCAAAGAAAGAAAATTACAGCTTAGCGATTCGCAACTTAATAAATTTCTATCTCGCATCGTTAAAATTCATCGGCCAGCCAAAGGTAAAGGCGTCAGACACCCAAGAATCCGCGAATTCACGCAAGTCCAGGCCAATCCGCCAAAATTTGAAATGAAAATCGGCGCCAAAGAAGATTTACATTTTTCCTACCTGCGCTTCATTGAAAACCGTTTGCGCGAAACTTACGGCTTCTTAGGCACTCCCCTTTTAGTTAATGTGGCTAAAAGAAAAAATGTTCATGGGATGCATCGTGATTAAAAAATAAATTATATGAACATCATCGTCGGCCTGGGCAATCCGGGCAAGCAATATGAAAATACCCGCCATAACGCCGGTTTTATGGCAGCCAACGCTTTGACCAAGCGACTCGGCCTAAATTGGGAAACTAACAAAAAATTTAAAGCTGAAATGGCCAGGAGCCAGGGGCTTATCTTAATAAAACCCCAGGACTTCATGAATAATTCCGGCTTTTCAGTAGCCGCGGTTTTGTCGTATTACAAGCTGCTGCCAAAAAAACTTGGCATTCTCAAAACCGCTAACGCCGACTTATCGGAAATTTTAACGGTTATTCATGATGATCTAGACATAGAGCTTGGCAAATATAAAATTTCCATAGATTCCAGAAGCGCTGGGCATAAAGGCGTTGAATCAATTATCACCCAGCTTAAAACGAAAAATTTTAAACGCCTTAGAATCGGCATACGCACGCCCACACTCGAAAAAATTCCTGCGGACAAATTTGTTTTGCAAAAATTTAATGACGAGGAAGAAAAAAAAATTCTTGACTTAGTGGCAGAAATAATAAAACAAATTAAATAAAAAACATCTTTCGCAAAACGGAAGATGTTTTTATACTATTTACAATTCTGTCTAGAAGCCCGAGGATAACCCCAATTTAAGGCTCCGGCCAAACCAGGAGGGAGGTTTAACTTTCACCACTCCTAGACAAAATTCTAAATACTATCTGCCCTATAATAAATATGTTATTATTAAAATTAACAATTGTCAAAAAAATAGCGCCCAATATGCTACTTGCTTAGAAGGGATGCAAAATTTATAAATAATTAAGGAGGAAAACTATTTATTAATTAGGCCCTTAAGCAAGTAACAGGCTGAACGCTATTATAATATATATCCCCTCCATAAAAAATTAATTCAATAGATCATATTATCACAACCGAATTTCCGTGTCAAGACTATAAATGTGTAAATTAATAAATTGAAATTTTATTTAAAGTAAGCAAACTTTCTGTCATTGCGAGGAGCTCCGCCAGCAGGCGGAAGCGACGAAGCAATCTCACGAACAATAAATTTTTATTTAAGCCCCATATCCGTTAGATTGCTTCGCTTCTTCCAGAAGCTCGCAATGACGAATACTACTATGAACGATCTTAAATATTGGCTGGCGCTAAGCCAGTTTTATAAATTCGGCCCGGTTAAATTTAAGAAGCTAAAAAACTATTTTTCTAATATTGAAAGTGCCTATAAGGCCACGATGCAAGATTATGTCCGCGCCGGCATTGAAGAAAAAGTAGCTGAAGAATTCATGATCTTTAAGCATCAAATTGAACCGGATAAATTATTGGAAAATTTATACAAGGAAAAGTTGAGCGCCTTAACCATAGAAGACCCGGCTTACCCGAAGCTTTTAAAACAAATTTACGACCCGCCGTTTATCTTATATTACCGCGGCTCGCTAGACGCTTTTAACGGCTTTCTTTTAGCCGTGGTTGGCGCCAGAAAATATAGCGCCTATGGCCAGCAAGTTACGGAAAAATTAGTCAGAGACTTAGCCTTCAATCATTTAACCATTGTTAGCGGTCTGGCTATAGGCCTAGACACTTTGGCGCATTTGGCCGCGGTTCAAGCCGGCGGAAAAACCATCGCGGTTTTAGGCTCCGGTTTAGACCAGCAGAATATTTATCCTTCGCAAAACCGCTACCTGGCCGATAAAATTCAAGCTCACGGCGGATTGATTTTATCAGAATATCCAATCGGCACCATGCCTTTAAAACATCATTTTCCTCAAAGAAACCGCATAATTTCCGGCCTATCCAGCGCCACTTTAGTCATTGAAGCCGGCGAAAAATCAGGCGCGCTGATAACGGCCTTTCACGCTCTAGAGCAAAACCGGGAAGTTTTCGCCGTACCCGGAAGCATTTATTCCGGCTCCTCGGAAGGCACCAACCGCTTAATTACCATGGGGGCTAAACTGGTGGCCGGCGCTAAAGATATTATTGAAACTCTGAATTTAGCCGAAGCGGCCGCCTACATTGAAAATAAAAAAATAATTCCGGAGACAGCCGAAGAAAAATTAATTCTCGCCCGGTTATCTTATGAACCGGCGCATATTGACGAGCTTAAGCAGTTGACAAAGCTTGACACCTCGGTTATAAATAGTACACTTACTATCATGGAAATGAAGGGTATGGTAAAAAATTTAGGTAATATGCAATATGTTCTTGCTAGATAATTTCCAATTTTGTAATTTTTAAAAATTTTAAAAATTACAAAATTCAAAAATTTTATTCTTATGAAACTTGTAATTGTTGAATCTCCAACCAAAGCAAAAACCATAGCTAAATTTTTAGGTTCTAATTTCAATGTTGAATCTTCTTTTGGCCATGTCCGCGATTTGCCGGTCAGTAAAATGGGCATTGACATTGAACATGACTTTGAACCTAAATATGTCGTGCCGATAAAAGCTAAAAAAAATCTTAAAAAACTTCAGGAATTGGCCAAAAAATCAGATAAAATTATCTTGGCCACGGACGAAGATCGCGAAGGCGAAGCTATCGCTTGGCACCTAGCTGAAGCTCTCAAAGTTGACCTAAAGGATACCGACCGCATCGTCTTCCATGAAATCACCAAGTCGGCGGTTGAGCAAGCCTTAAAACATCCTAGAACAATTGATATGAAGCTGGTTAACGCCCAGCAAGCCAGAAGAATTCTTGACCGGCTGGTCGGCTACGAGCTATCACCTTTCTTATGGAAAAAAGTAGCTAAAGGTTTATCCGCCGGCCGCGTGCAGTCAGTAGCAGTCCGCTTAATCGTTGAACGCGAGCGGGAAATAAAAAAATTTATTACGGAGGAATACTGGTCGATTGCGGCCATATTAAAAAACAGCGAGCAGCTACCATTTTTAGCCAGGCTGAATAAAATTGATAATAAAACTATCGATAAGCTGGAAATTAAAAATAAGGAACAAGCCGCAAAAATTTTAACCGCGCTTAACGGAGCCGAATACATAGTGGCCAATTTGGAAAAAAAGCAAACTAAAAAACAGCCGCCCAAACCTTTTACCACTTCAAGCTTGCAACAAACCGCCAACCGCTGGCTTGGCTTCTCGGCCAAACAAACCATGATGGTGGCGCAGCAGCTTTATGAAATTGGTTTTATAACTTACATGAGAACCGACTCGCTTAATTTAGCGGATAAGTTTTTAAGCGAGGCGGCCGAATATTTGACCTCTAGCTTAGGGGCTAATTACGCGCTTAAAACGCCACGCCGCTTTAAAACTAAGTCTAAGGGCGCGCAAGAAGCGCACGAAGCCATTAGGCCGTCCGAAGCCTCGCGCGCCCCGGAATCAGTAACTGGCGATTTAAACTCTAACCAAAATAAATTATATAAATTAATCTGGCAAAGGGCTTTAGCCTCGCAAATGAGCGAAGCCATAGTTGATGCCACGGTCGTTGATGTTCTTGCCCAAAACACGCCTTACCAGTTCAGGGCCAATGGCCAAATTTTAAAATTCGACGGTTATTTAAAAATTTATCCGGAGAAAAGCCAGGAGATAGAACTGCCTGAATTAAAAATAAAAGAAAAGCTGGATTTAGAAAAAATAAAACCAGAACAGCATTTTACCAAGCCGCCGGCCCGATATTCAGACGCCGGCCTGGTTAAAGAATTGGAAAAATACGGCATCGGCCGGCCGTCAACTTACGCCCCGACCATAGCCACCATCGTTGATAGAAATTATGCGCAACGCGATGAGAACAAACGTTTAGGGCCTACCGACATCGCTTTTGTAGTCAACGACTTATTGGTTGAGCACTTCCCCAATATCGTAGATTATCAGTTCACCGCCAAGCTGGAAAACGACTTGGATTCTGTCGCCCGAGGCGAGGTTGAATGGCAGCCGATAATTAAAGAATTTTACGAGCCTTTCCATGCTAATTTAGAAAATAAATACGAAGCCATTAATAAACAAGATATTATGCCTGAAGAAAAATCAAGCGAGGTGTGCGAAAAGTGCGGCGCGCCCATGATCGTTAAAACCGGCCGTTATGGAAAATTTTTAGCTTGTAGCGCCTTCCCCGAATGTAAAAACATAAAATCCATGCCCGGCGCGGATAGAGACAAGAACGGCCAAGCCGATAGCAAGGAGATTGAAGAGCTAAAAGAAAAATATAAAGGCGAAGTTTGCGAAAAGTGCGGCACAGCCATGGCGGTTAAAGTCGGCAAGTTCGGTCCATTTTTAGCCTGCACGGCTTACCCGAAATGTAAAAATTTAAAAAATATCAATGGCGGCAATAATAGCACCGGCATAACCTGCCCGGTTTGCGGCCAGGGCGAAATTGTGCAGAAACGCAGCCGCCGCGGCATTTTTTACGCTTGCAACCAATACCCAACCTGTAAAACCGCTTTCTGGGGAAAACCAACCGGCGAAAAATGCCCTGATTGCGATAACTTATTAATTGAAGACGCAAAAAAGGGCGAGGTTAAATGCTCTAATAAAGATTGCGGGTATATTAAATAAATCCTTAAATTAAATCCAAAATAAAAAGAGAGCCGGTCAGGCTTCTTTTTTTATTTTAAAATATAAAGCAATAAATCTTTTTTATTCCGCCTTTTTGCTCCGCTTCTTTTTTTCCGCCCTGGCTTTCATAATCTCCACCAATTTTTTTACGCCTTCGCCGATTAAAGGCAGATAGGAAGCGCTATGCTCAATTTTTTCTTTTATCACTTTCATTAATTCATCAAATTTATTAATCAAATCGCGAGCTTCTTTAATCATTTTAAAAAACTGCTGTAAAATTCTGGCCAAATAATAGATCGCCCAGCAAGAAAATACAGTAAATAGTAAAACTGACAAAGCAATAATTATATTTAATAAATCGCGGCTATCGTTGATTGGCGGCATAAATTTATAAAATTAAGATAAATTATTTGGAGTTTCCGTTATATTATCTTCTGGCTTTATTTCAACCGCATCCGCCAATTCAATTTTTATTCCTCCCGCTTTTCTCGCAAACCAATTGTAAATACCAGCTACAATATAGCCGATAATCCAACCGATTAAAGCCGTAACGAGAGAAGATAAAACCCCTAAAAGCAAACCGGCGCCTACGTTAAATAAAGTAACTAAAATAATTGAACCGGAAAAATCTTTTTGCATCATAATATTGGCCATAGTTGATATGGCCACGGTCAAAGCTATAAAAAAACCTACAAAACCATAAATTAAAGCCGTTATTTTCGCCAGCGATATTTTATTAATATTTTTTATTTCTTTTACCCCGTTAGAAATTTGCATAATAACATAATTTTATAGCCAAAATATTAATTTATCTTTAAACCCCGTTAAAATCGGAATTCCTAACGGGTTTTACGCAATAACTTATAATCCAGCGCCTATTCCAATATAACATAAATCTCATTGATTACAAACCCAATCGACTTTTAATTTTTTCAATAATCTCTTCGGTCGTAAAATGCGCTTTAACTAAATAATCGTTGGCTCCCAAATCCAAAGCTTTTTTATTATCTTCTTCCTGGCCCAAATTAGTAAGCATAATAACCGGCACATTTTTAATCGCTTTATCATTATGCGAACGAATTTCTTTTAATACCTCGAAACCGTCCATGGCTGGTAAAATAATATCTAACAAAACAATCGCCGGCTTAAACTCGCCGGCTTTTTTTACGGCCTCTTCTCCGTTAACTGCGATCGCAACATTAAAACCTTCTTTTTTTAATTTTTTATAACAGATATCGCGCAAAAACGAATCGTCTTCAACCAATAATACTTTAACGCCGCCGCTCATATCTTCCTCTTTTTCTTGATTGATTTTTTCTTTCTCATTATTACCCTCCGCCCGGCCATTTAAAACATTTTTTACCTTGACCACGACATCCTTCGGGTTAATCTGGGTTTTAATTATATAATCAATTGCTCCTAATTTTTTTATTTTTTCTAATTCAATATCCTGGCCGGAATTAGAAATTACAATTATCGGAATTTTATTATCCTTTTTTTGCAAATTTTCCAGAACTTCGTAGCCGTTCATTTTCGGCATGACAATATCGAGCAAAATTAAATCCGGCCGCCAAGCTTCAATTTTTTCCAAGCCGTCTTCTCCATTAACGCCAATTAATACTGCGAATCCTTCTAATTTAAATTTTGACGATAAAACGCTGGCTAAAGCATCCTCATCTTCAATTATTAAAATTTTAGTTTTCATATGGTTTTTAAATTATATATTAACTGTTTTATCAATAGGTATAAAAAAACTTACTTCTGTTCCCTTGCCCTCTTCGCTTTTTAAGCTAACCTGGCCATTATGCTTTTCAATAATATTCTTAACCATAAACAAACCCAATCCGGTCCCTTCGGTTTCCAGTTTAACTACATTAGCCGCCCTAAAAAATTTAGAAAACAGTTTCGGCTGATCCTCGGCCGGAATGCCAACCCCCTGGTCATTAATTTTAACATGAAGATACTGTTTGTCAACTTCAATCATCACTTGAATTTTGCCGTATTCGGGAGTATATTTTATCGCGTTACCCAATAAATTTTGTATAACCATAACCATTCTTTCTTTATCCAAAAATATTTTTGGCAACTTAGCCGGTTTTTTAATCGTCAACTCCTGATGATTTTTAGTTACCAGACTCTCAACATTGCTAATGGCCGCGCTTAGAACTTCTTGAAAATCAGCTTTTTCAAAATTAAATCCAAATTTACCTTCCTCAATGCGAGAAACATTTAATAAATCATTAACCAGCCTGATAATTCTCTCATTGCTTAAATAACCTTTATTTAATAATTCCTGCTGTTCTATGGTTAACTTGCCGGCGTCACCATCCAATATCATCTTAATCACCCATTTAATAGCCGACAAAGGAGTTCTTAATTGATGCGCGGCAATGGAAATAAATTCCGATTTCATTTTATCAATCGCTTTTTCACGCGTGGTATCATAAAAAATTTTCATGATGCCAAGCAGTTGATCGTCAACGCTTAATACTTTGGCCGTAATAACTTTATAAGTGGCTCCTTGAACATTTTTTGCCAAACTGTCGTCTTTTAAGGTAATTTCTTCGGATATAAAATTTTGGCCCTTGCCGTCTTCGCTGATTTGCTTAATTTCATAATCCTTTTTAATGATTGGCTTGAAATTGGACATGCTGAATTTATTGTCCGTAGCCACCTGCCGGATTAAATCAGCGTCGCTCAAACCAAAAACTCTGGTAGCGGCCGGATTAATCATGCTGATTTTATAGTCCTTATCCAAAACAATGATCGGATCGGTAAAATTGGCGATAATAGCCAAGGTTTTATTTTTTTCCCCTTCCATCTCTCTCCCGGCCTCGGTATTATCTTCCAATATATTAATCAGAGCTTTTTTTGATTGGCCTAATTCCTTAATTTTAATTTGCAGTTCATTGATTTTTTCGTTTACTTTTTTTTCTAGATTTAAGTTCAGCTCTTCCAATTTTTTAGCTAATCCTTCGGCTATTTCTTCTTTTTCAATTTCCTGATTGGTTGACTTGATTAATAGATAACCAATTATTATATAAAGTAAAAATACAGCGGTATTAACTGCTTTTGTTCGCGTGTCCTGAGTTAAAAATATCTGAGTTAATAAAATTAAGCCGATCAAGCTCGCGAATAATTCGGTAAGAATGACTTTAATTCCAAACAGCTTTCTTTTGATAATGGCGTAAGTGGATAGCCCCAACCAGATAATTGAAAAATAAACCGGAACGTCAAGGTAGGAAAAAAATTTATTAGGAAAGAAAAGCGGCAGAATTCCGTTAAAAAGCAAAGCGCTAAAAAAATAAATCGAAATACCGACAATGAAATATTTCATTTGCAATCTTTTAACGCCGGCGCTTTTGCGGTAAAAGCCGATCAGGTAATAAAAAGGAGTAATCAAAATCGGTAAAATAATAACTCTGGCCAACTGATTTAAAGGGCCGGCCGTTTCCAGGCCGATAAATGGATATTGATCAGAAACTTTATAAATTATGTAAGGCGTGGTTAGAGAAATAATAGATAAAACCGCCGCTAGGCCATACCAAAAAATTAATTTTAATTTAAAAAACTTGGTTTTTCCCGTAAAGTAATAAACAAAAATCATGTAGGCGCTAGCCGATAAAGTGCCAAGCCAGGTGGCTTTAGTCCAAAATAACTTATTTTCAAAAAAGAATACCCCTGCCCAAGCAAAAGCGTAAAACGCTGAAAAAAAAGCCACCCAGCCCAAATAAAAAGCTTCTTTGCTTTTGCCTTTAGACCAAATTAAAAAAGCGAAAAGGCATTGTAAAAAAGCCGCGAAAAATAACGCAATCGGCCTAAGCTGGGCTAAATCCATAAAAAATTATTAATTATTTTTGGATTTATCTTCCAAATTTTTTATCTTATTTTTTAACTCAATCATTTTTAATTCTCTGCCGACCGTCTGTTTTTGAAATCTCTCCAGTTCGGCGACTTTATTATCCAGCTCTTGGTTAACCGCGGTCAGTTCCCCGTCGCGTTTAATCAATTTTTTAGCTTGCTCATCCAGCTGTTGCATTTTTTCTTCAAAAGATTTTTCTCGCGCAAACAGCATATTGGCGCCATAACCGGAAAATAAACTGACAATTACATAAAAAATCGAAGTGGTAATGGTTTTGGTTAAAGCGATAGGCAAACTTTGAAATTCCAAAGTTATTACACTATAACGAGGAATATGGCTGATAATTCCATAATATTCCGCTAAGATTAATAAATTTATCAAAATACCTGATGCTATAGCGGTTATAATCGAGCCTTTAGCGCCAAAAATCAATGAAGCTGAAACTACCGGCAGAAAAAAGAAGACCGTGGAAATACTTTCAATTCCGCCGGCCGAATGCATAATAATGGTAAAAAAGACTAATTCAATAATAATTTGCGTATAACTGATTAAGGCTAATAGTTTCCTGGAAAAAAATTTTTCCACTCTTCTTTGCGCGAAATGCAACGTTATATTTATGATAGAAAAAGTCACGAACAATAAAACCATGGCAGCGAAAGAAAATTCAACATTGGAATGGCTGATAGTTTTAGTTAAAACGCCTATTAAAAGGATGCCGACCATATAAACCCAGCGGATTTTAATAATCCATCCGTTGATGGTGATTCTTCTTGCCAGATTAACACTAATTTTTTGGGGCATAATTTTTTCCTATAAATACATTGTATAATAAAACCAAGATAAAAAAAAGATGTTGATATTGCCTTCTCTGTAAATCTGAAAAAATTAACGCCTGATAATTTTTTATCGGCTAAGGATAAAAATAGGTAAATAACTTAAGCCAAGCCTCAACCGACAATTCCTGCGCCCTAATTTTACCGCTTAAACCTGCCAGATTTATCCTAGTTTCTGCTTCATTTTGACTTATTTTAAAACCGGCGGCTAAATTATTCTTTAACATTTTTCTTTTGGCGCTAAAACCGAATTTCACCAGCCGAAAAAAATCTTTTTCAAATTTTCCCCCTTGACAAAGGGGGATAGGGGGATTTGTAATAATTTTCACAATCGCCGAGCCCACCTCCGGCTGCGGCCAAAAATTTTCTTTTGGCACAATTTGCGCTATCTCCGGCAGGCTGTAGTACTGTACTGACACGGCCAGCAGGCTCATTTTACCGGGCTTAGCCGTTATGCGTTCGGCCACCTCTTTTTGCAGCATCAGCACCATCAGCTTAGGTTTATTTTCCATTTCCAGAAATTTACGCAAGAATATGGAAGTAATATTATAAGGCAAGTTCGCGACAATTTTGAATTGAAAATTCTTAAATTGAAAATTGAAAATTGAAAATTTTAATATATCCTCATTCACCACTTCCACGTTATTTATATTTTTCGCCGCCAGCCCGGTCTTGAGCACTGCCACCAGCTTATCGTCAAGTTCCACGGCGATTACTCGCCCGGCCTTTTTAGCCAGTTTAGCGGTTAAAAAGCCCAAACCCGGCCCGACTTCTAAAACCGTATCGTTAGAGGTAAGACCGGCCGCGGCCGTAATCTGATCATAAATCTCTTCTTCTATTAGAAAATTCTGTCCCTTGGAACGTGCCGGCTTAATATCGTAAAGGCGGCAAAGTTCTTTGGTTTGTTGGAGTAAATCCATTTCTTGTTTTTCTTATTTAATTTTATCTCTAAATCCTGCTATAATATAAACAGCAATATTTGCGATTCTGTCTAATAAGTTTGAATCGGCCTTGCCCATGCCGCAGCCGGAACAGCCTCCGGGCGTTGCCAATACCCCGCTGTCCATTTCAGTCATGGTCATGCCTCCGGCGATAATTGAATCGCCCGGTTTATATCCGGCCATTGAAGTTTGTGTCATGGAAAATAAAGCCATTGTGCCGGAACCGCCGGACATCGTACCGCTTATCTCGGAATATGTCGTGCAAATACCGGCAGCTTTAACAGTACAAAGCGAACCGCCGGTGCAACAACCGCCATTGCATGAAATCGTACAAAAAATTTGTTTAGTGCCGGTCAAACCGATTTGATACGCATAACCGCCGGCAGCTTGCGCGCCTTTCTGCCAACGAACTTTAGGCAAATAATAATAATACCCGCTAACTAAAATAATGGCAATTAAAGTTAAAAATAAAAACAATTTTCTCATAGTAACTGCATTATACCATTTTTTTATAAAATATTCACCCGTTAGAAATTAATCTATCTTAACGGGTTATAAATCACTCTTATATCTATATAACTTTATGAATAATATTTCTAATGGGGTGAAAAAAATTTTCCTTATCAGCTTAATATTTTGCCTAATATCGCCTAATATCGCTAAAAGCGGCGCTTTGCTCGCCGGCAGAATATTGCTGCAAATTGAAGAAAAAGGCCAGGCCTGGTATGTTCATCCGGAAAATCAAACCAGATATTATCTCGGAGCGCCGGCCGACGCCTTTAAAATCATGAAAACACTAGGGATCGGCATTAGTAATAAAGATCTAGCTAAAATGCCAATCGGCATTTTAATTAATAACTACTCCGATAGCGATGCCGATGGCATTTATGATAATTTAGAAGATGCTATTGGCACAGATAAAAATAATCAAGACACAGACTCGGATGGCTATAATGACAAAATAGAATTAACCAGCGGGAACAATCCGCTTGGCTCGGGGAAGCAATTGATTGATAATAAATTTACACAAAAAAATTCCGGCAAAATATTTTTACAAGTAGAAAAAAAAGGTGAAGCCTGGTATGTAGAGCCTATAACTCAAAAACGATATTTTCTGGGACGCCCGGCCGAAGCTTTCCAAATAATGAAAAATTTTGGGTTAGGCATTACTAACGCCGATTTACAGAAAATTTCTATTAGTCTTTTATTAGTTAATAATATCCAAAATACAGATAATCCTACGCCCATTACAACCACCGGAGATGTAATGCAACTCGCGGCAGCGGCTATTAGAAAAGTTGACATAGAGCAAACCCTATTATATTTCACGCCTAATATGCATAAATCAATTGAATACTCAATGCAACATATGAGAAAAGAAGATTTGCTTATACTGGCAAATATACTTTCCGGCAGTACCCCGCAGTCATCCACAGAAATTAAAAAAACCTATTTTAATGAAGTGTATTTTCAAGACGAAAAACATCCGGTATATTTTTATGTGGAAAAACAATCGGATGGCAAATGGCTGATAACCAATTTATAGCGTTTGTCATTGCGGGTAATTAGTACCCTAATGGTTGATAAGAATGCATTTTCTATTGTAATATTAAATTGTTTTCTAAGTGAATATCAAACCGGTTTAACATTATTGTGAATAAAATCCATCAACTGTGGTATTAACAGCGGTATTGCAAGTATTTTTAATTAAAAAACAAAATATTATCAACCATTAGGGTACTAATTACCCATTGCGAGGAGCCGACAGGCGACGAAGTCATCGCTACGCGAGATCTGGCGTAGCCATGACAATCTCTTATTTGTCATTCCGGCCTCCGAGCCGGAATCCAGGTTTAGTCCGTACTGATTTTGTGTTTATATTGTCTTTTAGAAAGCAACGCTCGTGCTTTCTACTATTGATCCCGGGTCAAGCCCGGGATGACGGAGATAATTTAAATAAACACACACTTCTAACCGAAAAAGTGTGTGTTTTATAATTTTTCAATTATTTCATCGTCAATAAAATTATGCTGATCGTTCCGAGAATTAAACCGGCAAAAACCGTTGGGCTGATGGCTTCCTTAAAAATAAAAGCTCCGGCCAGCGCGCCTACTATAAGGCTGCCGATGCCATATATGGGCATGGCCACGGACAGGGGCGCGCCAAATTTAAAAGTATAAAAGAAAAAGATGGTTCCTGCGGCCAATAGAACGCCCATCAAACCACAGATGTAATAGCCTCTAATCGAAGAGCTTGGCCCTCCGCTATAAAAGGCATAAATTAAAAAAGGAATAGCTACGAGCAATTGGCCTAGCGATATAATGAATAACGCCAAAAATTAAATTTATTTTCTTTGCCTAAAAATTTAAAGAAAACATCATAAGAAGTCCAGGCTAACGTCGCCAATATTAGAAATAGCAGCCAAAGCATAATTTTATTTTTATTGTCACGTATAATTAAATTACTATATTAACTAATTTGCCCTTAATAAATATAACTTTCACCACATCTCTTCCTTCCAGCCATTTTTTTATTTTTTCGCTTGTCAAAACGATTTTTTTTGCTTCATTTTCGCTAATATCAGCTGAAACTTCAATTATATCGCGCACTTTGCCGTTAATTTGAACAACTAAATTTATAGTTTTATCTTTGACTAAATTTTTATCATACTCGGGCCAGGGCTGCTTAAAGATAGATTCTTTATGATTAAGTAATTTTTTATTCTGCCAAATTTCCTCTGCAAAATGCGGCGCAAATGGAGCAAGCAAAATTAAAAATTTTTCAAAATCCTCTTTATTAATTCTACGGCTAAAAATTCCGCCTATCCCCGCCTTAGTATTCCCGACTTTATGCTGAATAGTTTCTTCAATCCTATAAAATGAATTTCTAAAAATCATCAACTGGCTAATAGCAGTATTAAACTTTAAAGCTTCAATATCTTCAGTCACTTTTTTTATTGTTTTATTTAATAGAATTTTTATTTCAGCGGGTGTGCCAGCCTGGTCTTTGCCATTAACCCAGTTCAACCGATCTTCGTCAGAGATAAACAAGCCTGTGTAATTACGGAAAATACAATCCCAAGTTTTTTCCAAAAATCTAACCTGGCCGATAATGCCTTTGGTATTCCACGACTTCATGTCTTCAAGCGGTCCCATAAACATCTCAAACAGGCGCAAAGCATCGGCGCCGTACTGCTTTACCACGTCATCGGGATTAACTACATTGCCTAAAGATTTGGACATCTTGCGGCCGTCTTCGGCTAAAATTATGCCCTGATGCCGCATCTTAGTAAACGGTTCATCAAAATCAATATAACCTAAACTATGTAAAACTTTTGTAAAAAAACGAGAATATAAAAGATGCAAAACCGTGTGTTCGGCGCCGCCGACGTATAAATCTACTGGCAGCCATTTTTTCATCATTTCTTTACTGGCGAACGCTGTTTTATTTTTCGGATCGCTGTAGCGGAAATAATACCAGGATGAACAGACAAAAGTATCCATGGTATCCGACTCTCTTCTGGCATCACCTCCGCAAACCGGGCATTTCGCCTGATGAAAACTTTTTGATTTCACTAACGGCGATTCTCCTGTCGGCATAAAATCCACGTCCGTCGGCAGTTCTACCGGCAAATCTTTTTCCGCGACCGGGACTTCACCGCACTTGGCGCAATACAAAATCGGAATGGGCGCGCCCCAATAACGCTGGCGCGATACCAGCCAATCGCGAATTTTATAATTTACTTTTCTAAAGCCGATTTTTTTCTCTTCTAACCATTTAGTAATTTTTTGACGCGCTTCTTCTGAAGTTAGCCCGTTAAATTCGTTAGAATTCAATAATATACCATCGTCAGCAAACGATTCTTTTTCAATAGAAGATTTACCATCAACACTTTTAATGACTTCACGAATTTCAAGATTGTATTTTTTGGCAAATTTATAGTCTCTCTTATCATGCCCTGGCACGGCCATTACCGCTCCTGTGCCGTAATGGGCTAAAATATAATCGCCCACAAAAAGCGGTATGGCTTGATTATTAAACGGATTAATTAATTCCACGCCTTCTAGTTTAACGCCGGTTTTTTCTTTTGTATCTGCCATTCTTTGCAGTTCGGTTTTTTTCTTTGACTCTGCTATATATTGGCTAACTTCAGCTAAATTTTTAATATTATTTTTAAATTTTTCCATTACCGGATGCTCGGGCGCCATAACCGCGTAAGTCATGCCGAAAACCGTATCTATGCGAGTAGTGTAAAATTCTATTTCTAAATTACTGTTTTTCACTTTCATTCTAAACTGCGCGCCTTCTGATTTGCCGATCCAATTTTTCTGCGCCGCTTTAGTTGATTCCGGCCAGTCAACTTTATTTAAACCGTCAATTAATCCGGCAGTCTTGCCTCTGTTTTCTATAAAATCAGTAATCTTAAAAAACCATTGCTCCAGATCTTTTTGCGCTACCGAATTTTTACAACGATCGCAGATTCCACCCTCGGCCTGTTCGTTGGCCAGTACGGTTTGGCAAGAATCGCACCAATTAACTTTGGCTTTCTTTTTATAAGCTAAACCGTTTTTATAAAGCAAAAGAAAAAACCATTGCGTCCATTTATAATAACCCGAATCGGAAGAATTAACTTCTCGCGACCAATCGTAGGAGAAGCCCATCATCTTCATCTGTTTGGTGAAATTTTCTATGGCTTTTTTGGTGGTAATTTTGGGATGCGTTTTAGTTTTAACCGCGTAATTCTCCGCCGGCAAACCAAAAGCGTCCCAGCCTTGCGGATGCAAAACATTTTTGCCTTTCATTCTTAAATAGCGCGACATAATATCCGTTGCCGTGTAGCTTTCTACATGGCCGGCGTGCAAACCATTAGAGGACGGATAAGGAAACATGTCTAAAATATATTGTTTTTCCGCTTGGCTTTTATCGTCAGCCTCAAAAAGTTTTGGATGTTTCGCCCAAAATTTTTGCCATTTGGCTTCTATTTTTTTGTGATTATACTTTTCCATAATATTTTCCCCTCCCTGACAAGGGAGGGTTAGGGTGGGTTTATTTTATACTAAAATTGGCGAAAAGGCAAATTTTACTCCCTCCCTGACAAGGGAGGGTTAGGGTGGGTTATTCCAATTTTTTTATCTCATTTCCAATTATTTCACCAACGATATGAATGCCATTAAAAATATCATCGTTCCAAAATCTTATAACTTTTAAACCATATTTCTTTTCTAAAATATTTACCCTTTTATTATCATTAATAATATCTTGATTAGCTAAATGCGTTGTTCCAGCTACTTCAATAACCAACCCTAATTCTGAACAATAAAAGTCAACTATAAAATTATCAATTGGTTTTTGCCTGGTAAACTTATATTTATGGCTTCTTAAATATTCTTTCCATAATTTGCTTTCAGCGGCAGTGCTATTTTTTCTTAAATCTCTAGCTTTTTCTTTCAGCGCGAAATTGTATGGCAAATAATTAATATTTATTCTTTTCATATCAATAAAACCCCCTTTAATTCCCCCTTGTCAGGGGGAAAATTATAAATCCCTTGCCAGAGAGGGAATTATTTTTTATAAATCAACCAATTCTTTTTATCTTTCAATCTGACTAAAACATACTCACCTTTCAATTTTTTACCGGCCAGATTAAATTTCATACTGCCCCGCTCCAAACTGCCTTCCAGCGCCTGCCATTTGCCCTTGTCCCAAATTTCCACCGTGCCGGCGCCGTACTCGCCTTCCGGAATTATGCCGGAAAAATTTATGTAATCCACCGGATGATCTTCAACTTCAACCGCCAGCCGCTTAACCGTCGGTTGCTCCGACACGCCCTTGGGCACGGCCCAGGATTTTAACACGCCCTCATGCTCCAAGCGAAAATCATAATGCAAGTAGCTGGCTTGATGCTTTTGCACCACAAAACGCGACAAATTTCGTTTTTTCACCGCGCCTTTCGGCTCGGGCGTTACAGAAAATTTTCTTTTGGCTTGATATTTTTCTAAAACCATACGTTTAATTATATTTATAAATTTAGCCCAAGCTTCATGCAATTAATAATTATTACATTTACTATTATTCTTAAAACAGGCTTAATCCGGATAAAGGACTAAGCCTGCTTAAAATATGAGCGGAGATTATTCGGCTCTCGCAACCTTACTTTTTACTGCCATTCCGTATTTCATCTTTAATCATCGGGGCGATGACTTCTCTATGAAAGTTAAAAGCGCAAAAAACCGCTACGGCAATGACGGTAGTCCATAAACCGTCTTTATTGCCTTCAGCCGATTGGCAAAAATGAGTGGTTTTAAAAATATTGCCGCTGGAAATATAAATCTGCTTTCTTTCATCCCAGGCTTTGTCCGGATCAAACTCAATGCCTAAGGTCGTGGCCAACATGGTAGCGGCTAAATCTTCGGCATACTCGCCGGTTTTTTTCGCCACTTCGCCGAAAGAATGGTGCTCCGACAAATAGCCATAATTATTTTCATCACTCGGCTTGGCTAAGCCGATGGCGGCTGAAACCAAACGGTTAGGTTCTTTAGTCTCGCTTTTAGCCATAACGCAAAAAACTATTTGGCCCGGGTAAAGCATTTTTTCGCCCTTTTCCTTGGAAATAACTTGGCAGTTAGGCGGTAAAATGCTGGAGACAGCCACTAAATTGCACTTTTCAATGCCGGCATTTCTTAAAGCTCGCTCGAAAGAAGCCAATTTATCCTTATGGACGCCGACCCCTTTGGTAAAAAACATTTTCTTGGGTGTGAACATACTTTTTTTTCTTCTTTATTATTAAGTAAAAAACAAACGCCTGACAGCGTGATTTAATTATACAGCTTTCAAATTATTTTGCAATGATGATTTTTTGAAGTTTTTTTACGGCCGCTCCGCTGACTCTCATGCGTTTTCTTTTTCTTTTCTCTCGCGCCTTAAGCCGCTTTTCCATTTCCCGCTCCAGTTTGTCCAAACTTTGTTTATTCATAAATAAATGTTATAATATTCATAGCCTACGAATCTACAAATCAACTACAAATATACAAATATTTAATAGCATATTTTTATTTTATTCGTAGATTTGTAGCGGATTTGTAGATTTGTGGGGACAATAGATTCTATCCTAATATTAATAATAAAACTAATCTAAATATTTTTCAATGCAAGATACCGCTAAATCTATTTTTAAAACCTGGTGGGGCGCAGGCTTAACCATTCTCTTGGCTGTAATTTTAATCTTTATAACGGCAATCGGTTTTTATTTTTTTGCCAGCGTAAAAAAATCTAAACTAGAATTAAGCCAAGCCGGTCTAAAATTAAGCGGGCAGCAATATAATAGCGCCGCGGCCGGCGACCATTACTGGCTGGGCGCAGACAAAGCTAAAATTACTATTGTTGAATTCGGCGATTTTGCCTGTCCGGCCTGCCAAAAAACTTTTTTCACCATCAGAGAAATTAGCTTGAAATATAAAAATGATATAAAATTTATTTGGCGGGATTATCCGATAGTGCATGATTATTCGGTTTTGTTGGCTTTAGCCGGCAGATGCGCGGGCGAACAAGGCTTGTTTTGGCCTATGCATGATAAATTATTCCCAAATCAAGGCGTGAACACCGCCGACCAGCTTTTTATCTTAGCTAACCAGATCGGCGCCGATGCAACCAGATTTAATGATTGCCTAATCAAGCAAAAATATCTGCCGCAAATTCAAAAAGACTTATCGGACGGGCAAGCTTTCGGTAATACCGGTACGCCTACTTATTTTATCAACGGCTATAAAATCGCCGGCGATATACCATATGATGTGTTTGTCAAGATTATAGAAGGGCTGAAAAAATAATTATCCCTTGTCATTCCCGCGCATCCGCCAGCTGGCGGAGGGAATCCAGAAATTCACCATTGGTCAATATTACAACCGTCCTGGATCCCCGATCAGGTCGGGGATGACAAATGACTTTATGATACAGATAAGAATTCACGGCCGCGGCGGCCAAGGTGTAGTAACAGCCGCGGAATTAATCGCCATTGCCGCCTTTAAAAACGGGAAACAAGCGCAAGCTTTCCCCTCTTTTGGCGTGGAAAGAACCGGCGCTCCGATAGAATCGTATGTGCGCCTTGACGACCGGCCGATTATCTTAAGAGAACAAATTTACCAACCCAACGTTTTAATTATCCAAGACGCCAGCTTATTGGACAGCGTTGACGTAGCCAAGGGCGCGGATAAAAAAACCATTACCATTATTAACACGGCCAAAGCCAAGCAGGGACTGAAAATTAACCTGCCTCAAGCCAATATTTATACGATTGACGCCACTAAAATCGCTTTAGAAATAATCGGTAAAAATATCGTTAACACGGTTATCTTAGGCGCTTTCGCTAAAGTCACCGGATTAATTAGCCTTGATTCTTTAAAACAGGCTGTAACGGAAAAATTCGCCGGACATGATGAATTAATTGCTAAAAATATTAAAGCCATAGAAAAGGCTTACCAAATATAATTTGTCATTGCGAGAAGCCCATACTCGGGCGACGAAGTCATCGCTACGCGAGATCTGGCGTAGCCATGACAATCTCACGAATAATATTTTATGAATATAACTGCCCTACCATCTTCAACAATTACTAATAAAACCGGCGCCTGGCACACCAACCGGCCGAAGTTTATCTATGATAAATGCACGGCTTGCGGCATTTGCCCGCAAACTTGCCCCGAAGGCATAATTTACCAAACCGATAAAACTAATTCGCTAAATAAACTATATTACGATTGCGATTTAACATATTGTAAGGGCTGCGGCTTATGCGCCGAAGAATGCCCGTTTAAAGCCATTGAGATGGAGTTAGACGAAAAATAGTTTTTGCTGTCATTGCGGGTAATTAGTACCCAAAGTTGTTGGTAAAAATATTATTTATTGGCTAATTGAAAAGTAAATTCGGAAAAGATATTAGACCGCTTTAATGTTGTCACTAAGGATTTTTATTACGAGCTGTTTAAACG
>Ga0265296_1001962_pt1 | contig 21852 bp, 13 predicted proteins | sample MunlanPumphouse1_FD_189073 | JGI IMG/M metagenome (GOLD analysis project Ga0265296, IMG submission 189073) | Groundwater microbial communities from a municipal landfill in Southern Ontario, Canada - Pumphouse #1 | ecosystem: Environmental > Aquatic > Deep subsurface > Groundwater | place... | reverse complement strand
GAGATTTCTACAACGGTGCTCAAATCATCGTCGATCAATATTTATCGAGTGCAGAGACAAAATGGAAACGTTCTAACGGTTTAGTTATGATGCTTCCTCATGGTATGGAAGGTCAGGGTCCTGAACACTCTTCAGCACGTATCGAAAGATTCTTAGAGTTATGTGCGGATGAGAATATGATCTTAGCAAACTGTACTACTCCGGCTAACTATTTCCACTTGTTACGTCGTCAACTGGTACGTGAGTTCCGTAAACCATTGGTTGTATTTACGCCAAAATCATTGTTGCGCCACCCTAAAGTGGTATCACCGTTGAAAGATTTTACAGAAGCTGCTTTCCAAGAGGTAATCGATGATGCAAATGTTGCGGCGAAAGACGTTAAACGCGTGTTGTTCTGTTCGGGTAAAGTTTACTACGACTTATTAGAAAAACAAGAAGCGGACAAACGCAAAGATATCGCTATCGTGAGATTGGAGCAATTATTCCCAATTCCTACAGAGCAATTGAAAGCAATCCGTAAAAAATACAACAAGGCAAAAGAATTTGTTTGGGTTCAGGAAGAAAATGAGAACATGGGAGCATGGTCTTACTACTGCCGTAAACTAATGGGTACTGAGATTGCATTTACAGGTTTTGTTGCCCGTAAAGAAAGTGGTAGTACAGCTACGGGTTACATGAAACAACACGTTGCACAACAAGCAGCGATCTTAAATAAATCATTCGAATAAAAACAATTTAAAATCAATTGCGTCTTAATCTATAGGACGCAATTGTCAATAAAGAACATTATATATGAGCTTAGAAATTAAAGTACCAACCGTAGGTGAATCAATCACGGAGGTAACCTTATCACAATGGTTGAAACAAGATGGCGATTATGTGGAGATGGATGAAAACATCGCCGAACTGGAATCAGACAAAGCAACGTTTGAATTACCAGCTGAAAAAGCGGGTATCTTAAGAATCATTGCACAAGAAGGTGATACTTTAGAAATCGGTGCTGTTGTTTGTACAATTGAAGAAGGCGCTGCTCCTGCCGGTGGTTCAGATCCAGCTGCTGCCCCTGCTGCAGAAGCATCAAACGCAGCTCCAGTTGCGGCTGCCGCTGCAAAAGATGAAGATCCAGATAGCTATGCTGCTGGTACAGCTTCTCCTGCTGCTGCAAAAATCTTAAGAGAAAAAGGAATTGATCCTTCTACAATAAAAGGAACAGGTAAAGAAGGTCGCATCACAAAAGAAGATGCCGAAAAAGCTCAACCTGTTGCTAAAGCTGCTGCACCAGCAGCAAAACCTGCCGCTGCTCCTGCTGCGACAGTTGCTCCGGTAGCGGGTTCTAGAAACGAACGTCGTGAGAAATTATCTTCATTACGTAAAACGATCGCAAAACGCTTAGTTGCCGTTAAAAACGAAACGGCTATGTTGACAACATTCAATGAAGTCAATATGCAGCCGATCATGGATCTTCGTACTAAATATAAAGATACCTTTAAAGAGAAATTTGGAATCGGTCTTGGCTTCATGTCATTCTTTACAAAAGCTGTAACCACGGCATTAGCTGAATGGCCTGCTGTGAATGCACGTATCGAAGATAACGAGATTGTCTATTCTGATTTCGCAGATATTTCAATCGCGGTTTCTGCCCCTAAAGGTTTAGTTGTTCCGATTATCCGTAATGCTGATGCAATGTCATTGGAACAAATCGAAAAAGCAATCGCTGCACTTGCCGTTAAAGCGCGTGACAACAAATTAACGATTGACGAGATGACTGGTGGTACATTTACAATTACCAACGGTGGTGTATTCGGATCAATGATGTCTACACCAATCATCAACGCTCCACAATCTGCAATCCTGGGTATGCACAACATCATCCAACGTCCTATTGCTGAAAATGGCCAAGTGGTGATCCGTCCGATGATGTATATTGCACTTTCTTATGATCACCGCATCATCGATGGTCGTGAATCAGTAAGCTTCTTGGTTCGTGTAAAACAATTATTGGAAGATCCAGCTCGTTTATTGTTGGGTGTTTAAACCTCAATAAAATTGGAAAAATAAAAAGAAAAAGACCTATGCTTTGCGGCATGGGTCTTTTTCTTTCTAAAAATAGCTCCTATTATTGGCCAGAAAGAACCGTCAGTTCGTTTTCATTGCTGTTGGTACCTGCTAAATCATGAAGGTTTTTATTGACATCGGAATAGAAACAATATACTTGACAAATATGAATCGGAGATAGACGAATATAAATCACCTTTTTAATTTCTCCCTTTTAATTTTTACTTTCATCTTGTTAAAGATCAAGCATATCCTAATATACAACCGCCCCAATCATGTAAAGGTCGGCATACAAATATGGAACTTGATATTAAGCAGACAATATCAAGCAAATGAAGTATAAAATACTACTAACAACCGTATATCTATTACTCACTGTAATGACATTGTTTGCCAACATGGCAAATCCAATGAGCCCCCATAGCATAACAGGACAGCTTGTTCCTGCCGCAAAGTTGAAAGTCACCAATGAGCGTATTGACATTCATCTTTTGGCAGACACTTCCGATTATAATTCGGACTATCGCAGTCACTTCAGCATTGTCTATAACATCCATGCAGAAGAGGCTATCGAATTGCCACTGGTATTTCTCGCTTTAAATATGGACGGATTGGATCGCATCCTTGTCAATCAGAACGAAATTGCAGGAAAAAAAATGGATCAACCCGATTCAAAATTCCCCTTTTTACGTTTAAAGGATGGCTATTATGAAATCAGCTATGACAGCGATGAATGGAAGCGTATTTCGCTGAATGATGCATTTCATTTTACCGCTAAGCTTCACAAAGGTGATAACAGTATTCAGGTTCAATACAGCGCTTATATGGGCTATGACCGACGTGATATCCGGACGAGATACAAAATTGACTACCTCTTATTCCCTTCCAGATACTGGTCGTCCTTTGGCCCGATTGAACTGTATCTGCACCTCGACGGGAAGATGGATGTACTTACACAAGATCTGGGAACCGCTAAATTACAGACAGATTCCATTGTTCACTGGAGAATTGATCAGGTAGAAAGGAAAGAAAGTTTTCATATCGAAGTCGGCCTGAAAACCTCCTTGTTAGCAAAAGCAATTCTTTGGATACATCCAGAGCTGCTCGCCCTGATCGGGTCAATATGCCTGCTATACTTGCATATCCGCTGTATTTATCTAAAACACAAAACTGGCCAATACCGCTACGCACTCCTACTTGGGAATCTAATCATTCCAAGCTCTTTCTACTTTTTTATTTGGTTTTGGTCCAGTGTGGCCAACTATCTTGTCAATGGAGTCTTTGATGAAAAGTCCCGCGGTTTTATCCTCTTGGTCATCTTCACTTTACCGCTGATCTACCTCGTCTATGATTTGGTTTTGTTTATTATCGATAGAAGCATTCGCGCTAAATTGAACAGGTAGAAAACCGGCTGTTATTTTTTATAGGTCAGCTTGTTTTCAATCATACGATTGTTATATTGCTGGATAAAAGCTTTCATCTTGGTCTCCATCGTATCCAATACCGCTGGATGTTGTTTTAACAGATCCTGTTTCATCAAGCGGTCCTTCTTAAGATCATAAAATGATGTAACTTTCAGTCCATCATAAGACATCATATAATCTTTATAATAGAGATTATAGCTCCCTGAGTTATTATTAAGCACAAAATTATCCTTACCCGGTTTGAAGGCATCTGAACCAAATGCGAAATAAGGCTCATCATAGTGCAGATAATTCAACACTGTCGGCATAATATCTATTTGCTGTACCAATTTATCCGCTTTGCCAACTAGATTATCACCAGGTGCATAAAATATAATAGGGATTTGGAAGCCCCCTGCTGCCGTTTGATATTCGGGCAGGTAGCTTACAGTAGCATGGTCTGCACAGATAACAAATACGGTATTCTTGTACCAGGGCATTTTCGATGCTGTTGCAAAAAATTCACGCAGTGCTTTATCGGTATATCCAATGGGTTCCTGTACCGGCAAAGGTCCTTTAGGAAATTTCCCCTGATACTTTTCAGGTACCTTAAATGGGTGATGTGAAGATAAAGAGAAGAAACTAGCGAAAAATGGCTGATGAAACGTATTGATCTTATTCGCTACAAATTGCAAAAATGGTTCGTCCCAGATTCCCCATATACCATCAAAGTCAGCGTCATTGTTATATTCGTTTTTACCAAAATAATGCTGGATACCCGCCAGTTTCATATAAGCGGAGAAGCCCATGCTGCCATTGGGTGCTCCGTGAAAAAAAGCAGTCTCATATCCCTTTTTCCCTAAAAGCTTCGCTAAGCTTGTGGTTTCATTTCCAGAATATATCGAAAGTACAAAAGGCTCTCCTATGGAAGGAATACCGGTAATGACTGATGGTAAAGCATCAATTGATTTACGGCCATTAGCATAGGTATCTGTAAATGTGTAAGCATTGCGGATTAATGAATCCAAAAAAGGCGTATAACCTTTGTATTTTCCACCTTGGATATCTTTATTCAATTCACCAAAATGTTCTTTTGCAAAACTCTCCAAAATCAGAACAACGACATTTTTCTTCGCAAAGGGCTTGTCTGATTGCGGCACATGAATAGGATTGTATAACTGTTCAAGCTCCGTTTCGGAATAATAATGAGCGGGTTTAAGATTGACAGCCTTTAAAGTTTTCAATATACTGAATGGCGTATTCAGCACAATATTCATTTCTTCCGGTGTCTCCACATAATCACCCGCATTGCTCAATGTAATGGGACGGGTACTATGGGCCCAACCGCCACGCACACCACCAATGAAAAGGAAGGCCGTCAATAAAAACAAAGGCAATTGGATCAAAAATGACTTCCAGCTATATTTCGTAGTCCTTTCAATTTGAATAAGTTTATACGATTTAATCAAACCATACACAACCAGTACCAACAGTATGATGAGATACCAATAATCCAAACAGAAATCAAAAGCCAGCTTCATCAGGTTGGATTCATTGGAAAATTGATCAATTACTGTTCCTGTCGTCCTTTTTAGGGTAAATGGATAGTAGGCAAAATCAATCAGATTTAACGCTATACCAATTGAATTGGTCACGACAAAGATCCATTTTGCAACTTTTTGATAGATTTTATTCGATTTAAACGGACCCGGAACAGTCAGCATCACAATATAAAGAATATTAAAATACAGTAGGGCTACAATGTCGAATCGTACACCACCCGCAAACATCACCAAGAGCTTACCTGCATCGACATGAGGAAATAAGGAAGCATTGACGCCATAAAACCCCAATCGCAATAACGCATAGATGACCAAAAGAAAGATAAAACGAATTGCGACAGCAAAATAAGGTGCAAATACTCCTCTTAATTTCATAGCTCTAATATTTTAAAAATTCACGATATACGTCTTGATAGTACGCTTTGCCGATATTCAATAAGCTGTCTGTTTTGCCAGCAGGATATTCTTTATTGGATCTATAATTAATAATCCGTCCTACATTATCGAAAGAAACCGCCTGTTGTGGGGTAATCACACCAAAGGCATCCTTCGAATTGTAAAATGCAATTTGAGGTGTCGTCGGATTAAAAAGATCCCGGCTCCAATGATAACGATCTGTAGGGAGCTTCAATTGTGTCAATAAAGTTGCCGCCAAATCCGTTTGATTGCCGATTCTATTGAATATTTTCCCACGATATTCAGGTTTGATCACATCTCCGAAAAAGATCAGTGGAATATGAAAGCGATTGGGGTGAAATAGCTCCCATTTTTCTGAAGGAAGACGATGTCCATGATCAGCCACAATTACGAAAAGGGTATTTTTATACCAAGCTTCTTTTTTAGCTTTGTTGATAAAATCAAAAACAGCTGAATCCGTATAGTTTGCCGTACTTCGGAATTTATCCGCATTGGTAGCATTGCCAAATTTATAGCCGTGTTTTAACTCAAATGGTTCGTGATTAATTAAGGTAAAGATCGTCGAAAAGAAAGGTTGTTTTTCTTTTTTAAAATCCTTGATCATCTGATTAAAGACCACATGGTCATATACACCCCATGAGGCACGTTCTGCATCCAATCCAAAATTGGCATTATCCACCACCCTAGACATCCCATGCGTCAGCATATACGATTTAAAATTGTAAAACTCGCTCTGACCGCCGTGATAAAATGATGTTTCGTAACCAGCATGATCCAACTCCTGTCCAATGGCAGGCATATTTTCATGTTTGTCGATATACTTGATAATACTCTCGGGTCCTTGTGCCGGAAAACCGCTCAACACGGCTACCATACCTTTGTCGGATCGATCGGCGGCAGAATAAATATGGTCAAACAAAATACCGCCTTTAATCAACTCTTCCATGTGTGGCGTAATTCCCTTTTCCCCGCCAAGAGACTGAATGAGATCGCCGACAAAACTTTCCAACATGATAATAACAACATTCGGACGAGTCGTTGACAATACCTCAACAGCAGAATCAGGTTGGCTTTGAAAGGCGGGTCGTAGCTTGTCCTGAATATCCTTCTGATCCGCATAATAATTATAGGGGTTTTTCAGTTTGGTACTTTCGGCAAAGAAATCCCGTAAAAAAGACCATTGGGTATTAACCGCTGCATGATTATAAAATGTTTCCTCGGAATAATAGGCTTTACTAGGGTTTAATGTTGCTCTCCCATAACCACCACGGATAAAGGTGAAGAGTACAAAAACTCCGATCGCCAGTTTGAAAAAATTACTAACAGGAGATTTGATATTGAAAAAAGAGACTTTTTTAAACATCCAGCGGTACAGAAAATAACCACAGAATATACCGATCAACATCCCAACGATGGGGAGAAACACCGGCGTGGACTCAGCCGAAGCTACAGCACCCGAAGGTGAGGCAAAAAATGCATCGATGGCACGTTTAGAAATCTTATCGCCCCATTCCCGGTAGATGTTAACATTGATAAAGCTTGTCACAAAGAACAATACCAGGACAATAATGGTATAGATATCCAGGATCAGCCGTTTGGGTTTCAGTTTTGGAAAAAAACTTAACATGCAATACACAAGAAACGGCAGCGCACATATATAGGAAACAGCAGAAAAATCTAGGTTCAAACCGTGGTAATAAATTCTGAAAATTTCCGTAAAATTGGAAAAACCTATTTTCTCAAAAAAAGCAGTAACAAAAATCAATCTATCTATAAAACAGATAATTAACCAGAACAGAAAATACTGTGTTAAAGCTCTAAGCTCATTAGCAAATCGTTGCATCCCTTCGTGTAAAAATAAAACAGGCAAATTTACATTAATTTACATAAAATACAGGCTAATTACTTAGTAATATGAAGAAAAGATTAAAAAAGTATAAATCCTGCGTTATGCTTTACCTCACTGCAATAACCGACTCTTTTGCTTAGGAGGATCATCAATGAACTTATTGTTTAGCCTTTATTCATAACTTCTTTTTGTTTGAGAACAAGATCAATGGATTACTAAGGAAAATAACATAGAATTCCTTACTTTTGTGTTCCTTAAAAGTTTGAATACAAAAATTTAAAATGAGCATAGCGAAAACTTACAATCCAAAAGAAGCTGAAGAAAAATGGTACAGCTATTGGAAAGCGAATGGATTTTTCCGTTCCACCCCGGACGAACGTGAACCTTACACGATTGTGATGCCTCCTCCGAATGTCACGGGAGTATTGCACATGGGGCATATGCTGAATAATACCATTCAAGACGTTTTGATTCGCCGAGCACGTATGCAGGGAAAAAACGCTTGTTGGGTACCGGGGACCGATCACGCCTCCATTGCAACTGAAGCTAAGGTCGTCGCTATGTTGAAAGAACAAGGAATTGACAAACGATCTTTATCACGTGAAGATTTCTTAAAACATGCTTGGGAATGGAAGGAAAAATACGGTGGTATTATTCTAAAACAACTCGAAAAACTTGGCGCTTCCTGTGACTGGGATCGCACACGTTTTACCATGGATCCGGAGCTATATCAATCTGTTATCCGCGTATTCGTCGATCTATATCATAAAGGATTGATTTATCGTGGTTACCGCATGGTCAACTGGGATCCTGAAGCAAAAACAAATATCTCAGACGAAGAGGTTATTTATAAAGAGAAAAACGGCAAATTATACCACCTGAAATATCAGGTTGAGGGAACAGATCAATATATTGTTGTGGCGACTACCCGCCCTGAAACCATCTTTGGTGACACAGCCGTGTGTATCAATCCCAATGATGAGCGCTATACCTGGTTAAAAGGAAAGCAAGTCATTGTGCCGATCGTTGGCAGAAAAGTGAACATCATTGAAGATGAATATGTGGATTTGGAGTTTGGTACAGGATGCCTTAAAGTTACTCCAGCGCACGATGTGAATGACTACGCACTAGGTAAAAAGCACAACCTGGAATTTGTCGACATCTTTACCGACGAAGCAAAACTGAACGACAATGGCCTGCATTACGCTGGTATGGATCGTTTTAAAGTCCGTAAGGAAATCGAGAAAGAGCTGGAGGAAAAAGGATTGTTGGAGCAAGTTGAAAACTATACCAATAATGTTGGAACTTCAGAGCGAACAGGTGCTGTTATTGAGCCTAAAATTTCCAATCAGTGGTTCCTTAAAATGGAAGACTTGGCAAAACCTGCATTGGATAATGTCATGGACGATACCATTAAATTTCATCCGACGAAATTCAAAAATATTTACCGCAACTGGATGGAGAATATTACCGACTGGAATATCTCAAGACAATTGTGGTGGGGACACCAAATACCGGCGTATTTCTATGGCGATGGTAACGAAGATTTTGTGGTTGCACAAACGGTTGAAGAAGCCCTTGTTTTAGCGCAGGAAAAATCAGGTAATACAACTCTTCAATTGACAGATCTACGTCAAGATGAGGATGTGCTTGATACCTGGTTTTCAGCTTGGCTATGGCCAATTTCGGTTTTCAATGGCATCAACGAACCAGAAAATGCAGAAATCAACTACTATTACCCTACGCAAGATTTAGTCACTGCCCCAGACATCATTTTCTTTTGGGTAGCACGTATGATCGTTTCAGGATATGAATTCCGCGGACAATTGCCTTTTGAAAATGTCTATTTCACAGGTATTGTACGCGACAAACTGGGCCGCAAAATGTCTAAATCACTGGGCAACTCTCCTGATCCGATTGATTTGATGAATGAATATGGTGCAGATGCTACGCGGATGGGAATGTTATTGACTGCTCCAGCAGGTAATGACCTTCCATTTGATGTAGAACTTTGTGTACAGGGCCGTAATTTTGCCAATAAGATCTGGAATGCCTTTCGCTTGGTTAAAGGCTGGGAAATTACAGCTACTCCAGCTTCGGATTCAGATAAGATTTCGGCATCTTGGTTTGAAGCAAGGTTAAATCAAGCCTTGGTCGATATCGAAGAAAACTTTAAACACTATCGTTTATCAGATGCACTGATGACAACCTACAAATTGGTATGGGATGACTTCTGTGCCTGGTACCTTGAATTAGTGAAACCGGCTTATGGTTCCCCTATTTCTAGCGAAACCTTAGAAACAGTAAAATCTTTTTTCCAACGTATACTCACTTTAGTACATCCTTTCATGCCCTTCATAACAGAAGAATTGTGGCATGACGAACTGTTCGGTGTAAAAGACGAGAAAGATTGCATTATCGTAGCCGCTTATCCTACAGCGAATGATTTTGATGAGCAGCTTATAAAAGATTTCGCTATCGCTCAACAGATTATTTCGGAAGTTCGGAATATTCGCAATTCTAAAGGTATCTCCCCTAAAGTTGCTTTACCATTAGCAATCAATCAACAATCGGACATCAATCTGGAGCAATATATTGATATTATCACCAAGATTGCAAACCTGGAGGGTGTAACTTTTGTTTCCGAGAAAATAACTGGTGCAGCAAGTTTCCTTGCTGGCAAAGACGAATGTTATGTTACCTTGGAGAATAATATTGATGCGGATGCGGAGCGTGAGCGTATTACCAAAGAATTGGAATACTTAGAAGGCTTCTTAATTTCAGTAGACAAAAAGCTTTCCAATGAACGGTTTGTGCAAAATGCAAAACCCGAAATTGTCGAAAACGAAAAAAGTAAAAAGGCTGATGCCGAAGCGAAGATTAAAATTCTTCAAGAAAGCTTAACAGCATTAGGTTAATAGCTAATCTATAAATCTCGAAAAGTCCCGCGCAATGCACGGGACTTTTTTTATGTTTAACGAGCGATCAAATTCGGAGATCATTCGGTGCTTGTTCGGTGCTTCTTCGGTTACAAGCGAATAAGCACCGTTAAATATCCGAAGTATATCCGATAAAAAACCGCATTAAGAGTGGATATGATTGACAATTGTACCTCATGAAGAGCACGAACTTTCACGAAAGAGCCAAACGGACGGCTCAAGTAAATTTTGATCCGTCATGCACAGGCAATGTATAGCACAAGGATATATGATAAAACTTTTGAAACAAGAAGCAAAGCGCTTTGCTCTATTCCAAAATAACAATACAGCTTATTAATAACCAAAGATCAACCATGCTGATAACTTTATATAAATTCCTGTAAAAAAATGAATAACTTTATAAGAGCGAACTTAAATTATATCATTATGGGATTCAAAGAGACATTTCAGATTAACGGTGAAAACCTTTTACAAAAGATCAAAGAAATCATTGCTGAGGGCAATGTGAGCAAAATCAGCATTTCGGACAAACATGGCAAAGAAATTATGAGCTTTCCGGTAACTGTTGGTGCCATAGGCTTGATCCTAGCACCTGTTTTTGCAGCAATCGGTGCTGTAGCCGCATTGCTTACAGAATGTACGATCACTGTAGAACGAAATACAAACAAGGAAGAAAAAGACAAAGAAGATAACAGCACTGATCCCCCTACAACGATAACCGTAAAATAATCAATTTAAAATTGACCGTTATGAAGATCTTTAAAAACATACTTTGTATTTTATTTGCCTTGTTATTCATCAATGCAGGGCTGGATAAACTTTTTCATTATATGCCTACGCCACCAATGGATATGGACATGAAAAAAGTATTTGAGGCTTTTGCCACGATCAAATGGCTAATGCCACTGGTTGGAATCATCGAACTCTTGGGCGGTTTATTGTTCATTTTTCCAAAAACAAGAACGCTGGGTGCATTGGTCATCTTCCCAATACTCATTGGTATTTTTACCCACAACATGATTTTTTTTAGCCAACAGGGACTAATTATTTGGGCTGTACTTTTTATTATTTGGTTATGGGTGGTATTCGAAAACTGGGGCAAGTATAAAAAACTGATGGAATAATTGCCTATATTCTTCTCCAAAACGAATATTCAGCAGGATACTGCATGTATTAAATACCTATTACTTTGACAAATTGATAGGTATTTAATGTTTTTATTAACATAAAATTAAAAAACAAAAAACTTTGTACGACTAGAATGGTTTGGTCAATTATTTGATGTGTTTTTAGAACATTCCCACGATAAAATGATTTTATACAAGGGAAATGGAGAACTGTCTAATATTTGCTAGCAAGTATAGCACATAAATTAAACTTGCATTTACACGCAAATTTATCTTAGTTTGCTGAAATAGTGGCGATATACGTTATATATCTGAAAACTTAGCAAACTTTTTTCCGTTTTAATTTTTATTAATAGATACTTAAATCAAATTATACGTTGAACAGATTTACCCGAATTGCTTTCAAAACAATATTGTGGATTATTGGAGTAATAATTGCGCTGGCTATTTTAATCGTATTTTTAATCAGAATACCCTCCGTTCAGAATTATATTGCCGGAAAAGTAACGCAATATGTAGAGGGAAAGATTGGTACACCTGTTAAAATTGGCTACATTAATATTGATTTCCCTAAAAAACTGGTTTTACAGGATATCTATTTAGCTGACCAAAGCAAGGATACCTTAGTGGCAGGAAAAAGCATAGCTGTCGATATCAACATGCTAAAACTTCTGAAAAATACCGTTGAAATTCAGAGCATTGAAGCAGAAGGAATCACGGCAAAAATTCGACGTACATTGCCAGACAGTTCATTCAACTTTGATTATATTGTTAAAGCTTTCGCTTCTCAAAAGGAAAGCAAACCGACTGCAGACAGCAGTTCAGCCCTTCTATTTAACCTCGATAAAGTCAAATTTGATAAATTTCATATTGTCTATGCCGATGATGTTATTGGAACGAGTGCTGATGTTTATCTGAACAGCCTAAATACCAACATCAAGAAGTTCGACCTCACAAAAAACATGGCCTTCAATCTGCCCAAAGTGAAGGTAGATGGTCTGAGTGCCACAGTGAAACAGTGGCGACCAGTTGTTGATGGCACGGCACCCACGGTCAAAGATTTTGGCATTACAGATAAAACGGCACAAGTAACCACCTTGCTTCCCGATGTCGGTATACAGATTGCTGACCTGACCAATATCTTAGTGCGCTATGAGGATCAATCTAGCCTGCTGAACACAAAATTTTATATCAAAAATCTTCATGCAGACATTAACAAGATCGACCTTAATAAAGAACTTGTCGATATTCAAACGATCAATCTTGACGGTTCAGACAATAATGTGCTCTTTGGAAAGATCCAGAAAAAAGTAAACACAGAAGCGAAAAACACCACGGATACCACCAAAATAAACTGGGTTGTCTCAGCCAAAGAAATCCAAATCAACAATACAAGCTTAGCGTATAGAGACAACAATCAGGCCCGTATGAAAGGCTTTGATTACTTCAACATTAAGATCCCTGGAATGAAAACCAGTTTAAATGATCTTTACTATAGCGCTGATTCGATCAGTGGATCATTAAAAGAGCTTGTAGCCTCTGATCATTCCGGGTTTGTGATCAAGCAATTGAAGGGGGATTTTAAGTATACAAATACAGGTGCGGAGATCAAAAACCTGTACGCAGAGACACCACGTACCCTATTGCGTGATTACTTAAAAGTAACCTATCCATCTTTGGATATTATTGCCAAAAAGCCAGAGCTGATCTATGTCAATGCAACGATCAAAAAGAGCCACGTAGATATGCGCGACATCTACTATTTTGCTCCTTTTTTGGATACCATGCAGGTGATGAAACCATTGATGGACAAAAAGTTTAATATTGATGGTCGCGTTGTGGGTAAGGTAAATGATTTAAATATTCCGGCAATTGATTTCCAGACTCTGTCCAATACACGTGTCATTGCAAGTCTGCATTTAAAGGGTCTACCCAATGTTGATAAAATGTCAATGGATCTTAATTTAAAGAAATTGACTACAGGACGTTCCGATATCGAAAAGCTGGTTTCAAAAAAAATGCTTCCTAGCGGAATAGAGCTGCCCAATACGATCGGCCTTACCGGAACTTTTAACGGTGGGATGAATGCCTTTAACACCAATCTTTCGCTGGTAACAGAGAAAGGAACAGCCAAATTCAATGGTAAAGTAGGCATGATAGGCCGGGATACAACCTATGATGCATTTGTCAGTATTCGTGATTTTGACATTGGTAAGATCATGAAAATGGACAGTACCTTAGGTATACTTTCATTTGAGGGAAAAATCAAAGGTCATGGAACAGATCCGAAGAAGCTTGTCGCCAATTTTGATGGCAAAGTAAATCGAATGGATGCTATGGGTTATCGTTATCAGAATATCGATATGAATCTCACTGCAGACAAAGGGGATATTAAAGCTTCTGTTGTCAGTCCCGATCCTAATATTCAATTGAAGTTAAATGCAACGGCCAACATGAAGGCCAAATATCCACAGGTGGATTTTGAGCTTATGGTAGATACCATTAATCTTAAAAACTTAAAATTAATGGATGATGAACTCAAATACCATGGTAAACTTGTGGGCAATTTCAGTTCAGCCGATCCGAATTTTTTAAATGGGGAGGCACATATCACCAATTCATCCATTCTTTACAACGACGCATATTATACTTTAGACAGCATTTCACTTGTTGCAAAAGCCGATACCAGCCGCAATTTGCTGCTACTCAAATCGGACTTTTTGAATGCCCATTTGGTCGGGAAATACAAAATTTTAGAGTTGCAGAATGCCATTCAAGACATTTTACAGGTATACTACCAGCCGGGAAAAGCTGTTAAAGTTCCCAAATATGAGCCTCAGAATATTGAGTTTTCCGCCCAATTGACCAGGACTAAATTTATAAAGGACTTCCTTCCGGAGCTGACGGAAATGTCTGATATTACGTTGGATGGTATGTTCAATAGTCAGTCAAAAACTATTCTTGCCAAGTTGGATGCCCCTAAAATCACCTATAGTGGTACCGAAATCAATAACGTTACGCTGGATATTAATACCTTGGACAGTACACTTTACTACTCGGCCTTGATCAATAAAATCAAGGTGAGCAATATCGAACTCGTGAATACAGTCTTCAGTGGTAAAGTCATTCAAAATAATTTGGATTTTGGCCTTTGGATTAAAGACAAGAAAGAGAAAGAGCAGTATCATTTGGGCGCCAATATGCGCGTTGATAATGGAGCATTTGTTTTTAGTCTACTTCAGGATGGCCTTATGCTGAACTATGACAAGTGGACGATAAATCCAAACAACGTGCTCAAATTTGGAAGCACGGGTATTCAGGCCAATGACTTTATCTTAAGTAATAAAGGACAAGAGCTGAGTATATCATCGCAGGACAGTGTGCTCAATTCGCCACTCAACATTGCCTTTAAAAATTTCCGCATTGAGACATTAAGTAAAATGCTTGAAAGTGAAACAGTCGATCTTGGCGGCGGGATTAATGGTCAGGCAACCATATCACGTTTGGAAAGTAGCCCTGTATTTGTATCCGATCTTACGATCGACAAATTTTATATTGGACAAGATACTGTCGGTAATGTCAACATAAAAGTTAACAATGAAAAGGAAAACACCTATAATGCGAATATCAGTATCAGTGAAAATGGCAACAATGTCGTATTAAGTGGTGATTTTATCAATCCTCCAAAGGGAGAAGCAACCCTGGATTTCACCTTAGATATTGCGCCACTCTCCATGCAGACGGTTCAGGCATTCAGTTTGGGTTATCTAAAGGACTCGAAGGGAAATCTTGAAGGCCAGTTAAAAATAACGGGATCGCCATCCAAACCACTCATTAATGGCGATGTGAAGTTTAAAGATGCACAATTCAATATTGCTATGTTGAATGCACTTTTCAAAGCTAAAGATGAAACCATTCATCTGGATGAAAGGGGTATTACTTTCCCAAAATTTGCATTGGAAGACAAGAAAGGAAATATTGCCAAGGTAACAGGATCCATAGAAACCAAAACATATACTGATTTTGATTTTAATCTCAATATCAATACAGACAATTTTGAGGTACTCAATTCAACACAAAGCGACAACGACATGTTCTATGGTAAAATGTATCTTACGTCGAACCTTCGCATTCGGGGGAATCTTGATAAGCCTATCGTTGATGGTACAATCAAGGTATTAGATGATACCGATTTCACCTTTGTTATGCCAAACGAGGATCCTGGGATGGCGGATCGTAAAGGTGTTGTCGAATTTGTTGATAAGAGTGATACCACAAGAGCCAACGTATTTGCTAAATTAGATTCTATGACCGTAACCCGTCTGACGGGAATCGACGTAGATCTGAATCTTCAAACGGATAAAGATGCCAAATTTAAGATCCTCTTGGATGCCGGTTCACAGGATGCACTGAATATCCAAGGAGAAGCGGAACTGAATGCAGGCATTGATGCGAGCAGCAAAATTACCTTGTCAGGTACATTTACCGTAGACAAAGGGAGCTATTCATTCAGTTTTGGTCCCGTAAAAAAAGATTTTACATTCCGAAAAGGAAGTACGATCACCTGGAACGGAGATCCCTTGGATGCGCAGCTTAATATCACAGCAGCATACACAACCAAAGCACCAACCCTGGAGCTTGTAGCGACGCAACTGGGATCGGAAAACGCTAATTTATACAAGCAACGTATTCCTTTCAATGTCTTGTTGAAGATTACTGACAAATTGTTCCAACCGCAACTTAATTTTGATATCGACTTGGACGAAAACAACTCAGTTGTTTCCCAAGATGTGATCAGCAAAGTAAATAACGCATTGACCACCTTGCGTGAAAATCCATCTGAACTTAACAAACAGGTCTTTTCACTCATCGTTTTAGGACGCTTTATGTCGACCAATCCATTTGAAAGTTTATCCGGTGGCGGTGGCACAGAAGCCATTGTCAGAAATAGCATCAGTTCATTCCTGAGCGGTCAATTGAACCGCCTTGCCTCCGAGCTTATCACCGGAGTAGAACTGGATTTCAACTTAACTTCGGAAGAAGATTATGCTACTGGAGCGGGCCAAACCCGAACAGATCTGAATATCGGTGTATCTAAAATGCTTTTAAATGATCGTCTAAAAATTACCGTTGGTTCTAATTTTGAAGTTGAAGGAAATACACGTCCGGGAGAAACCGCCAACAATATTGCTGGGGATATCCAATTGGATTATCAACTTTCGCAAGATGGTCGCTATTTTGCACGGGTATATCGTAAAAATCAATATCAGGTTACGCTCCAAGGCCAATATGTAGAAACAGGTATCGGATTTATCATCAATATGGATTACAACAGGTTCCGGGAAATCTGGATGAGTTCGAAAAAACTCAAAGCGTACTATGACACGAATAGCAAAGGTTTCAGAAAACGATTTGATGTAGAACGTATGGAAACTGATTCAGTCTATCGTGATAGTGTACGCACGGTCATCAGAGATAGTTTGATGACCCATAGCCCTGAGTACAGAAAACGTATGGAGGAAAGAGAACAAGAGAAACGTAAACAACAGTTGGACTCCAGTAAAAACACGCCGAAAAGCGATAGTCCAAAATCAAATATAGATACCATCAGAACGACAGCTATAAAAAATGAAGATGAGGAAAGGAGTTATCATGCAAGCTAAACTAAAGTATATTGTTGGAATAGTTTCATTCACTGCATTTATAGCATCCTGTTCTTCAACCAAGAATCTGAAAGAAGGGGAAAGCTTATATGTTAAAGGCAACGTGATAGTCGATTCGGACACCATCTCCAAGGAAAACAAGGAAAAGATTGCGACCCATTTAGAAGCGGCATTGATGCCCAAACCCAATAAACGTCTAGCTGGCGTACCATTTAAGCTGTACTTCAACAATATGGCCGGTGATTCTGTGGGGAAAAACATCATTAAAAAATTCCTCAAGAAAATTGGTGAAAAACCGGTATTGTTGAGTGATGTCAATCGCGAGTACAATGAGAATCTACTGCGCAACCGTCTGGAGAATTTTGGTTTCTTTAATGCTGAAGTAAAATCTGACACTTTAGTTGAAAACAAAAAAGCAACGGTTAATTATACGGCCAAGCCAAATTTTATCTACCGAATAAGATCTGTTCAATTTGATATTGACAGCACAACGCAGCTGGGTAAAGATATCCGTTCGAGCTCCGATAAAAGTCTCTTACAGGTGGGCAAAAATTATAGCCTTGATGTTATCCTAAATGAGCGTGACCGCATCGACAATGACCTCAAAAATAAAGGGTATTATTATTTTAGCCCTGATTACATCCTGGTTCAGGTAGACAGTTCACACCGGAACAACAAGGTCGACATGTATGTTACTGTAAAGAAGGAAACACCGGCACAGGCGAGGGTACCGTCAAAGATCAATAAAATCTACGTTTACCCGAACTACACGGAAACGAGCACCGGTTATCAGCGATCCACTCGTAACGCAGAACTATATGATAGCAGCTACTATTTTATAGACCGCCAGCATCTTTATAGAAAGCCTGTTATCGCGAATCATATCTTCTTCCATCCCGGCGACGTCTACAACCGTAATGCCCACAACCAAACCATCAGCCATCTGGTGAATCTCAATAGCTGGAAATTTGTAAAAAACAATTTTGTTGACAGCAAAGAAGTACCAAACGCACTGGATGTCTACTATTACCTGACTCCATTGCCAAAAAAATCACTCCGCGTGGAACTTTTGGGAAAAATGGCTTCGGTATACAATGGTACGGAAGTCAATGTCAACTGGACTTTACGTAACGCATTTAAAGGTGCGGAGCAGTTGAGTTTTAACGTCTTCGGCGGTTATGAAACCCAGACTGGTGGATCGGCTGACCTCAATTCGAGTTATTATCGCTACGGAATGGAGGCTACCTTGACCTTTCCCCGAATATTGTCCCCATTTGGAAGAATTTCACCATCAAGACGTTTTATCCCGAAGACCTATGTCAAAGGCCGCTATGAGTTTTTAAATCGACGCAAAGCATATACCTTAAATTCGATCGCATTGGATTATGGTTATATCTGGCAAGAGTCTGAAGAGAAACAGCATGATCTCGCTTTAATGGAGATTACCTATGTTCAGCCTAAAGGTATTTCAGAAAACTACCAAAAACAGATGGATACCATTCCAGCTTTAAGGCATGCGATCGAACCACAATTCACAATTGGTCCGAACTACAACTTTACGTTTCAAAACACGATGAAGCAGCATTTGAAAAATACATTTTATTTCAAAGGCAACTTGGACCTCTCAGGGAACATACTCGGTTTGATAAAAGGAGCAGATTTCAATAAAGGGAAAACGTTCAAATTATTTGACGCTTATTTTTCGCAATATATCAAGATCAGCGGCGATGGTAGACATTATTTAAAGTTATCGGAGAATTCGCAACTTGCGTCGCGGGTCAGCTTGGGTTTGAGTTATTCCTATGGGAACTCCCGATCACTTCCCTATTTAAAACAATATTATGTAGGTGGCCCTAATAGTATCCGTGCCTTTGGTGCCCGTGCGATTGGTCCAGGAACAGTAGCACCTGAAAAATTAAGCAACGGCCTCTTCTATGCCGACCAAACCGGTGACATCAAATTGGAACTGAATACCGAATACAGAGCCAAATTAGCAGGCTTTGTTCATTGGGCAGCATTTATTGATGCGGGTAACGTATGGTTGCAGCGAGACGATGTCAACAAACCGGGTGGAAAATTCAGCAAGAACTTTTTAAATGAACTGGCCGTTGGTGGCGGAGCGGGATTACGCTTCGATTTTACCTTCTTGATTATTCGTACAGATATGTCAATACCATTCCGTATCCCTTATCTTCCTAAAGGCGAACGTTGGGTATTTAAGGATATCGACTTTGGAAGCTCAAAATGGAGAAAGGATAATTTGATGTTCAACCTAGCCATCGGCTATCCGTTCTAGGATTTCAAATTTGATTTACACGATAGAAATAACAGGCTTGAACGAATTTCAGGCCTGTTATTTTTTTTACTATTTTATAAAAGTCGTCGACATTAGACGGCGTTATCATGAGCTGTTATCACAAACCAATTCTCGTTCTATTCCTTATGTCAAAAAACAAGTTATTCCCGCTAAATACATTGATTTACTGATAATAATTGATTAAATTCAAGAATTATTTAATAATCCACATAAATGCTCATGAAATATCCATTTAAAAAAAGTACAAGCATTCGTGAAGATGGACCGGATATCCTATGTGGCATAAAAACCGCCGAAGGCGGCATGCATATTTAAGCGGAAAAATTAGCTCATGAATAAACAAATAATTTACATATGAAAGTAACTATTGTTGGTGCTGGAGCTGTAGGAGCAACTACAGCGGACAATTTAATCCGTCGAAATGTCGCAGAGGAGATTGTACTATTGGATATTAAAGAAGGTTTTGCAGAAGGCAAAGCGCAAGATATGGCACAAACCGCCGCCTTATTGGGTTTTGAATCAAAAATCAAGGGGGTAACCAATGACTATCTTTCAACTGCAGGTTCTACTGTTGCCGTCATTACATCGGGAATTCCACGTAAACCTGGAATGACACGCGAAGAATTGATTGGGACAAATGCCAATATTGTCAAGTCCGTTGTCGAAAACTTAGTAAAACACTCTCCGGATATTATCATTGTCATTGTATCTAATCCCATGGATACTATGACCTATCTAGCACTTAAATCAAGTGGATTACCTAAGAATAGAATTATTGGAATGGGAGGCACATTGGATTCAGCCCGATTCAAATATCAACTGAGTGAAAAACTGAATGCTTCTGCGGCCGATCTCAATGCCATTGTCATTGGCGGTCATGGAGATACAACGATGATTCCACTCATCAAGCACTCCACGTGGAACAGTATTCCAGTCACTGATTTCCTTACCCCGGAAGAGCAAGGCGAAATTGTACACAAAACTATGGTTGGTGGAGCAACATTGACCAGCCTAATTGGTACCTCAGCCTGGTATGCTCCGGGTGCCGCAACAGCTGCTGTCGTCGAAAGTATCGTACGTGATCAAGGAAAATTATTTACAGCATCCGTCTATTTGGAAGGTGAATTTGGCCAAGAGGATATCAATCTTGGAGTACCGGTTATCATCAATAAAAAAGGATGGGATCGCATCGTCCCCATTCAACTAGATGAAGAGGACAAAGAAAAATTCAATAAAAGTGCAGAAGCAGTACGTACAATGAATAATGTACTGAAAGAAATAAAAGCGCTTTAGTTCATAAACGATAAAAAGATGAAAAGCTGTTATTCCATAAATAACAGCTTTTTTTATGAGCGTTCAACACACAATGCGGGTTTTAAAATTTCTTTTTTAAGGGAATTTTTGGGTATGTTTGGCTATATGACAACAGTACCATTTCAATTATTGGATTTGCAAGGCCAGGGCACACACATTTTAGTCGATATAGAAATATATAATCGTTCGTTCAAGATGGTAGTTGATACTGGCGCATCTAAAACTGTATTTGATAAAACACAATTGGGGCATCTTTTGGAGGACCAATTGCAGCTTGAGCCTTCAGAAACATTATCAACAGGACTTGGCACCAATTCAATGGAGAGTTTCAATATAAAAATTCCGAGTCTGACAATTGGTGAATGGCAGATAAAAAACTTAAATACTGCGGTATTGGATTTAAGCTCGATCAACTATGCCTATCAGCAGATGGATCTAGAACCAGTGATCGGCGTATTGGGCGGAGATATTTTTGCAGACTATGGCGCTGTCATTGACTATGCAAAGCGCACCTTAAAATTAAGAACCCGGAAATTAAAACTTAAATAGGCGTTTGTGGATATGGAGCCGGAGATAGCCATAGTACACTATTGCGATCAATATACCCAATCCACCCATGACGTATAATGTCGTTCGAAGCCCACAATAACTGGCTAAGGAACCTATCATCAATGTACCAATGGGAAATATCCCCTGAAAAGCCATGACGTAATACGAGATTGCCCGGGCACGATAGATCGGTATGGCATGCGTTTGAATATACGTATTGATACTTGAGTTTTGCATCATCATGGCAAAGGATACCAACATCACATAGACGAGTGCCATCTGCAGCATACTCGAATGCGCCAAAAACAATAATGCAACTCCCATAAGGGCAGCAGCCCCCATCACCTGATAGCGCAAATTGGTACCCGATTTTAAACGGGCCATATTAAATGCGCCAATCATGGCACCCAGGCCGGCCGCACTTTCAAACCAGGAGAACGTACGTTCATCACCATGAAACATTTCTTTTGCTATGGCTGGCAGCAACGAGGTATAAGGAATAACAATCAAGCTGGAGAATGTCATGATAATAATCAGTGAGGAGATATGCGGTGAACGTTTAAGGTAACGAAAGCCTTCGACCAAGCCTTCCCAATTGCTTCCCTTGCTCAGTTGAACATGTGTTTCGTCAACCTGCATCATCAATAATGTAATAAT
>Ga0265296_1001961_pt1 | contig 21858 bp, 21 predicted proteins | sample MunlanPumphouse1_FD_189073 | JGI IMG/M metagenome (GOLD analysis project Ga0265296, IMG submission 189073) | Groundwater microbial communities from a municipal landfill in Southern Ontario, Canada - Pumphouse #1 | ecosystem: Environmental > Aquatic > Deep subsurface > Groundwater | place... | reverse complement strand
CATCTGGAACTCCTTGTCGAGCCCGCGCCGGATTAGTTCCTCGCCAATGGGTGAAAGACACTGGACGGTGAGTGGGGGAGGTACCGGGACATCCTGCATGGCAGCAAGGAGCGCCTTGAGATGATCCGCAGAGAGTCCCGATACCTTCACCGTGGCCTTGAGTCCGGACGTATCGCACATCTCCTGCGCAGTCTTCTTCCCGACACGGCTGAAATTTTCCATCAGGAAATCGGCAAGTTTCTCGTCACTCGCCACGGCCATCCGTTTGAGTTGCCCGAACTCAATCCCGTGCGGGTGCGGTTTGACAGCGATGGGGCACGCGAGGATTTCCTGGCTCACGCGCTCGAACGTGAACGCATCATCGTCCAGCTCCACCCGGAACCGGGCATGGGGGTTCACGATAGAAGTATACTTGAGATACTCGAGCAGCTTCTTTTTTGCCGACATCGTGCTCTTGAACTCAATCTGCACCCGGGTGCCGTGAATCCGGTCCCAGTCAATCGATTGCTGGGAGATGATGTCAGGTTCATTTGTCTCGATCTTGATCTGGATCTCGAATTTGTGTGCTGGCTCCTTATGGCCAGTACGCGAGATCACAACGGTCGGAACGCCGCTGGTCAACTGCGCATAGAGCACGGCGGCAGAGATCCCGATACCCTGCTGCCCGCGCGTCTGCCGGATCTGGTGGAACCGGGAGCCATAGAGCAGTTTGCCGAACACGTACGGCACCTGAGCAGGGACAATTCCCGGGCCATTGTCCTCAACGATGATCCGGAAGATATCGCCGGAAACTTTTTTGATGCTGATAAAAATATCCGGTAATACCTGCGCCTCTTCGCAGGCATCAAGCGCATTGTCCACCGCCTCTTTTATGGTGGTGATGACGCCGCGAGTGGGGGAATCGAATCCCAGCAGGTGTTTGTTCTTCTCGAAAAATTCCGCGACACTGATGCTGCGCTGCTGCTTGGCGAGCTCGTCAGCGAGGACCAAACGCTCTCACCTCAGCGATTGCTGCTGCAAGATTGACCGTCTTTTGTTCGGCGGTCAACAGATTTTTTAACGTAACCTGCCCGGACTCGGCTTCACGCTGGCCGATAACGATCGCAAAATTTGCGGTCTTTGAAGCATGGGCAAGCTGGGCACCGAGTCCGCGCTCCATGAGATCCATTTCTGTGCGGATGCCCGCGCTGCGTAGTGTCTTTGCGACTTCGAGCGCGCGATTACGCCCTTCGCTCGTGCAGACGAGTCCCACAACAGGAACTGTAGCTGACTTGATATCACCCAGAGAGACCATCACCCGGTCAAACCCGATAGCAAAACCACAGGAGGCGACATCATCGCCGCCAAAGAGGTGGGCGAGGCGGTAGGTTCCCCCGCCAAGGATCTGGTTCTCTGCTCCGAGGTTCTGCGCAAATCCTTCAAAGACCATGCCTGTGTAATAATCCAGGCCACGCGCAATGCCAAAGTTCAGGGAATATTTTACACCGGCCGCATCGAGCGAACCAACGGTCTTCTCGAACCGTTCTTTCTCCGGGATTTCACCCGCTATCTCGAAGGCTTCAGCAAGATCACGGGTGCTGACCAGTGCGGTGAGGGAGGTTGCAAGATCCGTCCGGTCCAAAGATTCGAGCGTGGCATTCAGCCCGTCAAAATCCTTCTTGTCAAGGTGTGCCCGCACCCTGCGCTGCATCGCCGGTTCGAGATCTTTTACAAGATTCTTCATAAAGGAGAGATGGCCGACTTTCAGCTCATACGTGACACCGGTTGCGTTCAGCATATCGGAAGCCAGCATGATCGTTTCCGCATCGGCAGCTGCTGTATCCGCACCAATCAGTTCGACCCCGAACTGCCAGAACTGGCGGTACCGGCCTTTCTGGGGACGCTCGTACCGGAAACAATCGGCAAAATAACACCAGCGCAATGGCTTGGGGGCGACTTTTGCCTCATTGATATACATCCGGATCACGGCAGCGGTGATCTCCGGGCGAAGGGCAAGTTTCCTGCCCCCCTTATCCTCAAAGACGTACATCTCTTCGATGATACCTTCCCCGGACCTCATGGTAAAGAGTTCGAGATCCTCAAACTCGGGAGTGCAGACTTCCCGGTATCCATAGCAGCGCGCAACTTCACGCAACTTCATCTCGACAGCGCGCCGCGCCTCCATCTCATCCGGTAAAAAATCCCGCGTTCCTCTCGGTTTCTGGAGCATGATAAAAATCCTTATCCTGTATTGGTCGGTATTCGTTATTTCTTATTCGCCTTGTGTCTTGGTACACTGCCAAGGAACCGGGTAAATGTATCTTCATTCCCCCAGACTTTTTCCCGCACAATCCTTCCCTGCAGGTACATCGCCGCAAGGATCAGGCCAAGACCCAGTAATTCGAAATTCGGCATCGTAAAGGTAAATGCCCCGCCCAGCGTTGCAAGAGCACCATAACCCACACCATAGTACGCCGCTTTACGGTAGCCGGGGAGACCTGTCCGGAAAAAGATCCGCGCATCCCGCAGCCAGAGAAAGAGAACCGCAGCGGTGCCGAGCATGGCGACATAGATGAGATAGGACATGTTAATGAACTAACTTATTATACGCCGTTCCATATCTGTATTGTCAAAACCATGCCGCCAAACCAGTCTGTGCAGGAAATTCTCTCACGTTATAAGAATGGTGAGTGCTCCCTTGATGAGGCAGCACAGGGGATTGAAGGGCTTCGCCTTGAGCATGTGGGGGATTTTGCCTGTATCGATCTGGGACGAAATGTGCGGTGCGGTATGCCGGAAGTGGTGCTTGCTGAGGGAAAAGATCCCTTACATCTTTCAGAGATTGCCGTTCGGCATGCAGAAACAACCGGGCGTTGTGTGATCACGCGCGTCAGTCCTGAACAGGTTGCACATATCCAAACTTATGCCAAAAGTAGAAACCTTTCAACGGAATACCGGGAGAGCGGTCGTGTGCTTGTCCTGTCGAACGGACAATTGCCCCGGCCAACAGGTGGCATTGTCGCGATCATCACTGCAGGAACATCCGACATCCGGGTAGCCGAGGAGGCAAAGATCATTGCCGAGGAAATGGGCTGCACTGTTCGGACAGCATATGATGTCGGTGCCGCGGGCATTCACCGGCTCTTCCCGGCATTAAAGCCACTGATGGATGCGCATGTGTTCATCGTCTGTGCCGGGCGTGAAGGGACACTCCCATCAATCGTTGCCGGGATTCTTGACAAACCGGTAATTGGCGTTCCCGTCAGCGTGGGGTATGGGTACATGGGAGAAGGAAGAGCAGCGCTGGCGAGCATGCTCCAGTCCTGTTCGGTTATTGCTATAGTAAATATCGATGCCGGTTTTACTGCAGGTGCTTTTGCCGCGCGGATTGCAAATATGGGTGCGGGTACGCAAGGAGAACAACCATGAAACGGGGATTTTATATCGGACGGTTCCAGCCGTATCATAACGGGCATCACGAGGTGCTCGAACATATTGCACAAGAAGTAGATGAGATCGTCATCGGGATTGGCAGCGCTCAACTCTCCCACCAGATAGATAATCCGTTCACGGCCGGAGAACGTGTGCTCATGATTACCCGGGCGCTTGAATCACTTGGCTGCCCCTATTATGTAATACCTATAGAAGATATCCAACGCAACGCACTCTGGGTAGCTCACGTCCGATCTATGGCACCACCGTTCGATCTCTGCTACTCATCAAACCCGCTCGTTGTCCGGCTCTTTTCCGAAGCCGGGGTAAAAGTCCAGTCACCGGCAATGTACGAGCGCGATACGCTCAGCGGTACAAAAATCCGCGAGCGTATACTCAATGGCAAACCCTGGAAGAAGCTCCTGCCACCCGCAGTCGTCCAGGTGCTCAGGGAGATTGACGGTGCTGAGCGACTCTGCCAGATAGCACGCGATGATTAAGATTATGACAGCAGATATGGTGAGTCAGGAACCAATGCAGGTGAAATGAATGTACGATTTTATAAAAAATCTCATGAGTCCAAAAAAACCGGCACCCGTAGTTATTGCATTCAGTTCAATTCCCGCATGGGTTGCCGGACGTGAGAAGAACGCGCGAACAGCGCTTGAAGAAGCAGCTAAAGCCCCGATGCAGAATATCCGGAATTCCGCTGCACAGTTACAGCTTATTGTGAACAGTATATCCGGCTCAGAACACGATCCGGCTCTTCACCCGAAATTAAAAGCTGTTGCAAAAAATTCCCTGCCCCTTTACGTAAAAGCAATGAATGCAGCTCTTGTAAAACCCCTCTCGGACGATATTGAAGAGTTCTATACCGAGGCTGTTGAATGCCTGAAATCCTGCCTGAACAGTAACCGCGGGCAGGGACGATATCTCCAGGCCGTTTTTCCCGAAGAAATAAAAGCCGTCAAAATGACAATCGATGCAATGGGAAAGGAGATGAATATCCTGACCGCTGCTCTCGCCGCGTACCAGAAACAGAAAGCAGCGATTGATGCGGTGGCCGCTCTTTACCAGTCAATACTGGATATGAAGGAGGATATGCAACGAACCATTGAAAAAGAGCACCGTACTATGGCTCGTATTAACGAGAACACCAGCCGTCTCGAGGCAATTGAGCGCGAAGAGACCGGGCTGGCATCGGATGTTGATGGAAAACGTGCGGTAACTGAGTGCAAATCTGCACTTGCAGAGAAAGAGAAGAAACGCAACGATGTTACCCGGAACTATGCTGCACTGTCCATGACCGCTTCCCATGTTTTTAAGAAAGCTGAAAAAATTGCAGCAAAACAACATCAGACCGGGGAGGTAGCTTCCCTTAAAAATGCCATAGCAATACTCTCACATCACGATCTTCCGGACCCGGCAAGCATGAGGACAGCACTTGCTGCAGCCTGCCCGGTTGTGCAACGGATGATCACGGCAGAGGAAATTCCCTTAAAAAACCGGGAAGAGCGCGAAGTTTTTTCCGATACTGACGCTTTTTGCACAACGATGTCGGAGCTCTGTGCTGAACTCGCTGCCTGTGATGAAACTTGCCGGAATGCAGAGACGGTGCTGTCTACTCACCCAATAATTATACGGGGAAATTCACTGATGCGGGAAAAAACCCAGCTCAACAGCATGCTCGAAAAAGAACGGCAGATTCACAGCGAACTCGTTCTGTGGAAAGCCAAAACCAGCGGGAAGATCCCGGTCGTAACAGAAGAAATCAGAGAAAAAATAGAGGGTATTGTTGGGGGGGTCGTGCAACTTCAGGCTGACACGAATACACCGGTATGAGGGTAATCTACCGGAACATTCCTGCCATCAGGTTTCATTTTTGTTTTTATCCGGATCCTCAGGGAATACCTGCAGATCGTTAGCGCGCATTGATCTCAACGAAGTCTTCCAGATCACTCTGTTTTGCCGGATCTTTTTCCGACAACCCGTAGCAGTCATTGAGCATCTGGGCGATGACGTCGGAGAACGTCATATTTCCTCGTTTCAATACGAGCAGCGCCTCATACACCTCGGGATCGATTCGAATTGAACGTCCCTCGCCTGCACGAGGCATAATAACCACTTTGTGGTCACGATATATATACATTTCTGAGAATACGTGTCTGACTTTATATGCATGGCAGAAAACAGTCCCAAATCATTGAGATAAATTATGTTCTTCCCGTGCCAAAAGGTGAATCACAAAAAAAAATGAAAATCGATCATCTGACAATACGGATGTAGGTAAATGCAGAGTAATCAGTATAGGCAAATTCCGGTTCGCTTCCATGGCATCCGCCCACCCGGTTGAGGGTCGGCAGATCGAGGGGTATCCTTGCCACTTCAAGCTGCAGATCGTTGCCGGTTTTTTGCCGGGGAAGTGGTAAAAAATCAATCGGGTACTGCTCAATGCCCTGCGGGGTTTTCCGGCAACAGATGTGAGTATGCTGGTGCCCGCAGCAGAGGTGAGTTAATCCCCGGGCCTGAAGGGCATCGAATGCCATACCCGCAGTATAATGATACCCGGTAAATGAATCTCCCGGTTCGTGTGAAAGGCGCTGCCAGCACTTGAGCCGGAGTGTCTGGGTTCCCAGTTCCATCGGCCCACCGTGGACAAACAACATTCCATTGTCCGACCATTCCATGGGCATCCGTTCAAATATTGAAAGGAGGGGAGAATCCCTCAGCTGTTCATGGCGATACATGCTCGCTGCATCACTCCCACTTACTAATACCCCGTTGAGATATGCATGATCGTGATTGCCCATGACAGAGATGAGCTTGTACTCGCGCGAAAGAGTATGGATCTTTTCAAGAGCTTCTTTCGGGTGATCTCCGCGATGGAGGAGATCTCCGAGATTTATGACCCGGTCTATCGGGCCAAATGCTTCCAAAAATGACGGAGTGCGTATACATGCAGAGAGTGCGGCAATCGCTCCTGCATCGGCATGCACATCTGAAAATATAACTGCACCCATACCGGTTTTTTATGTTGGTGCTCCTTGCCCTAATAATCCTCTGATGGTCCGGGTTCTGCTTATCCACTTAGACCTTTCCGGGTCAGAAAGATATGTTCATGACTGTATGATTCTAAAATTACTAGAAGAATCAAAACGACATAAAAAAAAGTGGGTGCGATATTTTATGGAACAATTTCTTACTGACTATATCGAGCGAATAAAAGAGGGAATCGATGATATTCCTGATACGACTGCCCATGAGATCGCATCGGCATTCCTTGCATTCAGGTTTGGTCTTTATGCCAACGCGGCCAGGGAATGCAAACATGCCATTGAGTTGCTGGGGCCCGGGAAAAATCCTGCACACCAGGGGGCATATGCTTCACTGAAAAAAGCGCTCGGGATTGTGCTTGCCAATGCGCAGGATCTTGACAATTCTTTAGTGACTGCTGATCTGTCATTGAGATTTGATGAGCAGGAACGCACGTATACTGCAATCAAGCTTGCACCGGATATGGTTGAAGATCCCGGGACACTTGAGCTCGACAACGCACTCGTCCTTGTTTATGTAGCCGCTCTTGTAGGTTCATCAGACGATGAAGAGGCAATGGGAGAACACCGGAAATTTATTGTGAGATTGCTGACGGGATACAAAAAAGCGCTCGGAATCGTGTAAGGAAGAGTACTTCCCTTTTTTTCTTTTTCAAAATCTTATTCGGCTGGACTGCAACGGTTTTTCTTTCATATTTTAAAATATTCTTGTGTAATGCCAAAGGATTCTTGTAGCGATCCGGCGAACTATGTGCGATTCAAGTCAAGAAGTGCATCGTTAAGGGACCTGCAATGAACAAAACCGATGAACTCTTAAAAAAATACTGGGGGTATTCCCAATTCTTACCCCACCAGAAAGAGATCATCGAATCGATCTTAAACGGTAACGACACGATCGCGATCATGGCAACCGGCGGCGGAAAGTCGCTCTGCTACCAGTTACCCTCCCTGTACTTTGGCGGTCTCACGGTTGTTATATCTCCGCTGATATCGCTGATGAAGGATCAGGTCGACGATCTCAATGCCCGGGGAATAGCTGCTGCTGCTTTTAACAGTTCCATGGATTACCGGGACCGGACCCGGATTGAGCGTGAGTTGAAAGACGGGAGTCTCCGTTTGTTGTTCATTTCACCGGAGAAATGCATGCAGCCTAATTTCCTTGATTCGCTTCGAGAGGCCCCCATCCATCTTATTGCGATTGACGAGGCGCACTGCATCTCAGAATGGGGCCACAACTTCCGGCCGGAATACCGGCAGCTGGCCCAATTAAAAAAAGTATTTCCGGCAGTTCCCCTTGTGGCATTAACCGCAACCGCAATTCCCGAGGTGCGCAGGGACATCTGTGAACAACTCGGTCTGTCCGGGGCCCGGGAATTTATCGGCAGCTTCAACCGGAAAAATCTCCAGTACCGGATTATCCCAAAGAAAAACCCGATGGTCTTTCTTGCAAATTATATCGGTCAGCACCGTTCCGATTCCGGGATCATCTACTGCCTGAGTAAGAAAGAGACCGAAGAGATTGCAGCCGATCTCCAGAAACGCGGGTTCAAGGCACAGGCCTATCACGCGGGGCTCTCAAAACCGTTGCGCGAAAAAATCCAGGATGCGTTCATCCACGATACGATAAATATCGTCTGCGCAACGGTCGCGTTTGGCATGGGTATCAATAAACCCGATGTCCGGTTTGTCATCCATTACGATCTGCCAAAGACCGTGGAATCCTATTACCAGGAGACCGGGCGGGCGGGTCGTGACGGCCAGTACAGCGAGTGCATCCTGCTGTACAGCCGGGGGGATTACACACGGGTCCGCTCGATGCTGGAGCATGACGATACGGGTGAGCGGAATCTCCGGTTAGCCCTCAATAAACTCCGGGATATGACAGAGTATTGCGAGACTACCACGTGCCGGCGGAAGTACCTGCTCACCTATTTTGGCGAAGAGTATACTGAGGAGAATTGCGCATCGTGCGATAACTGCGATCACCCGCCCGATATGATTGATTGCACCGAACCGGCTACGATGATTGTCGGATGTGTTAAGCAGCTGCCCTCGCGCTTTGGCATCGAACTTGTTTCTGATGTACTCCGCGGTTCAAAGAGTACAAAAATTAAGGATTACCATCTGGACATTCTGCCGGCATATGGTTCCGGGAAAAAGTACAGCAAGGCCCAGTACCGGACCTGGATCAACGAGCTGGTCCGGCAGGGATACCTGGACCGGACGGGCGATAAGTACCCGGTAATCTGCTGTACCGGAAAAAGTGAAGAACTGCTCAAGGGAAGAACGCGTGTCATGCTCCCGGTTCCCGAACGCGAAACAACAAAGCGAACACCAACCGCGACCATGGAGAGTGCAGGTCCTGAAGACACAGCATTGTTCCTGCGCCTTAAATCCCTGCGAAAGGAAATCGCAGACCGTAATGGTGTACCGCCCTATGTCATCTTCCCGGACAAGAGTCTGCATGAGATGGCGTGTACCCGACCCGGTGACCGGGAACGTTTCTCCACAATTTCCGGTGTTGGGGAATACAAGCTGGAAAAGTATGGGCCGGAGTTTATGGAAGAGATCCGGAAAGGGTGAGTGGGAGAGATACACCCAACCGTTCGAAAAATTTATCGGCGTAACAAAACCCACATTTTCCCCTGATTCTCCGACGTGATTGCAATAGTCGGCAACCAAGGGCATTTGCAGACAGTTTCTGCTAAAAAACCTGCTTAATTAAATGTTAAAACTGGTGCCCAGCAGAAGCCCGCTAAATTGCAGGCTCAAATCGCGAGTAAATTGGTTATTTTTGAGAAATAACCGTTTTAAACAGTTTTTTCTATAGCAGTGGACACTACTTTCAAAAAATCTGAAAACTTGATCAGGAAAATGGCAATCGGAGCCCGAAACGGGCTCCAAATAGATCATCTTTTGGAGCTGCAGGAACTGCCTGAAGACCTGTTTTGTCTGACATGATCCGGACCCCTGTTCATGCAAATACTCCAGGAGTTTTCGATCGAACAGGGGTCTATTTTCACTAAAATGGAGCCCATTTTGGAGAGATACAGAAATCAGAGCCCGTAAAATGCCCGGATTAGGAGGTTTTTTGATTGGAGTTAACTTGGTGTTTTTGGTGGAAAAAAGGCCCATATTGGGGTGTCTGATCGATATTCGCACGTGGGTTTTTGCAATGGATTCCGGAAAATTTTTTCAATCAAGATTCGCTCAAAAACTTTCAATCAAAGTCTACCTGAAATTTTTTAATCAAGGTACGATTGATCCGGATCAATTTTTCCATCACGATCATGATTGCGATGCAAAAATTTCAATCAGGGTTTGATGGAAAAAATGCAATCAAAGTCTGCCCGGAATTTTTCAATCAAGGCCCGGTTGAAAATTCCAAATCAAGGTTTGATGAAAATTTATCTATCAATGTCTGCTCAAAATTCTCCAATCGAGATTTGCCAGAAAATTTTTAATCAATGTTCAATTGATCCGGATCAGTTTTTCAATCACGAACATGATCGCGATAGATAATTTTCAATCAAGGTTTGATGAAAAGTTTTCAGCAAAAGCCCGCTGAAATTGTTTCATTTCCCCATGGGGTTAACGTGCTTGTCCGGGAAAACGGCGGCACCACTCCCAGAAATCGCATGGTCATTCTCATGCAATCCGGCAAACCTGTTTTTGCGATTATTTTGCGGTGGAGATTTTCCGGTATGGGGACGGGCGCTGACAACAGGAACGGAAATCTCCTTTTTTATTCAGAGCAAAACGGTTTCAATAATATACCCCATCCGCTGTTGTGAGTTTCCCCTCTCCCATTACCCATCCCTGTGTATTGTTTGTGATCTCGACAAGAACGGTATCAGAATAAGAATTACTCTGCCAGCCACCTTTCCAGATCATGTTGGAACCATGGACACCAACGCGGAGTGAAATCGCCGCCGGGTATTCTGATGTGTACCTGACATAAACCGGAACCGGGTGATCATACACGGGGCCGTTATAGACCGGAGGGATTCCTAATCCCAAGGTAAATACTCCCTTGGGAAAAAAGACAGGTTCATGATCAATCGGTGTTCGGGTTTCGATTTTTGAAGTTCTCGTTTCCATTACTCCAATCGACACGGGCATGAGGACAGGCGTATCACTGGAGTACTCACGGCCGGGGACCATGGTTGTTGGAAGAACACTCACTCCCGGTTCGATCCGGATCGGGTACCCATGATATTCAGGGACCATCCGGGCAGCCTTTATTGCGAGCATGGGAGTTCCGTTCTCCCGGACGATCGAAAGATTCCATTCCGGTGACACTCCGTTCGCAGTCCCGTTCAGAAGAGATTCGATGAAAAACTGAGAAGTGTTCCGCTCAGGAACAGGGAGGAAAAATGTTACATTTTCGATCGTGGTGTTATAGGAGAGATCGATTGAATAGCTGTACGCGTGGCGCTCGCTCTGGCGTGCGATCTGATCGAACTGGTAAAATATCCAGGCAAAAAATACTAAGACAATCAATACGACAGCGATGAGAATTTTCCAGGGATTGATCTGTGAAGGCATTGATAACCCGGAGTTGGTGGGGATGTATAAAATGTTTAGCGGTTTGAGCTGGCGCTGGATTATTGGGGCGGGAATGGGACAATATGCCTGGGGGGTACCTCTCTTTCCCTAGAGGGGGGGTTAGGGGGTCCGCCCATGTTTTGTGGAAGATTTTTATTTTATTTTTAAAAGGCGAGCAAGCCCACCCCCTGCGGGGGTCGCTCGGCCGCCTCGGTGGGGCCTCGCTGGGCAGAGAACAGGGGATAGCACCTGAACCGCCACGGGGGCGCCCCTTCGGGGGCGGCGGGAGCATCGTATGTTATTCAGATTTAGCCTGTTACCCCCTCTCTTACGGATTCGATCATATGTTAATAGATTAATAATTGGACACGCACATTTAGAGATTACAAATATATCGATTGATAAATTATGGATTCTACTGGACGAGAAACTGAATTTGATTTCTTAAAAATGGTAAATAATGCCCAAAAAGAATGCATTGATATAAAAAATAAACTGGAAGAAAAAGTTAATTCAATTAATAAACTGGAGATATTATCAAGGATTTCTCTCCTTACACAAACCCGCACGGAAGGAGTCTCATATTCCGAATATTATGGTACTCTTTCTGATACGGCTTGTGTGCCTTTTATTATTGGATTATCTCTAAAAAGTAGAGCAATTTCTGAACAGGAACCTACTTTTCAAGAAATTGATGATATTTTGAATTTATTGTATTCATATTTTATAAAATATGGACTATCTTTACATCCTATTTTAAAAAATTCAGTTGGTCAGGATGAAGATATAATACATTCAGCTAGGATTCATGGATTAATTGGTCAAACAAATCCAGAGAAATATCCGTTTCAAATATTAGAATTATTAAGAGAAACATTTGGTCATTTCAATGATTTTTTCAAAAAACAATATGGATTTACAATAGAGGATGCTATTCGTTTTGGACAACTAATCGAAGATAATTACGTCAATAATTTGAATCAAAGGAAAAGAACTGTTCAAAAAACAGAATTTCAAGATGATGAGAAAAACCGAATTTTTTATTCAAAAATAAGAGAGATATTAGAAATTTCTCCCGAAAAATTTTGTGAGGACAATCATATAGCAGATACTGAAACATTTGGAAAATATCTATCCACACTTTCTTGCCATTTTGGTGAAGGAAATGAAAAATACGAGTCCCCGTTAGATAATAATATAATTTTTAATAAACCGTTGATATGTCATAAAGGAAAGTTTTACTCATTTATTCCCATTGATTTGTTTCAAAAATTACCTTCTATTTTTGAAGATTTGTTGTATAATGAAAAAATTGCAAATTCTAAAAATTGGCAGAAATATAGGGAAATTAAGTCAAACTATACTGAAAACAAAGTCCATGACTGTATTTCAAAAATTTTTCCCGAAAGAGACATTTTTAAAAATTTGTATTACGAATACAATGGTGCGACATTTGAAGTTGATCACATCATCCAATATTGTAATAATGTAATCATCATCGAATCGAAATCTGGCAATTTTTCACTTTCCGCAAAAAGAGGTGGATTGGAAAGAATAAAAACTGACTTAAAACGTTTAGTTTGTGATGCACACTCCCAAGCTTTACGAGTGAAAGATTATATAAAATCTAGAAAAAAATCGGAGTTTCAGGATTCGAATAAAAAAATTGTTTTAGAAATTGATTTTAAGGAAAATACTAATTTTATTTTAATTAATGTTACTTTGGAGCCACTTCATAGTTTTTCAAGTAATTTGAAGCGCTTAGAAAATTTAGGACTATTTTCAAAATATGATTATCCGTGGTCTGTAAGCCTCTTTGAATTGGAAATTATCTCTAAATTTTTAAATTCTCCAGCAATTTTTATTCATTACATTGAAAGACGTTTGGATGCACAAGAACAGAATAATATTTCTACATACGATGAGTTGAGCTTTTTAGGTCTTTATTTGGGGAGGGGAAATTTTGATTTTTCTACAAAGAACGGTAAAAAAATAGACATGATTTCCCTTGATCCTGAATTCTTATCAGATTTCGACGACCATTATCTTCTTGGAAAAGAAGCTCCTCAATTGAAAATTGAAAAAGAGATCAAAACAATAATAAACGAATTAGAGAATTTGCGACCCAATAATTTTACAAAAATGACAAATACGCTTTTGGATCTAAATCATGAAAGTAGAACGAATTTTATAAAATTTCTAAAAAAAATTATTTCAGACACACAAATTGACGGCAAGCGTCATGATTTCAGTTTCGTTGTCGAACCAAAAAAGATTGGAATCACTGTTTTTTCACAAGTGGGAAGAGAAAATTTGTTAAATCATCTCGCATCATTTTGCGAATTAAAAAAATACCAGATTAAATCTGATTCTTGGATTGGATTTGGAATCGATATTTTAGACTCTGATTACTTTGTAAATGAATACTTTTTCGATGAGGAGAAATGGAGAAAGGATCCCAAGAAAGAGAAATTTTTAAAGTATGCCTATGATAAAAAATTACTCGGATTACGTCCCAATATTATTTTAAAACAATAGGGTATCGTGCCATTCTAACGAATACAGAAAATGATGATTAAAATAAAATGCCCTTTCAAAAATTCCATTCGCGAGAAAAAAAACCGGCTGACTCAAAAAGCCAGCTTCCCTCTTAAACCTCGACTTGAAAAAAAGATTATAAACTGTCCATGCTGATACCGCTGAAGTCCTGAGCAACTTCGCGGATATCCTTGACACCGAATGCAGTCTGGACCATGCTGAGTTCGATTTGGTTCGCTGCATCGCACATGTAATCGAGGATGTCAACCGACAACTCCTTCTGCATCTTGCTCTTCCTGAGCTGGTCGACAAGGGCCGACATCTTCTCGGGAGACTCCATACGGAGTTTTGCAAGACTCATTACGCACATGTAGATGCGGGTCAGGTTACGGTCGGTTCCCGTGATACACTCAAAGAAATTCCGAATCACCTGTGCCTGGTAAATTTTTCCACTCATGAACTTCACCTCCTGCCTGTTTCTTTTCTAGGTAATTCTCCTGTTCGAATTTTCATTATAAAAGGTTTGTGGGGAAAATGCCGTTTTCTGCCAAAAAAAGAGGATTTTTGCCGCTGTTTTTTGAATGTGCGGCTGAATTGTCTGACAATTGTATGACACTCGTCATACTTCGACGGGTGGAATGGGATACCTGCGCCGCACGATTACTTGGCCGCACTCACGATCTTGATAATGTCGCCATTCTTGAGCACGTGGTTTTCCTTAATCCGCATTTTTGTCCGGGCGTCTACTGCGTACAGGAATCCCTTGCCGATATCCGTGTGTACCTGGAACGCGAGATCGTGGGGTGTTGATCCCTTCTTCATCAGGAATGCATCGGGCAGCACATCGCCCTGCTTGTTGCAGAAATGGTTCTCATCTTCTACCGGGTAGACGACAATCATATCGAGTAACTCGTAGACCGCACGGTTAATTGCCTGCTGGACGCCCGTGCCATTGTTCTGCTTCATCAGGGCCGCGATCTTCGCGAGCCCGGCTTTCTGCGGCGCTGACAGTGTGCCTTCATTGGCAATCCTGAATTCTGCATCACCGGGCAGGTACTCGATCAAGTGCGCTCCTGCCGCATTCCGTAAGGCAAGCTCTGAAGCTGCGCTGACAAACGCAACTTTAGCTGCTGCGAGTTTCGTGCGCAGCGCTTCGGGCGCTTCATCAATCTTGTTACCTATGACCAGCATCGGTTTAGAGATCTTCACGATCTCCGCGCACAGGGGAATAAGATCGTCAATCGATGCATGGATCAGATCAATTTTGAGTTCTAGTTGTAAATCACGAACATCATCGGGGGTGATGCCAAGACCGGTGAACGTCTCTGCAATACCCAGCTCAATGGCCGATCCTTTGCCCTGCGACTGCCGGCTGATCCGTGACCAGTGCTTGTCAAGGATCCCGTGCACCCACATCGTCATTTCGTAGATGAGGAACTCAATATCCTTTTCCGGGTCATGGTTTCCCACGCCAACCGGGTTGCCTTCGCTATCAGTGCCGCCACTGGCATCGATCATGTGGAGGATCGCATCTGCCTGCCGGAGATTATCGAGGAACTGGTTGCCCAGACCTTTGCCCTTGTGGGCATCAGGGACGAGACCGGCTACATCAATTAAATTCACGGCAACAAACCGGTTGCCGTCCACGCAATGAGTGCAGGTGAGTTTGAGATCATGGCACGGACACTTCGTCCGCACGTACCCGACACCAAAGTTCGGGTTGATGGTCGTAAAGGGGTAGTTGGCAATCTCGACGTTTGCCATTGTCGCGGCCTTAAAAAACGTGGATTTTCCGCAGTTGGGTTTGCCTGCAAGCGCTAGGGTAATCATCTCTGGTTCCTCAATGAATTATGAATCTTAATTACCATCAATAGTATCTGGTAAGAATCTGACAAAGTTTTTCCATCCCGGCTTAATAAAAGGTACTTATGTCGTTCACACAAAAGAAAATCTGGTATTTCGAAAAGCCGGGGGAGGCAAATACTGCCGATGCAGCCCGGTTTGCCATCGAGCGCGCTAAGGAACTCAAGATTGACACCGTCGTTGTTGCAAGTACATCGGGCTCAACAGCAGAGGTTTTTTTTGCCACTATGAAAGGATCGGGTTTAAACCTGATTGTCGTCTCGCATGTCATGGGATTTGCAAAACCCGGCGAGTGGGAGTTTTCGCAGCAGATCGCAGACCGGCTGCGCGGGCAGGGAGTAAAGATTGTAACCGGCACGCACGCGCTGTCAGGACTGGAACGTGCGCTCTCCCGCTCACCCAAGATTGGCGGCGGATCGCGCTCCGACGCAGTAGCTGAATCACTCCGGCGTACTGTTGCAGTCGGGCTCAAGGTTGCTGTCGAATGTGTACTTATTGCCGCTGACCAGGGTGCCATTGGCATAAATAATGAAGTCGTCGCTGTCGGGGGTACCGCAAGCGGGGCAGATACTGTCTGCGTTATCAAACCCGCGCACACATCCAACTTCTTTGATCTCCAGGTACGCGAGATTGTGGCAATGCCGAGGAACCGTTAACCATGGTCTTAACCGAGCTCAAAGAAGCCCTCGGCCTGCTCAGGCGCATCCCGGTACTCTGGGTGCCGGGACTGGTGACGGGTCTTCTTGCTTCAATCCTCTGGCTGGTATTCAATACACAGGGCATCTTCTCTGCCAGCCGCCTCATCTTAATATTTTCACTGATTGCGGTCTTTTTCCTTACCGGGAGCTATGCGGTGATCCGGAACGGGAACGGAGGCATTCGCGAGCTCTTCCTTGGGAGCATCCAGTATTTCTTCCGGGTACTGTTGCCCATGCTGGTGATCATCTTCTGCACCCTCATCCTCGTTACCCTTGTCATGATCACGATCTCGTTTGGAGGAGCCCCGGCAAACCCGGAGTCCATGGGGGTATTTTTCATCTGCATTCTCGTGCCCGTGGCATTCCTCACCATTTTCTTTGACACCGCAGCAGTATTCGAAGACCGGCGGATCTTTGATTCCATCAAACGCAGCATAGAACTGGTGACAGTGCAATCCATCCGGGTTTTTAAGTTCTATGTAATATCAGCGGTAGTATTCTTCGGAATTACGTTCTCGCTCATGATTGTCTGGGAAGCTGCTCTCTTTGACAAACTTGAACCAATCACGCGATTTAACGAGACGCAGATCGCACAATTTAATCCGGACCAGCTTGCCGGGATGATTGGAGTTAACGGAACGATAGTAACCGCGGTCTGCCTTTTCTTCGGCTTTTTGGTTCTCCTGCCCATCCTCTCTACCTATAAGGCATGTTTTTTCCGCTCGCTCACTAAGGGTTCAGTACCTATCAATCAGCAGATCACCGGAGAGTATGACAGCAAGGGACGTTGGTATAAATATTAAAATGAGTTAAAGATTCACCTTCGACTGAGAGGGACAATCCCCCCTATAAAAAAAACTAAATTTTTCACACGCAGGATTGACTTACCGGACCTTTATCATCGTCATTATGATCCAGATGTTAACCCTGTTTTTATGGATCAATTTTTAGTTGCCCGGGATTTTAGACATCAATTACCGGCAACTCACCGCCATTTTTTTTAAAAGCAGTGTTCGTACGATCAAAAAGATATCCGTGACTGCTTTTACATAAATACCAGAACGGAACCGGACATTCCAATGACTGGAGGCCATGTTATGCAACATTATTTTCTGGATAAAAAAAAAGGAAAATCCGGGGGTTTATTCCCGCTTGCCGAGTTGGTGGTCAAGGTAAAAGAGATGCCCGGGCACATCGCCGACCGTCATGATCTGGGCGAGGATCTCGCTGGCATTGCACTCCTCTTCAACCTGTTCTTTGACAAACCACTGGAGCATCTCAAATGTTGCATGGTCCTTTTCCTTGATCGCAAGTTCTACCAGAGCATGGATCATGCCGGTAACCTTCTGTTCATGGGCATAGACTTCTTCAAAGACCTTACCTGCTGACGCCCATTTTGCCTTTGGTGCCTCAATAGCTCCTAAAGAAACCTTTCCACCGCGAGCCATAAGGTATTCCAAGAATTTATCCCCATGAGTCTGCTCTTCTCGTGCCTGGACTCTCATCCATTTGGAAAAACCCTTCATGTTGACGGATTCGAAATGGGCTGACATTGCAAGATACAGGTATGCAGAGTAATACTCCCGGTTGACCTGTTTGTTAATTGCTTCTTCCATAACTTTGGATATCATACGACAACCTCCTTTTAATCGATGTTCTTGGTTTTCATCGGGATAATAGTTTCGTAAAGAGACAAATAGTGCAAAAGCATTTGCCGCAACCCGAGGCTTGGGAAACAAAAACAGAGAAGAGAAAAAGAAAATTAAGAAAAATTACCTGCCGACCTTCTTTTTCTCATTTTCTATATCAAGAATGATCTCCAGTTCAAGGGATTTGCCATATGCTTCCTGTGCCTCATCGCTCCTGCCCAATTCATCAAGGCAGACCCCTTTGATGAACCAGGCAGTTACATCATTACCATTCAATGATGATGCCCTCGTACTTGCGAACAATCCCTCTTTGAACAGTTCAAGATTATAATACGCCAACCCTTTTTTTGACCAGGCCGGGGCATAATTCTGGTCAAGTGCAATAGCCTTGTCACAGTCAACAAGCGCTTCTTTGCTCCTCCCGGTATCGATCAATACTGATGCCCGAAGATACCATGCTTCAGGATTTTTCGGATCGAGGGTCAGCGCTTTGTCATAATAAGACATTGCCTCTTTGTATTTGGTCCGCTTGGCATAGGACAAACCTTTCCTTAAAAGTTCCACAGCCTCTTTTACCGTCATGATGAATCATCCTCCCATGAATCGGAAATGAGATCGCCAAAGATTCTCTTTAACGCTTTCTTTTCGTAATCTTTACTATTGTCATGTGCCATGAGGAGATGTTTGGGTTTTTCCCAGACGTACCAGTCTTTCATGGTCATATAGGAAATGAGTTGATTTGTCAGGTTGATCCCGATTTTGTAGAGATCATAATAATAATCGAGGGAGGGTTCTGCACTCCAGTTAACCTGGGTAAGAGGTTTCTCGATAATATCAAGCATATTATCCCCAAAAACCTTGGACTGGTACCAGGCAGTATGTGTCCACCGCGTGGTTAGCATCTCTTTTACTTCCAGGTGATTGAATTTTTTCATCTGGGGGATATTGAGAACCGGCATAAGTTCATCGGCAGGAAGAGTTTTTGCAAGAAACATGTCACGGGCATAAAACATCGCTTTATTGAGAACAAAATACCGGCGGGGAACGATATCCTCCTGCTCCATCATCTCATCCATATCATTTTTACTCTCTTTCATGACATGGTAGAGCTGCGTTTTCCGGATCTTGGGCATGCGATGATAGACACTTGCATTGATAATTGCATTCCAGGGAAGTTCGTTCAGATCATCGTTGAAGTGAGTGAACAGGATGAACAGCATCTGAATGAGTTTCTGCACCGGGAGTTTGTCCTTTTTATTGACCTCATCTTTGAGAGCATCCAGGTAGATCTGCCGTAAACCAATGGCTACAGAATCTTCTGTATAAGAGCAGACCTTGTATTCGCCTTTTTTTGCCGCCGCACCTTTGATCATCAGGTTAGTGCAGTGTTTTGCAATGACAAAATCCTTAAGGAGCCCTATGTATTGTGCAGGAAAAATGATCACATTTCTCTCGATATCATAGGTATAGATATCGACAAGCGTTCCCTGCGGTTCAGCTTCAGGCTGGCGGAGGAGCGAGATCTCGGTATCAAGAAGTTCTTCTGTTGTATTGAGAAAACGGCGAATTGGTTTTGATAAAGGCATTTCAGTTTTCATCGTTCTTCACCGCAAAAATTAACCGGCACATGTACACTTGTCCTGCTTCTTCACTTGGCGTCATTGCAACTTAAATTATTCTTACATAAGATGCGAATCAGGATTTTAAAAAAAAAGAGAGCGGGCAGAAAAAAATTATTTTTTCTTTCCTGGGCTAGTAAATGAATGGAAGAATCCGGTGATTGCATTGGGTTTTTTCGGGCGGAACACACCTTCATTTGCATATCGCACATCCTCTATTGAAAAAAAGGCGTGAGGGTTTGTCCTCTGGAGATGTTCCGTTATGCGAGGTATATCGATGCGGTTTACCAAAGTGAGAATCATCTTGACGTTGCCCCGTGCCCCTTTTGCATCGAGGCTCGTAATCCCAAAATTTTCTGATTGGAGAAATGAGGCAATCTCTTCATTGGATTCTTCTGTTGTGACAATGCGCAGGATCACCATGCCGATGGATAATTTTTCTTCAATTACAAGTCCGACATAGGTTCCCATTGCAAACCCGAAAGCAAACGCAAAGAAATTTGCGATATTGGTAAGGTCGCTCATCACGACTTCCATGGCAAACAACCAGATAACAATCTCAAAGAAAGCAATGATAGGAGCGAGATACTTGATCCCACGCGATATGTAAATGACCCGGATGGTCTCCATGCTCACATCGCCAATACGGGCGATAAAGATCAGGAGAGGGAGAATTACCCACGCGTAGAGTTCAGGATTTATGATGAAAAACGACATTATTTCGCCTTTTTCCTGATGTTGTGCCCATGTACGTTGAGCAGAAAAAACGTTAACGACTGAATCTATATCAATATTCTCCGGTTATGGGTAAAAATAGGAAAGATTTGGGGAATAATCCTGAAACGCGCAAAAAAAGACCGGCTTTTCACGCGTACTTTGCAGGGTCCGTATCGAATTTCTTCTTACAGCCCGGAGCACAGAAATAATATTTCTTCCCTTTGTACTCGCTGGTGAACTTTGCAGTCTTTTCATCAACGGTCATCTTACAGATCGGGTCAATAGCCATACAACACCTCAGTCATCTCCCTTTCTTCGCGTCGGGTATATACTTTGTGAGCAGGAGTGAAAGCGTCACCACCGTAACAGAACTTGCCGCCATGGCAAGAGCAGCTAGCTCGGGCCGGAAGGTGATACCAAACGAGGGATAGAGTACACCTGCGGCTACCGGTATAAGCGCGGCATTATACGCAAACGCCCAGAAGATATTGCCCTTGATCCTGCCCATCACTTTTTTTGAGAGCTGGACTGCTGCTACAGAATCGAGCAGATCATCTTTCATTAATACAATATCCCCGCTCTCAATAGCTACATCGGTACCGCTGCCGATTGCGATACCAACATCTGCCTGTGCAAGTGCCGGAGCATCATTGATCCCATCACCGACAAACGCAACTACTTCTCCCTGAGCCTGGAGTTTTTTTACCTCGGCCTCTTTATCCTGGGGCAATACTTCAGCAATCACCCGGTCGATGCCAATCTGGCGGGCGATTGCATCTGCAGTGCGCTTGTTATCCCCAGTGATCATTACAATCCGGACACCCATTTTTTTAAACTGTGTTATGGCATCCCGGGTAGTGTCCTTGAGCGTATCAGCGATGGCGATTACACCAGCCATCTGGCTACTGGCAGCAACGAGAACTGCGGTCTTACCATCCTGTTCAAGAGCAGCGATCCGCTCATCGAACCCGGCGGGTACTGCAACACCTTTTTCCTGTAGGAATGCACGATTGCCGACAAGCACGATCTCGGAAAGTACTTTTGCGGAGACTCCTTTCCCACCAAATGTGTCGAACTGTTCTGCCGGTTCGATATTCACTCCCCGGCTCTCCGCCATTCTCACAACAGCCTGGGCAAGCGGATGCTGCGAGTTCTTCTCAACACTGGCTGCAAATGAGAGGAGAGTCTTTTCTGAAATCCCCACCGGAATAAGATCGGTCACTTCAGGTTTTCCTTTGGTTAAGGTCCCGGTCTTATCGAAAATGACGGTCGTCACTTTCTCGGCCACCTCCAGTGCTTCGCCGTTACGGATCAGGATACCGAGTTGCGCACCACGACCAACACCAACGGTGACTGCTGTTGGTGTGGCAAGTCCGAGTGCACAGGGACAGGCAACTACAAGAATAGAGATGAGTGCCGTGAGAGCGAACAGGAGCGTTGATCCCAGCAGGAAGAACCACACCACGAATGTCAGTGCTGCGATGATGAGCACGACCGGAATAAAGTAGGTGACTGCAACATCAGCGATCCGCTGAACCGGGGGTTTTGAACCCTGTGCATCCTCCACCATCTGTATGATCTGGGCAAGCATTGTTTCCTTGCCAACTTTTGTTGCCCGGACGGTGAGCACGCTGTTGGTGTTCAACGTTCCGCCAACGACACGACTGCCCGGGGTCTTGAGCGGCGGTACGGGTTCGCCGGTGATCATGGCTTCATTGACATAACTTTCACCCGCAACGACCTCGCCATCGACCGGCACTTT
>Ga0265296_1001959_pt1 | contig 21863 bp, 25 predicted proteins | sample MunlanPumphouse1_FD_189073 | JGI IMG/M metagenome (GOLD analysis project Ga0265296, IMG submission 189073) | Groundwater microbial communities from a municipal landfill in Southern Ontario, Canada - Pumphouse #1 | ecosystem: Environmental > Aquatic > Deep subsurface > Groundwater | place... | reverse complement strand
GAATATCTACCATAAAAGCACCACGATACCGCTTCCACAGATCAACAATCCAAGGACGCGGAAGATAATCACCAACACAAATTACATGCAAAACACCACCACCTTCGCGTGTGACCACCTTACAAAATTCAATCTCCAGGAGATCATCAAGCAATTTATCGCCATAAAAGCGTACCAATTGACCAGGCTTTACCCATCCCCCTTCGATTAAACCCCTAACAGACGTCCGACGGATCACAGTCACTAAACTATGCCAGGCCTCACCAAGAGCCCTTACTTGACCATCAACCCCCGGACTGGTCAACGTCATAAACCGAACACGCTTACCCCGATGCTTCACAAAGCCACTACGCATCTTAAAATATGCGACCCTATGCTTCCTACCCCACCTCATAACGCCATTACCTCACTCGCAGATCGAACACTAAGATCAAGTAAAGGTGTAATACCAGGTATACACCATATACTGAATACTATATATAGCGAGTGGCAAGCCGACTTGCTAAAGCAAGACCGGCTTTGCCATCACCGCCACCAGCCGCGGAGGCCGGTATCCCTACCACCGCGGCCTTACGCGTCACCACCGACGCAAGCTAATCTTCCAGCTCACTGTAAGAGCATGAACCCAAAAAGCCAGACCATCCGCAACGCTCACATTCAGCCATAAGCCCATCGCTACGCCAATAAGAACTACGCAACACCAAAACACCACAGTCAGGACAATAATAAAAGACCTTGTAAGACACCACAGCAGCACCCCCTAAAGATCAAATTGAAACAGACAGGGGAAACCTCGACCGCACAACCAAACAAGCCAAGAGAGCAACTCCGGAGTTTTACTTATTGTCAACCAAACTGAAGACTGAAGCTAGACACACTCAAACCCTACGCAAAACACGCCACAGCAACCGCACAGAGACACTTCCGGAACCATATTCACCATGGACCCGCATCAATTCAATGAGACCATCCCTAATCAAACGCAGGTCCTCACTACTCAGAGCTGGACGAACCTTCAAACCATCCGGAATCACAGGAAATAAACCGCCCAGGTCAACACCAGACACCTTCACAGCTTCCACACAACATGGTAAAGCATCTACTAACATAGCCGAACTCAACTCGCGCATTCCCACACCTGACAACTTCAGAGGAGACACTCTTTGCTGAATCACATCCTCAACATCATGGATATAAATCATACTAGTAGAAATATTATCATGCTGAAGCAAAGACTTCACAGCCAAAGCAGACCCACTTTCACGAGCTACAATTGAAGCTGCTGTATGCCTCAAGGTATGAGGACCAAGCTTGCCACCCTTTAAACCAGCACACTGAAAGATATACCGAACACGGAAACCCAAAGAAGTTCCACTCACAGACCGTACAGGGCAAATCACACGCCGATCCTTACCCAACACAGGAAAGACCACCCCATCAACAGCACATTCACGCAACATCTCAACCAAGCGATAATCACACCGATAACTACGCTGTCCAGTTTTACCACTAACCAAAAACGAAGACTCTCTCAGATCTTCAACACGTAAACCAGCCAACTCCCCAATCCTAGCACTACTATCCAGCAACACCAAGATCAAAGCCTTATCCCGTAAAGAACGACAAGCACCAACAATAGCCACCAACTCAACACTTGTAAAATAACGACGCTGTTTATGACGCACCTGAGGACAATCAGCATTCTCTGTAGGATCAGGCCAACCATAAACCCTTGCACAATAACGACCAACAGCTCGCAACAGCTTAAACACATTCGCAACCGATTGATCATTGAGCCCCTTCAATTGACCAATGAACTCATTTACCTGAAAAGCATCGGTAAACCAAGTCCCGGAAAACGCCTCAACCCGATCAAACATCCAGCGATAAGCAATAAGAGTCCTCAAGCTGAGGCAACCCTTCTCCTTCAAAATACGCTCACGCAACTCACACACAGAAACAACTGGCACAGGGGACAACTTAGCCAGCAATCCTTCAAGCTGCTCTCTAAGAACTAAATCTTGCATTCAATAACCCCACTATGTACAATAATAGACAACTCCCATAATGCTAAGCTAGACTCGATATTGAAGGGGGGCCTCCGATGCCGACTAAAGAATCTCGACCCAAAGCTGCCGGGGAATCGGCAATAGTAATCGATTTCGGGTCGCAATACAGCTGGCTGATCGCCCGCCGTATCCGTGAGTGCGGCGTCTACTCCGAGGTCGTGGCACACAACACTCCCTGGGAGAAAATAGAATCCCTGAATCCCAGGGGCTTTATCCTCTCCGGTGGCCCCGCCAGTGTCTATGAACCGGATGCGCCCCATGCCCCCATGTATGTTTACGAAAAGGGTCTGCCGGTGCTTGGCATCTGCTACGGCATGCAGACAATGGCATATCAACTCGGCGGAAAGGTTGCCAAGGCCGAAAAACATGAATACGGGCTGGCGATGCTTTACAAAAATCAGGTAGATTCCCCGCTTTTCGCAGGTCTTCCCGATGCCATACCGGTTTGGATGAGCCACGGAGACCGAATCGTGGAGATGCCTGAGGGGTTCAGCAGCATTGCCTATACTGAGAACTCCCCGATTGCGGCCATGTCCAACAACCAGAAGATGATCGGCATACAATTCCATCCGGAGGTGGTCCACACGCCTCAGGGAAAGGAAATCCTGAGCAACTTTCTCTTGAAGATATGCGACTTCAAAGGGACATGGACACCGGAAAGCTTCATCGATCATCAGTTGGCTAGCATCAAACAGGCAGTGGGGGATGGCCACGTCATCTGCGCCCTTTCCGGCGGGGTGGATTCCACCGTAGTAGCCACTCTCCTCCAAAAAGCCATCGGGGACCAGCTCACGGCGATCTATGTAAACAACGGCCTCCTGAGACGAGATGAGGTCGAACGGACCATCAAGATTATGCGTAAGAACCTCCAGATCAATGGGTCCTATGTTGATGCCACCGAAAGGTTCCTTGACCAGCTCAAGGGGATTACCGATCCCGAACAAAAACGGCATATCATCGGCAATGAATTCATCAAGGTCTTTGAAGAGGAAGCCAGCAAGATCGGGAAGGTTGATTTTTTGGCGCAGGGTACGCTCTATCCCGATGTCATCGAAAGCACGGCAACGGTGAGCCGGACATCGGCAACCATAAAGACGCACCACAATGTCGGCGGACTGCCGGAGAAGATGAAGCTCAAACTCATCGAGCCCCTGCGGTATCTCTTCAAGGATGAAGTGCGTCAGGTGGGCACGGCGCTGGGTCTTCCCGAAGAGATGGTCTGGCGGCAACCATTCCCCGGCCCCGGCCTTGCCATCCGAATCATCGGCGATGTCACCAAAGATCGATTGGAGATGCTGCGCTCTGCCGATTGGATCGTGATGAACGAGATCAAGAAAGCCGGACTTTACCGTCAGCTATGGCAGAGTTTTGCTGTGCTGACCCCGCTCAAAAGCGTCGGAGTCATGGGGGATTACCGAACCTATAAATATGTAGTCGCCATTCGGGCAGTGACCTCCCAGGACGCCATGACCGCCGATTGGGCTCGCCTCCCCTACGATCTCCTGGCGCGCATCTCCAACCGTATTGTCAATGAGGTTGAAGGGGTGAACCGCGTGGTCTACGATATCTCCTCCAAGCCGCCGGCCACAATTGAGTGGGAGTAATCGCCCAACTCAGTTCCATTTCGTGCGATGATCAGTTTTGCGGAGAGAAGTTAAAAAATGACGACCAGAAACCTTTTGGCGCTGCCTTTGATACTGTTGATTCTTAGCGTATTCATCCTGACCGGGTGCATCGAAAAACAGATCACCCAAAATGAGCTGATCGAGAGGATTGCCACAGCTCAAAAGGATCTCAAGTCCTACGATTTCGAAATGGATATGAACATCGAGATGAAGGGCGTGCAAGCAGGCGAGAAAGCAAATGCAACCATATCAAACCATACCTCTGGTGCCATTGCTCTAGCCGATAAGAAGATGAGAACGAAGATGGCGATGGCGATAAAGGTGCCGGAAACAAAAGAGGAGCCTGCCATATTCCAGCAAACGGATTCTGAGTTATACATGATTGACACCACAATGTATCTGAATATGGGGGATACGTCAGGGATGCCTGAAGGATGGTACAAACTGGATATTCCCTTGCCCCTGTACCCGGCGATGTGGGAATCACAAGCATGGGTTCAGCAGCAGATCAACTTGCTCCGGGACGCAGCGGATATTAAGATAGTCGGCGAGGAGAAGGTCAGTGGCGTGAATTGCTACAAAATGGATATGCGGCCGGATATGAAACAACTGCTCAATATGTATGTAAAGCAAGTGAACGGGTTGCCTGCCGGAGATATGGACCCTTCAGAGATAGACAGCGCGCTGCAGGACATCAAGAGCGCTTCATATACGGCATGGTATGAGGAAAGGACTGCTCTGCCTGTAAAAGTGAAGATGGTAATGGATATAGAGAGCCGGCAAGATGACGCCAGCATTCAGATGACCATGGAGATAAATATGCGGTATAAACACATCAACAGTCATGTCTCCATCGAATTGCCTCCCGAAGCTGAAGATGCCCAGGATATGAGCGAACTGCAGTAGAGCATCAGAGTCGATGCCCCGGTTTCGGCAAGCCCGGAATGGCGCTGGAATACCGGTCTACTCGGAACTGGAATATGCCATCGGCGCGCTTGGCGCAATCTGCAAATACTCGGCCACCAGAGCAAGCCTCTGTCAGGAGCAAATAGATTGAGAGTATTAGTCATCGGCAACGGGGCCAGAGAACACACCCTGGTCTGGAAAATTTCCCAGAGCCCTCAAGTGGAGAAAATATTTGCGGCCCCGGGCAATGCCGGCACAGCGTCAATCGCCCAAAATTTGAGGGTTTCCTCTACCGATATCCCTGCCCTGATCAAAGCAGCCGAGGACAATAAAATAGACCTGGTGGTTGTCGGGCCTGAAGCCCCCTTAACCAAAGGGATCGTCGATGCCCTTCAGAAAATCGGCATCCCGGCCTTCGGCCCTGGCAAAGGGGCGGCGCAGATCGAAGGCAGCAAGGTCTTTGCCAAGGAGTTGATGCAGAAATACGGCATCCCTTGCGCCCAGAGCGCCACCTTCGATTCATTCCAGAATGCCTGCACTTATGTTAAACGTCAACCCTTTCCGCTGGTGGTCAAAGCCGATGGGCTTGCGGCCGGCAAGGGAGTAATTATCGCCGGTTCTCAAGCCCAAGCCTTGGAAGCTCTTTCCGATATAATGGAAAAACGGGCGTTCGGCGATGCGGGAAACCGCGTGCTCATTGAGGAGTGCCTCACCGGCAGAGAGGCCAGTTTACTCGCCTTCACCGATGGCGAAATCGTGATCGATATGATCCCTGCGTGCGATTACAAGCGCGCGCTCGATGGCGATCAAGGCCTTAACACCGGAGGCATGGGGAGCTACAGCCCCTCGGAATTCTTCACTGCCGAACTCAGGGATAATATCATGTCAAATGTTATCAAGCCTGTCGTGAAGGCAATGGCAAAAGAGGGGAACCCTTATAAGGGCGTTCTTTATGCCGGACTGATGATGACCTCGGATGGTCCAAAGGTGCTGGAGTTCAACGCCCGATTCGGCGATCCCGAAACACAGGTGATCCTGCCGCTCCTCAAAAGCGATCTGGTTGACATAATGATGGCGGTTATCAACGGAACGCTGCATAAAACGGCTATCAAATGGAGCAAAGAAACCTGTGTTGGGGTGGTGATGGCCTCTGCCGGATACCCTGCCAAGTATAAAACCGGCTTTCCCATCAGCGGCCTCGGCGATATCGATAAAGATATCCTGGTATTTCACGCCGGAACAAGGCAAAATGAAGCCGGGCAAATACTGACCGATGGCGGGCGGGTGCTCACGGTGGCGGCCACTGGCAAAACCTATGCCAAGGCACGGGAAAAAGTCTACCGCAATCTGCCTAAAATAAGCTTTGAAGGTTGCCAATACCGGAAAGATGTTGGTATCATAAAGAGTCCCCTTTAAGGAGCAAACAAATGGCACTTGTCGGCGTAGTAATGGGATCGAAATCGGATGCTCAGGTGATGCAGGCAACGTTGGACACACTGGGGCAACTCGGAATCGAATACGAAGTGAATGTGATCTCTGCCCACCGCACCCCAAAGAAGGCCCAGGAATATGCCCAAACAGCTCGCGAACGGGGGATCGAAGTGATTATTGCCGGGGCAGGGATGGCAGCGCATCTCCCCGGTGTGCTCGCCAGTTGGACAACATTACCGGTGATCGGAGTCCCTCTGGTTGCCGGTGACTTCAATGGGATGGATGCCCTTCTCTCAATAGTCCAGATGCCTCCCGGAATACCGGTGGCATGCGTCGCCGTCGGCTCTCCGGGAGCCAAAAACGCCGCGCATCTTGCCGCTCAGATGTTGGGAGGCAATCATCCGGCAATCAGGGAAAACTACGAAAAATATCGCCAGGATTTGGCAAAGGGATAATGCCATGATCGAACGATACTCACGGCCGGAGATGAAGCAGGTCTGGTCCGAAGAAAACAAATTCGCCAAGTGGCTCCAGGTTGAGATTGCCGTCTGCGAAGCATGGGCCAAACTCGGTGTCGTTCCCAAAAGGGATATCCCCAAGATCAGGAAAGCCTGCCTTGATCTGGGCCGCATGAACGAAATCCTCAAAACAACACATCACGATGTGACCGCCTTCCTCAAGGCCGTAGCCGAAAGCCTTGGAGACGAGTCCCGATTCATTCACCTTGGCCTCACATCATCCGACGTTATCGATACGGCGCTGGGACTGCAACTGGTAGAAGCCTCCGATATCCTGCAAAAGGGGCTGGAGGGCCTGACTCTGGCGGTTCGGGAGAAGGCAACCAAATATAAATCCACAATCATGATGGGCCGGACCCACGGCGTCCATGCCGAGCCCACCACTTTTGGTTTGAAGCTTGCCCTGTGGCATGAGGAGCTTAAGAGGCATGAGGCAAGGCTGGCCCAGGCCAGGCAGATCGTTGGTGTGGGCAAGATTTCGGGCGCGGTGGGCAGCCACGCCACTGTGCCGCTGGAGGCCGAGGAGATCACCTGTGCCAAGCTGGGCCTTGAAGTGGCAAAGGTCTCCAGCCAGATCATCCAGCGAGACCGCCACGCCCAGTTTGTAACCACCTTGGCGCTGATAGCCAGCTCCCTGGAAAAGTTCGCCACCGAGATTCGGGGCTTGCAGCGAACGGAAGTCCTGGAAGTTGAGGAGCCGTTCACGGAAGGACAGACGGGTTCATCGGCCATGCCCCATAAGCGAAATCCCGAACTCTGCGAGCGCGTTTGCGGCCTGGCCCGGCTCATTCGCGGCCACGCCCTTACTTCAATGGAGAACATGACGCTCTGGCACGAAAGAGACATCAGCCATTCCTCCAACGAACGCATTATACTTCCCGATTCGTGCCTCGCTCTCGATTACATTCTGAGCATCTTCACCTACGTCGTCAAGGATCTTCAGGTCTATCCGGAGAACATGCGCCGGAATCTGGAAGTTACGCGAGGCCTCATTTTCTCCCAGAGGGTAATGATGGCGCTGATCGAAGAAAAGGGCCTCAGCCGCCAGCAGGCATACGGGATCGTGCAGCGAAATGCTATGAAGGCCTGGAAGGGAAAGGACAATTTCCTTGACCTGCTGCAAGCAGACTCCGAGGTAACGCTCTCAAGGAAAGAACTGAAGGCCCTGTTCGACTACAACTATTACCTCAAGAATATCGATGCCATTTTTGAGAGGCTAGAGCTGAGATAAAGAAGAGTAGGGCAAATTGCCCTTCGACAGGCTCAGGGCTAACGGAACAAATGCTGAGCCAAGCGGATTTCGGGGGAGGAGAGAGATGGCGCTGGTATTGTGCCGATACTGCGGGAGAGCTGACTATGTACGGGCTCATCCCTGCGCAGACCCGCGGGAAAAGCCCAAGCCAGATTTGCATGGAAACTATCAGCTTTGGTGCGAGTATTGCAAAAAGTGGTTCACTGTGTATTACGGGCCTGAATAGATAAACACCTAGCTAGGCAAATTTGGAGAAAACATGGAACCTTTACTCAATACCGATTTACCCCATGTGAAATATCGCGGCAAGGTGCGGGACACCTACGAACTGGGCCGAAACGAACTCTTGATGGTGGTCACCGACCGTGTTTCGGCGTTCGATTCTATTCTTCCAAATGGCATACCGGATAAGGGGCTGGTCCTCAACAAGCTCTCCGCCTTCTGGTTTGAGAAGACCAAGCACCTGATACCAAACCACGTGGTCAAAGTAGTCAGCGATATCCGGCTGCTGGATTCCTACCGGAGTGTAGCGAAATGCTCCCGTTTCCCCGATTATCTCAAAGATCGCTCGATGATTGTGCGCAAAGCCCAGCGCGTAAACCTTGAGTGTATCGCCAGGGGTTACATATCGGGATCGGCGTGGGAAGAATACAAAAAGAAAGGGACCATTTCCGGCCAAACCATGCCAAAGGGTCTTAAGGAAAGCGATAAGCTTCCCCAACCCCTGTTTACCCCCACTACCAAAGCGGATGCCGGACATGACGAGGCGATCACTATCGAGCAGATGGCCGGGACTATCGGCAAGGATCTCACCAGAACAATTATGGATAAGACCCTTGAAATATACCTCTTCGCCGAAAAGTACGCCAGGGAGAGAGGCCTCATTATCGCCGATACCAAGATGGAGTTCGGCATGATCGATGGCAAGCTCCACCTGATCGACGAGCTTTTGACCCCCGATTCCAGCCGCTTCTGGGCCATCGATAAATACAAGCCGGGAGGGCCGCAACCCAGTTTCGATAAACAGCCACTTCGGGACTGGCTTACCGCATCAGGCTGGAACAAGGAACCGCCGGTGCCCAATCTGCCGCCGGAGATTGTGGAGCAAACGGCCGAGCGGTATCGCGAAGCGTATCGCCGGATTACCGGCCAGAACCTGTAGGGGCGAAGCATCTGGCAACGCCAGATGCTTCGCCCCTACTTAAAGAGGAAAGAGATGTATTTAGCGAAAGTTTATATCACACTCAAACCTTCGGTGAACGACCCCCAGGGCCTGACTATCAAAGGCGGACTTCACACATTGGGATTCAACTCGGTGGAAAGCGTGCGCGCCGGGAAGTATATGGAGATCAAGGTCAGCGAAGCCAGCCGCGCCAAGGCCGAAAAACAGGTGAAGGAAATGTGCCAGAAGCTTCTTTCCAACCCCATAATTGAGGACTTCCGGTTCGAATTAGTGTAGGGGCGAAGCATTCGGTTGCCGAATGCTTCGCCCCTACACGATAACCCCTTTGGTGCTGGGAACCTTCCCCTCAATTCGCTTATCGATCTGAGTTGCCTCGTCCAGCGCCCGCGCCAGAGCCTTGAACAACGCCTCTGCTTTGTGATGATCGTTATCCCCGGCAGGAAGTTTCATGTGCAGGTTGAACCGCCCTTCGATGGCAAATGATTCAAAGAAGTGCTTAATGAGGTCTGTGGGTAGATCATTTAGATATTCCTTCTCGAAGGAGGATTCCACCACGGCGTAACCCCTCCCCGAAAGGTCCACTGCCGCAATCGCCAGGGCCTCATCCATCGGCACAATGGCATGCGCCATTCTCACAATTCCCTTGCGGTCTCCCAGCGCCCTGGCAAAAGCCTGTCCGAGGGCTATCCCCACATCTTCTACGGTGTGGTGTTCATCCACATGGAGATCGCCTTTGGCCGATATTTTGAGATCGAATCGGCCATGCTTGGCCAGTTGCTCCAGCATGTGATCGAACATCCCAACGCCGGTGCTGATATCGGAGACGCCGGAGCCATCGATATCAAGTTCCAGCAGGATTTTGACCTCTTTGGTCTCCCGATTGATCACGGCCTTCCGCTCAGATTTCCCCATGTGATGCCTCCTTACACAGTAGCGAGACTGGAGTCTGAAGTTGCACGACGCGTTATTCTGTGCCTCGGTTCTGAAGTCAACTGCCCGAAAGCAGATGGCATCTCATCCCAAGTGCGCCCTTCAAGCTCGCGCCCGGCTTTCTTTTTGTTCGTCCCTCCCCATTGCTTGAAAAACAAGGGTACTCCGGCTCTCTGACACTGGTCTCGGATATCTGTTACCCACGACGGGTGCATCGGTCGTGCTCCGGGGCCGGATTCGCCTCCGACGATTACCCAGTCGATTCGTTCGAGATCGACATTGGGCAATGGCCCCAGGAGAGGTTCAAGAGAAAGAAACTTGATCCTCGCCCCGGTCTGCCTCAGACAGTCAATACGAGGAGCATAGTCGCTGTTCTCCACAGTGACGCCCATCCAGATATTTGGGCTCCACTTCAGGAGAGGATCAAGCTCAAGCAAACGTTCTGCTCGTTTGGTCAGAATCTGGAAACGATGCCAGTCTGCCCGCCGCATGATCTGGAACACACGCAGGATAAACTCATCAGATGCTTCTTCGTGAAAAAGATCGCTCATAGAGTTGACGAATATTGCCTGTGGCTTTTTCCATTTGAGAGGGATGATTAGAGCTTGTTCATGCGTGGTTAACTTGAAACCATTGACATAGTTGGGCTGGCCCATAGCCTGAAGCCGCAATGACAAACGCTCCGCATAGCAGTGCTGGCAGCCGGGACTGATTTTAGTACAGCCGGTGAGCGGGTTCCAGGTGGACTCTGTCCACTCGATGCTTGATTTGGCTGCCATTCTATCGCACTCCCTTTTCTCGATACTTTGCAAAGACGTCTCTGGCTATCTTTCCTCCAGTCTCATTGCACGAGGCGAAGAAAAGGTAATAAAGAGGCGCATTGTTTGAGTTGCGCATCAGAACCGGGTCAGGAACGTATTTGAAGCCAGCATCTGTCTTGAGCCTCTTCTGATAGGCAGTTACAAGCTTGCTGTTTTCGGCCTTGAATTCCCAGCCGAACAAATTCTGAGTGGTATCGTAGGCGGCACTGCGCCATGAGTCATCACCCCAAAATGCGTTCATACGGGCTACTTGGCCTGGGTCTGCATTCTCCGGGTTGGAATGCAGCACATTTCGATTCATGTCCATGATAGGAAAGTTGATGAATACCTCGATGGTCCCCATTTGTCCCGCAGCATGTACGACGTTCCAATCCAGATGAAGCCCATAAGGGTCCAGCAAGCACAAAGCCCGCCGATAATCCTCAAATCGAACTCTTGGAAAAAGGTTCTCTGGCAAGACTTTGTTGCAATCCCCTTCGTGTATCCAAACGTTTGTCATTCCTTCTGCTAGGGCTCTTAGCTTCTTAACCTTTTCGCTGTCGATTTCAACAAAGTGATATTCCTCGAACTTGATCGGCAGTTGCAGCGCATTGGCGGGGCTCCCTTTTACAACTTCTCCCGTGCTCTTGGACACATGCATTCCGGCCCCAGCAAAACCGTCGATATAGATATGATGTAAACGCACTGTCTGTCTGGCCAAAATAACGGAGTAGGCCGAAGCGTAGTCTCTGACAATATCAAGCTTGATCTCGCTCCAGCGGCCAATCTCATCGAATCCTTGGCTCATATCGTTCCCATTTTATACCATTGACAATTGTTCCAGCAACTTAATAAGACTGTTCAGCATACTCCTCGCTTAACATCGCCCGCGTTTCCTGTTCATCCTTCCGCCTTCGTCTTTACAGTTTTTGATTGCCAGCGGCAGCTTAGGCAGGAGGTCGCTCGCGATCATTCCGGCATCTCCAAGTTCGGCTTTCACGAGTTCCCCTGCCATAGCATGAAGATAGACGCCAACCGTGGCTGCATCAAAAGGCTGGAGTCCCTGTGTCAGCATTCCTGCGATAGCCCCCGCCAAAACATCACCCGTTCCTGCCGAAGCAAGTCCAGGGTTGGCAAAACCGCTGATTCGGGCTCTCCCATCAGGCGAGGCAATCACCGTGTGGGCTCCCTTGAGCGCCACGGTCTGTCCCCAGGTTGCGGCAGCCCTAAGGGTTACCCCCAGCCGATCCTTTTGTATCTCAGATATGGGGATGCCGGTAAGCCGGGACAGTTCCCCCGGATGAGGGGTTAAAACGGTTTTGGCATTCAAATTTTGAGACCACTTTGGAATTTGCGCCATGATATTCAATCCGTCGGCATCGATTACCATCGGCAGGCTCAGAGCAGGAAGCAGTCTTTTCACGAATTCCACTGTGGCCGCGTTCTGTCCCAGCCCGCATCCCAGAAGCACTGCGTCGTATTTGGAAAGTTGTTCCCGGATGACCGGCACAGCCTCAATGCCGATAATTCCCGGTTCGTCTTCCGGCAGTGGCAAAAAGGTTGTCTCGGTGAGCTTGACGGCCAAAATGGGAAGGAGGCTTCTGGGGATTGCCAGAGTCACCAGGCCCGTCCCGGTTCGCATGGCCCCTTCGCAGGCAAGGTACGCTGCGCCGACGTAGTTTATCGATCCGGCCACCACCAGCAAACGGCCAAAGGTCCCCTTGTTGGCATCGGGCGGGCGGGCAGGGAGAAGGGATCGAACAGTGTCGGCGGCGATGAGTTGAGTTTTGATATCCGCTGCCAGATCGGCCAGTATGCCGATATCGGCAATTTGCAGTCGGCCCAGCCTGGCTGCGCCGGGGAATTGGAGGAGCCCGATTTTGGGATAACCCAATGTGACCGTTAAATCGGCAGAGAGGCAAGCAGGGTCGATAGCGCCGGTATCTGCGTTGAGTCCCGATGGCAGATCGATAGCCAAAATCTTCAAATCCGGCCGGCGCTCTTTTTTCGCCTTCACCCGTTCGAGAGCTTGCTTGATAACGCCTTCGATGGGGCGCGTCTTTCCGGTGCCGAACAAGGCATCGATGACCATATCGGCTGAGGGGAGGGCCGCATCAAGGCGCAGGAGGTCTTCATCGGACCGGATGTCAGTCCAGCCAATGCCTCGCTCCGTATCGAGGGCGAAGTTCTTGTCGTTCCGGGTTTTGCGCTTGAAAAGGAATAGATGAACCTTCGCCCCCCAATCGTGCAAATATCGAGCGGCAACGAGCCCGTCACCGCCGTTATTCCCCGGTCCTGCAAAAACCAGTATGGATCGGCCGAGGATATCGCCCAGAAAATCCTTAGCGCTTTTTGCTGCCGCCAGACCGGCGTTCTCCATCAGCATTTCCGGCGGAAAGCCAGCTTCGGCGCTGCGACGTTCCAGTTCTAGCATCTGTTCAACGGTCACTATTTTCATAGCTCTCTCCGACAACTGAGGCAATGGCATGCTCCCTGGAATGCGAAAGCGCTATTGCCAGATTCTTTATCCCCAACTCACCGGCCCTCGACCGGGCACCGCCGCTAAGATGGACCAGTGGAGCGCCATTTTGATCGGGCAGTATTTCGATATCATGCCAGGAGATGCCGATATTGCCCGTCCCCAGGGCTTTCATCACGGCTTCTTTGGCCGCAAATCTAGCGGCTAGCGCCGGCACCCGGCCCTGGCAGTATTCGATCTCACCATCGGTGTAAATTCGTTTCACAAAACGAGCGCCCCAAGAATTCAGGGCTTCCCTGATGCGGGAGATTTCCACAATATCGATACCGTGTACCAGCATGATTCATCTATTCGGCGTTGTACTTGTTCATGGCTGCGGAGATTCCATCGGCCAGGATACAGCCGATAGCCTCAGCCACCCGCTCAAAAACATCATCGATAACAGCCTTTTCTTTAGAATTGAAATGGCCGAGGACGTATTCAGGGGTCCGTGCCGCTTGAGGCGAGCGCAATGGCTCTTCTGCCGGCGTTGCTCCAATGCCCACTCGAATTCGTGGAAAATCCTGACTGCCCAGATGATTTATGATAGACTTAATTCCGTTGTGTCCCCCGGCCCCCCCTCTCTCCCGGATACGTATTTTGCCGAGCGGAAGGTCAATGTCATCGTAGATAACCAGAAGATCGGACAGGCCTATTTTGTAATATCGCATCAGGGGGGCCACCGACTCCCCGCTGAGATTCATGAAAGTGCGAGGTTTGGCCAGGATAACCTTTTGGCCGAAAACTTCACTTATGCCTATTTTAGCTTTGGATTGCTGTTTGGCAAAGGTTATTTCCTGCCGGCGAGCAAAAAGATTGATGCATTGGAAACCGAGGTTATGCCTGGAGTTGACGTAAGCTTGCCCGGGATTCCCCAGCCCGACTATCAATTTCACTTGCCGTTACCTCAAAATAGATTGACTGAAAGGAAGTTATTTGGCTTGCTCTCCCTTAGATTTTACCTCAAGGTGGCTTTGAATGATAGCGGCAGTTATTACCCTGAAAAAGCGATTCACACTGGACAGCTTAACCTTCAGGGTAAAATAATTGCGGCTTGCAAAATCCCCCTTGGTCCCCCTTTGCGAAGGTATTCGCCTCCCTTTCTCAAAGGGAGGTTTGGGAGGGATTTGAGAGCCAGAGGGTTAAAAAGAGCTTCCAAAGCAGCCTGCCATAAATAAAAACGCCGCTCCCTTGGGAGCAGCGTTCTGGTGATCGGCGATATCTTGCTGGGTTTACCCGTCCTTGGCAGGAAGCGAGGCAGCCTGAGCCTTTTTGAGCTTTTTCATCAGGCGTGACTTGTGGCGAGCGGCGTTGTTTGGATGAATAACGCCTTTGGTGGCCGTCTTATCAAGGATGCGCATTGCCTGCTTTACGGCTTCTTCGGCGGGTCCAAAATCCCCGGCGTCAATGCTTTTATGAGCCTTATTAACATAGGTCCTGGACTGAGTTCGAATCGGCTTATTCTGGACGTTTTTTTTCAGGGAAGCTCGCACCCGTTTTTTTCCTGAAAGTGTGTGTGCCAAATCAATTACCTTCCTAAATCTAGTATCTTGCGTGTATTATGTTACCCTAGTTTTTGCGATTTGTCTACTGTTCTCTTGACAGCTTGCTACTCTGTCGTGGTCGAAGGTAAATATGATAACCAGGAGTCGAACAGTGGAACAGGTAAACAGCCTTAATGAAACAATCTGTAAATAATGCCAATCCCCGAATGTCATTAAGTGCGGTAGATATAAGAATGTAATCCGTTTCTATGATTAGGAGCTAGCTAACCATGATTGAGAAGAACCGGTATATTGGCAGCAGTTTGGGTATCAAGGTAAAAGAAACAACCCGCTCTCTAGTGGAGAGCGGGTTGTTCAATGTGCCTAGTGTTTACAGAGAAGTCCGATAATCTGGATTATCAAGCTAGCCAACATTAAGCCCAATTCAATGTTCGATCTTGTTGAGCTTTTGTTGGTGTTAGGTTGTTGCTCTGACGCCATCGTGTTCTCCGACGGTCAGAGCGAACCATAAGATGCATCCCTGATACCCAAGCTATTATCAATATCTCGTAGAACATGGATATGTTAACGGAATACATCATAATTAGTGTAGGATAATTCATTGATGTTGTCAAGGAAAAACAGAACTTAACCATTGACAGCCATCGGGGAAAGTGATAAATTTTTATTAGCACTCTCGTTAAGAGAGTGCTAATAGTGTAATCCTGTAATTTGACCTGTTTAGGAGGTAAATCCTCGATGCCCATTTATGAGTACAAGTGTACTTCCTGTAATTTCAGCTTTGAAGAAAGGCAGGGTTTTGATGCTGCGCCGCTCTGCGTCTGTCCCAAGTGCCGGAACGAGGCAAGGCGTTTGTTCAAACCTGCGCCCATTATTTTCAAAGGCAAAGGTTTCTATGTAACCGATTACCCCAGTTCATCTGCATCTGCTGCCACCGCCCGAAGCAAATCGGAGGAAACCACGCCGACTGAATCAAAGAAGGAAACCGGAACCAAGTCAGAGTCGAAATCGAAGGCAGCAACAGCAACAAGCGCGGATGACTGATGAAGGCGCTTCTGCAGCGAGTTTCACGAGCCTCGGTGAGTGTAGACGGGGAGGTTGTGGGGCAGATTGGGCCGGGTTTAGTGGCGCTGGTGGGAGTAGCGGCAGAAGATACCGAAGAAGATGCCAAATATCTCGCGGAGAGGGCCTCCACCCTTCGTATTTTCAGCGACGATGACGGCAAGTTCGATCTCTCGGTACAGGACACTAAAGGCGATATTTTGGTGGTGAGCCAGTTCACCCTGCTTGCCAACACAAGGAAAGGCCGCCGCCCCAGCTTCACCCAGGCTGCCCCGCCCGAGAAAGCAGAAGGGCTGGTGGAAAGCTTCGCTCAGTTCCTTCGCTCCACCGGACTCAGAATCGAAACTGGAAAATTTCAGGCTCACATGCTCGTGGAAATCCACAATGATGGTCCGGTGACCATTCCCCTTGACAGTCAGGACAGGTTCAAGCCCCGCAATAGTTCGGGCAGCTAAAGAAATCCACGCCGACGTATTCCCCTTTTTGCCTTACAGGGTTTTCAAAAATGATTGACGCTCTGATGGTGCGCATGTTACTATTGATAATGCAAAGCGTTTGCAATAAGCACCGTGCTTCGTTGTATGAAGTCGCGCAACACGCATTCCGCCCCTCTCAGGGAAATATGTTTAGGGTGGGGGTAACGCCGGATGCGATAAGAAAACCTGTTAAAAAGGCGCTGGTTTAAGGAGGCGGGAAAATGCCATCAGAAGCAAGCGATAGAGTTCCAGGGCAGCGGATGACCTCGCAACGGAGGCTTCTCTTTGACCTCCTCCGCGATGCCGATGGGCATCTTGATGCCGATGAGCTTTTCCGGCGGGCAAAGGAAGCCGACCCACGCATAAGCCTCTCTACTGTCTATCGTAATTTGCAGTTGTTCAAGGCACAGGGGTTGGTGACAGAGAGGCACTTTGTAGAAGATCACCACTATTATGAGATCAAGGATTCCGCCGAGCATTATCATCTGGTCTGCCGTAGCTGTGGCAAAGTCACCGAAGTCGAAAACCCGCTGACAGAAGAGATGAAAAGGCTGGTAGAGAAAAGAATTCAGTTTCAGATTACCGATATCGAAGTCAATATGCAGGGGTATTGCCCAAAATGTCAGGGCGAAAATAAGCCATAAGATATATAAAGGGAACATCACCTCCTGGAGATAGTGAATGATATTTCACTCAAAAAGAGCAAAGAACAAACAGGATAACCCATGCTGCGGACCTGAAGGCGAGAATATAGAGGGCCTGCAAAAGATCGTGCTGGTCGGCAATCCCAACGTTGGGAAAAGCCTCATCTTCAATAAGCTCACAGGGGCTTATGTCATGGTATCCAACTATCCTGGAACAACGGTGGCCATCGATACCAGCAAGTGCAAGATAGCCGGCAAAGAGTTTGGCGTGATAGATTCGCCCGGCATGTATTCGCTGATTTCCATTTCCGGAGAGGAGCGGATCACCAAACAGATGCTCCTGGAAGAAAAGCCCAAAGTGGTGCTGCACATCATTGATGCCAAGAATATGGAGCGCATGCTGCCGCTATCCATGCAACTGATCGAAGCCGGCCTGCCGGTCATCGTTGTGATGAACATGATGGATGAAGCAATAAAGCTGGGCGCAAAAATAGATTTCGACTGCATGGAAGGCATACTTGGCGTTCCGGTTATGCCGGTGGTAGGGACCACGGGCAAGGGCATTCGGGAACTGACCATGAGAATCGCTGAGTATGTTGCCCCTAATAGCAGGGTGCCGGTAGATTACGATGGCATAATCGAATCGGCCATAGCTCAGATACAATCATTATTGGAAGGCTCTTATTCGTTCTCAAAAAGGGCAGTGGCCCTTCTGTATTTGCAGCAGGACGAGGACATCAAGCGTTTGGTCAAGCAGCAAGAGGAGCAAAGGTGCGAGAAAATCCAGGAGATCGCCGATATAACAGCTCGCAAATACGGCCACCCGCTGAGTTATGTTATCAGGGTAAAACTGCAGAAAGAGGCCAACAGCGTGATCTCATCGTGCCTGACCATTTCCGCAGAACACAAAAGTAAGTTTGGGGAGAGATTGAGCCGGGTGATGATAAATCCGATCACCGGCATCCCGATACTCATCGCCATATTGTACATTGGGCTCTATCAATTCGTAGGCGTATTGGGCGCCGACAAACTCGTCAATCTAATCGAGGGAACCCTGTTCGGCGAAATGATCAATCCACACGTAACGGATTGGGTTACCAATAACATCCCGTACACTCAAATTCAAGATTTGCTGGTGGGGAAATATGGAATTGTCCCTCTGGGGATCACATACGCCGTGGCCATCATACTGCCGATTGTGGGGACGTTCTTTGTGGCATTCTCCATTCTGGAAGATAGCGGATACCTGCCGCGATTATCCCTTCTGGTGGACAGGCTGTTCAAGTTCATCGGCCTGAATGGAAGGGCTGTTATACCCATTGTGCTGGGACTGGGCTGCGATTCTATGGCAACGATTGTCACCAGAACTCTGGAGACAAAGCGGGAGAGGGTGATCGCGACTTTGCTGCTGGCACTGGCGATACCGTGTTCAGCGCAATTAGGGGTCATCTTTGCAGTGCTCTCCGGTCACGGGCAAGCGCTATTTGTCTGGCTGATCGTTGTGACACTCAGCTTTGTCCTGGTCGGTTTTCTGGCGTCTAAAGTGCTGCCCGGAGAAAAACCCAGTTTTTACATGGAACTGCCGCCGCTTCGGTTGCCCAAAATCTCAAACGTCCTGATAAAAACCTACTCTCGGATGGTATGGTATTTCAAAGAGGTTTTCCCCATCTTCATCCTGATCAGCGTCACAATCTGGTTCTTCCAGTTGGTGGGATTGCTCGATGTGCTCATCGGCGGGTTGAGGCCGGTCGTCAATTTCATTGGCCTGCCCGATGATACCGCCACTGTCTTCCTCTTCGGGTTTTTCCGGAGGGATTACGGCGCTGCGGGGTTGTTTGACCTTCAGAATTCCTTGACCGGGGTGCAACTGGTTGTAGCTGCGACCACGCTGACATTATTCGTGCCGTGCGTGGCTCAATTCATGATCATGATTAAAGAAAGAGGAATGAAAACGGCATTGGCAATAGCTGTCTTCATCCTCCTTTTTGCCTTTGGCGTCGGATTTGCTCTTAACCAAATCCTGAATGTTGCAGGAGTCACATTGTGAGATGTTCTTTTTGCGGACATGAATTCAGCCAAAGCGAGGGCATCGAGGCATGCCGGGGATGTCCGATATCCAACTGCAAGATGATCAAATGCCCGAACTGCGGATATGAAATCCCGCCGGAGCCCAGGCTGGTTAAATTATTGAAAAGGTGGTTCAAACATGAAGATAAGTGAAGCTGCCCAGGAGGTGCTGGAGAAGCTATGGGTTGAAACTGTCGATAAGGGAGTTGAACCCGGCGATCTGCAGGAGCTTGCTTCGGAGAGCGTAGTAAAGGAATTGATAAAGTCGAAACACATACTCTATTCAGATAACAAGGTCCGGTTAACGCCTGAAGGCCATGAGGAAGCGCGAGGAATAATCAGGAGGCACAGGCTTGCCGAAAGATTGCTTTACGATGTTCTGGATGTGGGCGGAGAAGATATGGAAGACTCTGCTTGCGGATTAGAGCACATCCTGTCTGAAGGCGTTGAGGAAAGCATATGTATTTTATTGGGGCATCCCACAGAATGCCCGCACGGCAGGCCGATCCCGGCCGGTAAATGCTGCCGGGAAGGGCGTGAAATGGCCGAAAGGGTTATCTCCCCGCTTTCGGACCTGGGGAAAGGGCGGCGCGGGAAAATTGCTTACATTCACACCAAGAATCACAGTAATCTGCCAAAGCTTTTGGCGATGGGAATATTGCCCGGCACGCCTATCGAGGTGATTCAAACGTTCCCATCTTATGTGTTCCAGGTGGGGCAGACGCAAGTTGCAGTGGATGCTGAGATAGCGAATGAGATATTTGTCCGTTCAATATAAACCGGCAAGAGGCTTGCTGAATAATCCGCATATTTCATAACTTTGGGTAGCTGGAATGAAAGCGCTGCGAATAAGGGTAATCCCCAACGCCAGGAAAAACAGGGTTCTGGAAGAAGAGGGCCAACTCAAGGTCTATTTGACTGCTCCGCCTGCCGAAGGGAAAGCAAATAAAGCTTTGATTGAACTCCTGGCCGATCATTTTAAGGTAAAAAAGAGCAGCGTCAGGATCGTCAAGGGGGAGAAATCCAGAAACAAAGTGGTAGAGATAGAGATGTGAGAGTGGTTGCCCCCACGCTGAAAGAAGGGATATAATTCTTATAACGACCCCTTGTGTGCCAGCCAATGAAAGACAATGCCGATCCGATGCAACACCTGAAGCAGTCGATCTCTTGCGGCAAGCACTGGTATATTGCCCTGCTGGAGGCTATAGCCCTCTGGACCATGGCTGAGGAGACATATAACAGCAGGCATTACCAGTATCTTATCACGGGACAAGCCTTCGACTGGTTTTTGCTGGCGGAGCGTCTGTGCCAGGAGCTCGAAGGCCTCGTGCCGGAAGAAGAAAGAGTCAATCTACTATTTGGCCAGCCGCCCTTTGAGCTTTCCAGGGAAGAGTTCAAAGCTCTCATAGGGAAGGAGAAATATCAGGCTCACCTCAACTATTTCTATGGTGTGGTGGTGGAGCAGGCCCTGCATCTGGCTATGGAGATGGATATCGAGAAGGAGTCTCAAGGAAGCATCCGCCGCAGCGACTCCAAAGTCGATGTCTTCCAGCGGATATATGGTTTAAACGAATCGGCTTTGTTTGAGCGCTTCAGGCAGGAAAAGGGCTTGCCGAAGAGCGAAGACATCACGCTCGCGGGGTTTAAGGAGTTTACCTACTGGCTTTTCAAGTACCGAGTTGCAAACTGCGATAGCTCACGTGTAGCCAGCGATACCAAGAAAGCCCTCAAACAACTGGAGCAGTTGGAGACAACCGGTAGCATTTGTCACACCAGACCAATTCAGATATAATGGGTTAATCAATTTTGAGATGGCAGGTGATCCTATGCTGCTGACAATAGATGTGGGGAACACCAACATTGATATTGGGATATTCAAAGGGGAAGAGCTTTACACCAAGTGGGACCTGGCTACCGATGTTTACAAGACATCGGATGAATATGCCGTAATATTGCTCAGCCTCCTTTCCCTGAAGGATTTGAGTTCATCAGATATTGACCGGGCGATAATCTGCTGTGTGACTCCGCCGCTGGTAGCCACCTTGAAGGAGATGTGCCAGCGATATTTTGGGTTCGCGCCTTTGATGGTAGAATCAGGGATCAAGACAGGGATCAATATTCTGATGGATAACCCTCGGGAGGTCGGGCCTGATCGCATCGTCAACGCAGTGGCGGGGCATCATCTATACGGCGGGCCGCTCATCGTCATTGATTCAGGCACGGCCACCACCTTCGATGTGGTTTCCAAGAAGGGAGATTATCTTGGTGGAGCCATAGCCCCCGGCATAAGGATTGCTATGGAGGCTCTCTTTCAGCGAACGGCCAGGCTTCCTCGAATGGAACTGGTTCGCCCCAAAAATGTCATCGGCCGGGATACTATCACTGCCATGCAGTCGGGCGTCCTCTTTGGTTATGTTGCTCTGATCGAAGGGCTGGTAGCTCGAATTCAACAGGAGTTGGGCGTGAAAGCCAAGGTGATCGCAACAGGAGGATTTGCCGAACTTCTTGGGAAAGAGACGAAGGTAATCGAAACAGTGGACCCTTATTTGACGCTGGTTGGACTGAGGATCATTCACGAACTCAACTCCGGACAAAAACATGTTTGAAGGCAAAAACGTTCTTCTGGGAGTGACTGGGAGCATCGCTGTCTACAAGGCGGTTGACCTTGCCAGCAAGCTCGTTCAAGCGGGCATCACGGTGGATGTTATCATGACCGATGCGGCCGCCAAGTTCGTCACCCCGTTATCTTTCCGCAGTATTACGCACCGGCAGGTTCACACCGATATGTGGGCGCCGGTCACCGAATTCAACGTCAAGCATGTGGCTCTGGCGGAACGGGCCGATATCGTAGTGATAGCTCCGGCAACCGCCAATACC